>ENA-OQCV01000470-OQCV01000470.1-human-gut-metagenome-genome-assembly--contig:-NODE-470-length-10953-cov-3.709126_pt1 | contig 10953 bp, 12 predicted proteins | sample MGYA00242766_ERZ504592 | MGnify/ENA primary metagenome ERZ504592 (study PRJEB26092, sample SAMD00036315) | human gut metagenome | host: Homo sapiens | study: EMG produced TPA metagenomics assembly of...
CTCTGGATGACGATGGTGATGTAGTTGCCCTGATTGGACAGCACCACCATGTGCAGGCCGTCGTATTGTTTTTCCAGCTCTTTAAATGCGGTCAGGCAGTTGTCGGAGACCTCGCCTGCACTGGAAGTCGCATTCTTATAGATTTTGAGGATGGATGCCTTTTCGCCGTTCAGGCGGGTGTAGCTGTCGGCGGAGTTATCAATGACCTCCACATCCGCCACATCAGAAAGGCGCACGTCGCCGTAGCCCTCCACATGCAGCAGCAGGGCACCGCTGATATCCTTCACACTGTTGTACTCTTCGCCGACTTTCAGCAGCCAGGACTCGCCGTCCTGATCCTGCACGTAACCGGCCGGCATGGAGAAGTTCTGGGCATAGATGAGCTGCGCCAGCGTTTCAATGTCCAGCTGCTTTGTCACATCGGCCTGTGCCAGAGCGTTGGTCTTGGCCGTCTCGTACTCTGCCTTGGGCATGCCTCCAGCTGCTTTTCGTACTCGTTCAGCTATTTCACGCGCTTCGGTGAACTGCATATAGGCGTTGAGCTGCTGCTGGGAGAAGCTGCCCAGTGCGCCGGAGAACTCGGTCATCAGCTGGGGCCACATTGTCCATGGCCTTGATGGTGCTTCCAGCGTGTATAGACCACATTCAGGCTTTCCTGCAGCTGCATCTCATTGGCAAGATCCTCTGCGGTGCTGCCTTCGGAGCCGGTCTCGGTGTTCACGCGCTCCTGCAGTTTCTGCAGGGCGGTAGTGATCATTATCGGTAATGGTGCGCAGCTCAGCCACAATATCGATCAGAGAGTCGATATCCCGCATACCGGTCTCGTTGAACTTGTCCATGACCTTCTGCAGACCGTCGCGCACCTCGATCAGGGCCTGCTGGATCTCAGGCTCCTTGACCACAGCGATCAGGCTGTTCACACTTTCCAGAAGAGCCTGCGCCTGCGCACGCACCGTTTCCACTGCGGCGCCCACCTCGGTGCTCATCTGGCTCATGACCGAGTTGGACACCGTACTGCCAAAGTTTTCAGCTGCTTTCGTATTCCCTGCGTCCGGCGGTGATCTGTGCCTCGGCGCTTTCCAGCTGGGAGCGGGCTGCAGCCAGCTGAGTATCGATCAGTTCCAGCAGCTTTGCGTTGATCTCGTCGATCTTATCCTGATTGAGCTGCACCTGCACCAGCTTTTCCACCAGACCGCTGGACGAAACGCTGGACACACCGCCCTTGCGCTGCACTTCCGGCACAAGGGTGTTCTGGATAAACTCAGAAAGCTCGTACTGGTCGGCACCTTCGCGGCTGACAGCCACCGTCATGAAAGCGTTCATGTTCAGGCTGTACTCAATGATGGAGGGGGTCAGGCAGGTGCTGGGCAGGTCGCTTTTGGCCTGATCCAGCTTGTTGGACACCTTGACCAGCGCGCTGTTCATATCCGTATCCTCGGTAAACTCCATCAGCAGCAGGCTGTAGTTTTCTGCCGATGTTGCGGTGATCTTGGACACGCCCGGCACTGTGAGCGAGTTCTGCAGCACATCCGAGACCTCGCTCTCCACGCGCTCCGGGCTTGCACCAGGATACACGGTGACCACCATCAGATACGGTGTGTTCACGTTGGGCAGCAGGTTCGTATCCATCTTTGTGACCGCCACAAAGCCCAGGATCAGGATCATGACCACTGCAACCAGCACCGTAAACGGCTTTTTGACACTGAATTTTTCCATTTTCTCCTACCGTTTCTCTGCCTTGCCGCAAAGCAGGACAGCTGCTTTCCCTGCGGGAAAGGCTACACTTCAACATTTTTATTATACACGCAAGCCCCCGCCTTGCAAGAGCGGGGTGGGATTCTTTTGCGATTCTTTAGATACTTTCGCAAGATTTTAACATTTGCCGTTCCGTTTTTCCATTTTCCGGCTGCGGGTGCGACCAAATTCGGTCAGTCTTCCTTTATGGATACGCGGCAGCAGGGCAGATTGTTGCACCTTTTTAAAATTTTTTCCTGCCAAAGCGCCAGAGCCGCTTTTTGTTTTTTGCGTGGAAATGTGCATTTGAATATGTTATACTAGAGTACAGAATGGATCAGCAGGCTCTTTTTCGGGCCTTATCCTATAGATTCGACCAATAAAAACGAGGAACACTATGCAAAAAAGTCATCTCCGTCCGTTTCAAAGAGAACGGCAAAAGCTATTATTTTGATCCCGCCGGGGCCGACATCAAAACCGGCGAATATGTGATCGTGGAGACCGCCCGCGGCGTTGAGTGCGGCGAGGTGGTGCAGGGCGTGAGGGAGATCGCCGATGCGGCAGTGCCCAAGGCCCTCAAGCCCATTACCCGCATGGCCGACAGCGTGGATATCCGCCGGATGCGCCAGAACCGTGAGGACGAAAAGCGCGCCTACCGCACCTGTCAGGAGTGCATTTCCCGCCATGGCCTGGAAATGAAGCTTGTGGAGGCCGAGTATACCCTAGACCGCTCCAAGATCATGTTCTACTTTACCGCCGATGGCCGCGTGGACTTCCGCGAGCTGGTCAAGGATCTGGCCGGTATCTTCCACACCCGCATCGAGCTGCGCCAGATCGGCGTGCGGGACGAGAGCAAGATGATCGGCGGCCTTGGCATCTGCGGCCAGCCCTTCTGCTGCAGCCGCTTTTTAAAGGACTTCCAGCCCGTCTCCATCAAGATGGCAAAAGAGCAGGGCCTTTCGCTGAACCCCACCAAGATCAGCGGTGCCTGCGGCCGGCTGATGTGCTGCCTTGCCTACGAGGAAAGCGCCTACGAGTACCTGAACAGCATCATGCCCATGGTGGGCAGCACCGTGCGCACGCCGGACGGTCTTGGCACCGTGCTGGAGGTGAACCCGGTTTCCGGCTACCTGCGGGTGCGCTGCGGCACCGAGAGCCTTTCGCCCCGTTACTATAAGGTGGGTGTGTGCGAATATATCAGCGGCGGCAAGCGTGCGCCCCGCCGCCCGGACCCGGACGACGATTACTCCGGCGTGCGCAACCCGGCCCCGGTGGTGGCTTCCTCCGACGATGGCGAAAAGCGCTGTGCGGGCGGCGGCTGCGCCCGGAAGCGCGCTGCCGAAAAGGAGTGAGGGACGCGCCGGAGGTTCTGAGGAGTTAGTCTGCTAAAACTAACTGTTCTTCGTGATTTTTGCCAAAAAACTCCTGCAAATTTGGCCATAAGTTAGCCTGTGCTTTTGTGCAACCCAACAAAAACAGACTTTGTGTTTTTCGGGTCACGGTTAGTCTTGCCTTTTCTCACCTGCTTTGTTAAAATGCAGGCAAGGATATGATTTCCGGAGAGACATGCACAGCCGTGCCATACATGACTCTTCATACAATACTTCGGGCACGGAGATAAAAAGGAGAGTTTATTATGGCACACAAGGTTTCTGACGCATGTGTTGGCTGCGGCGCTTGCGAGGGCGCTTGCCCGGTTGGCGCTATCACCGTTGATGGTGTTGCTTCTGTGAACGCAGACGCTTGCATCGACTGCGGCGCTTGCGAGGGTGCTTGCCCCACCGGTGCTATCACTGCTGAATAATTTTAGCAGCTGCACAAAAAATCGCATCAAAAGCAGCAGGCCTGTCCAAAGCAGGTCTGCTGCTTTTTTGTTTTGCAGTAATTCGCACAAATTCCCCGAGCAATTCCACGCATTTTTTTGGAGAGGGTACGGCACACTTATCTATGGAACATTCTACCGAAGTCTTGTATAATAGAACTATGGTTTATTGCTCGCCGGAGCATCGTTTTGGCTCCGACGCGCTGCTGCTGGCCCGTTTCTGTGAGCCAAAGCGCGCCCAGAAGGCCGCAGACCTGTGCTCCGGCTGCGGCATCGTGGCGCTGGAATGGCACGACCGCGGCCACCGCGGCCCCTGCATGGGGCTGGAGCTGCAGCCCGAGGGCAGCGCTCTGCTTTCCGCTGCGGTGCAGGAGCAGGACATCGGGCACATTGAGCCTGTCTGTGCCGACCTGCGCGCTTTCCGGCAGGGCGAGGGCAGTTTTGACGTGTGTGCGTGCAATCCGCCCTATTTCACGGATGGGCCCCAAAGCCAAAACGCAGCCCACGCCCTTGCCCGGCACGAGAACACCTGCACACTGGACGATGTGTGCCAGTGTGCGTTCCGCCTTTTGAAGGACGGCGGGCGCTTTGCGCTGTGCCACCGGCCGGAACGGCTGGCGGAGGTGCTGGCGGTGCTGCGGGCCAACCGGCTGGAGCCGAAGCGGCTGGCCTTTGTAAAGAACAAGGCGGACGGCGCGCCATGGCTCTTCCTTGTGGAAGCGCAGAAGAACCGCAAGACCGGCCTGCGGGTGGAGCCGGATGTGTTGATCAGCGCCGGTGCGGCGTTATATGGGAGGTAAACTATGGCAGGAACTCTTTATATCGTGGCAACGCCCATCGGCAATCTGGACGATATGCCGCCGCGGGTGGCAGCCACCTTTGGTGCGGCAGACTTTATTGCCGCCGAGGACACCCGTGTGACCATGAAGCTGCTGAACTTTCTGGGCCTGAAAAAGGCCCATGGTCAGCTACTATGAGCACGCCCTGCAGAAGGGTGAGGGCATCCTGCGCCGCATTGAAGCAGGCGAGAGCTGCGCCCTGTGCAGTGATGCGGGCATGCCCTGCGTCTCCGACCCGGGCGAGGTGATCGTGCGGGACGCACTGGCCCGGGGCATCAAGGTAGTGCCGGTGCCGGCGGCCTCCGCCTGCGTCACAGCGCTGGCCGTGTCCGGGCAGGACACCTCCCGCTGGGTGTTCGAGGGCTTTCTGCCCGTGAACCGCAAGCAGAAAAAAGAGCGGCTGGCTGAGCTTTTGCAGGAAAAGCGCACCACCATCTTTTACGAAGCGCCCCACAAGCTGCGCACCACGCTGGACGATCTGGCCAATGCCTTTGGCGCAGACCGCAGCATCACCCTGTGCCGGGAGCTGACAAAGCTGCACGAGGATATCTGGAAGACTACCCTCGGCGAGGCGGTGGAGCACTACAAGACCAACGAGCCGCGCGGCGAGTATGTGCTGGTGATGGCCGGTGCGCCGGAGACCGCCGACCCGGAGCAGGAGCTGACGCTGGAGCAGGCAGCGCAGCGGGCGCTGGAGCTGACCGGGCAGGGCTTTGGCCCCACCGCCGCAGCCAAGGCGGCGGCACAGGGCACACCTTATTCTAAAAGCGAAGTGTACAAGCAGCTGCTGGTATTGCAACAGGGCCAGCAGGCCGGTGAATGACAGCATCTCAGGTAAATGGTAATAGAGGAGGACCCCTTTTGTGACAAAGCTTCTGGTTTTGAGCGACAGCCACGGCGGACGTGCCGCCATTGAGCGCGTGCTGATGAAAGAGAGCAAAAGCATCGATGCCCTGATCTTTCTGGGCGACGGCCTGCGGGATCTGGAACTGGCTCTGACGCTGTGCCCCAAGCTGCGGGCCTACTCGGTGGCGGGCAACTGCGATTACGGTGCACTGGAACCCACCGACGGCCTTGCCGCCTTTGACGGCGTGGTGATCTTTTACACTCACGGTCATATGTACGGTGTGAAATACGATCTGGATACGCTGGCAGATGCCGCATCTGCCCGGGGTGCCGAGGTGGCGCTGTTCGGCCACACCCACATCCCCCCGATGCAGAAACCCCGGCAGCAAGGTGCTTTTTGGTTCAACCCCGGCTCCTGCGGCCGGTGCTACACCGGGCCGGACACCTACGGCATCCTGACGCTGGACGAAGGCAAAGTGACCGCCTATGAACATAAAGAGGTACCCAAACAATGAGCATCAATGAGGTGCGCTATCTGCCGGAATGCGGCAGCACCAACGCTTACGTGAAGGAGCATTTTGAAGAGTTTGGCCCGGTGGGTGCGGTGTATACCGAGAACCAGACCGCAGGCCGGGGCCGTCTGGGCCGCAGCTGGGTGAACGCCGAGGGCAAGGCCCTGTATTATACGGCAGCCATCCGGGAACCGCTGGCCCAGCCTGCCACCCTGCCGCTGCTGGCAAGCCTTGCCGTGCGCACCCAGCTCAAGCTGCGCTACGGCGTGGACTGCCAGATCAAGTGGCCCAACGACCTTCTGCTCAACGGCAAAAATGATCGTGGGCATCCTGTGCGAGGGCGTGAGCTACGGCTACCAGCAGCAGGGCCGGGGCATTTTGTGCGGCATCGGCATCAATCTGGCCCAGCCGCAGAGCTACTTTGATGCCGCCGGTCTGCCCAACGGCACCTCGCTGGCGCTGCAGGGCGCAAAGGTGGATCTTTCCACCGACCCCGCATGGCTGGCCGAGGGCCTGACCGACTTTGGCTTTGACCGCAACATGTATGTGTTTGCCCGCGATGGCTTTGCACCCTTCCGGGAGGAATACAAGGCCGCCTGCGTCAATCTGGGCCGCCGGGTCACCTTCGACCTGCCGGACGGCGGGCAGGGTGCAGGCGAAGCCGTCGATGTGGACGAAGAGGGCCGTCTGGTGGTGCGCACCGACAGCGGCGAAGTGCACGTTTTTACCGGCGAAGTATCGGTGCACGGCATCTACGGTGCCGTCTGAGTTTTATAAAGTTGTATGCTCCATGCGGACAGTTTTAAGCCTGCATGGAGTTTTTTTGCACATTTTTGCTTGATTTTCCCGCAAAATGCTTGAATAAACGAATTTTTTGTAAATTTCTTGTGTACATTTCCAGTTGCCAATTCAGTCATACTTTAGTATAATAGAGTATGTGCCAGCGCGTCCTTTTGGATGGGATGCGCGTGTTTAGGAAATCGGAAAACGGACAGCACAAGCGCCCTGCCCCCAAAAGCAAGGCGCTTGTGCTGTCGCAAGGAGTGCAAGCATGAAAGATCAAGAATCCTTCAAGCCGTATATTCCTGCGGAAAAGATCACCGCAGAAATGACGGCGACCTCTGTGATCATGGGCATCATCCTGTCTGTGGTCTTCGGCGCTGCAAATGCCTATCTGGGCCTGCGCGTCGGCATGACTGTTTCTGCCTCCATCCCGGCAGCAGTCATTTCTATGGGCGTGATCCGCGTCCTGCTCAAGAAGAACTCCATTCTGGAGAGCAACATGGTGCAGACCATCGGTTCCGCAGGCGAGAGCCTGGCCGCCGGTGCCATCTTCACCATGCCCGCACTGTTCCTGTGGGCAAAAGAGGGCCTGTGCGACAAGCCCAGCATCCTGGAGATCACCCTGATCGCCCTGTGCGGCGGCATTCTGGGCGTTCTGTTCATGGTGCCCCTGCGCAACGCCCTGATCGTCAAGGAACACGCCACCCTGCTGTACCCGGAAGGCACCGCCTGTGCAGACGTTCTGCTGGCCGGTGAAGAGGGCGGTGCAAACGCCTCCACCGTGTTCTCCGGCATGGGTCTGGCAGCCATCTTCAAGTTCATCGTCGATGGCCTGAAGATGATCCCCGCCGACATTGCCGTGGCCTTCAGCTCCTTCAAGGGTGCTCTGGGCATGGAAGTGTACCCCGCTCTGCTGGGCGTGGGCTACATCGTCGGCCCCAAGACCGCTTCCTACATGTTCACCGGTTCTCTGGTGGGCTGGATGGTCATTATCCCGCTGATCTGCCTGTTCGGCGCAAACATCTCCCTGTACCCGGCAGCAGCCGGCACCACCATTGCTGATCTGTATGCAGCAGGCGGTGCAGACGCTATCTGGTCCAACTACGTCAAGTATATCGGCGCAGGTGCCATTGCTACCGGCGGTATCATCTCGCTGATCAAGAGCCTGCCTCTGATCGCATCCACCTTCCGTGATGCCATGAAGAGCATGAAGGGCGGCAGTGCTTCCGGCACCTCCCGTACCGAGAAGGACCTGCCCATGCCCTTTATTCTGGGCGGCATCCTGCTCATCATCCTCATCATCTGGCTGGCTCCGGCCATCCCCGTCAGCCCGCTGGGTGCTCTGCTGATCGTCATCTTCGGCTTCTTCTTCTCCACCGTCTCTGCACGTATGGTCGGCATGATCGGCAGTTCCAACAACCCGGTCTCCGGCATGACCATTGCCACCCTGCTGATCGCTACCATGATCCTGAAGGCCACCGGCAACGTTGGCATCGAGGGCATGATCGGCTCCATGGCCATCGCCTCTGTCATCTGCATCTGCGCTGCCATTGCTGCGGATACCTCTCAGGACCTGAAGACCGGCTACCTGCTGGGTGCGACCCCGGTCAAGCAGCAGATCGGTGAGCTGATCGGCGTGATTGCCGCCGGTCTGGCCATCGGCGGTGTGCTGTACCTGCTGGACAGCGCATGGGGCTACGGCGGTGCCGAGGTCCCCGCACCGCAGGCTACCCTGATGAAGATGATCGTCGAGGGCATCATGGGCGGCAACCTGCCCTGGAACCTGGTGTTCACCGGTGTGTTCCTTGCCATTGCTCTGGAGGTCCTGCGCATCCCCGTGATGCCGTTCGCCATCGGCCTGTATCTGCCCATCTACCTGAACACCTCCATCATGATCGGCGGTGTTGTGCGCTGGTTCATGGACAGCCGCAAGAATGTTGACGCGAAGCTCAAGGAAGAGCAGACCACCCGCGGCACCCTGTTCTGTGCCGGTATGATCGCAGGCGAGGGCCTTGTGGGCATCCTGCTGGCTGTGTTTGCCGTGTTCGGCATCAGCACTGCCCTGAGCATTGATCTGGGCAACATTGGCGGCGTGGTCCTGATGATCGTGATGATCGCATGCCTGCTGGCCTTCTCCATGAAGAAAAAGAAGAACTGATGAGTAAGAAAAAGCAGTCCATCAACTATCTGGACCTCATTCCGCAGCGGGCGGAAACCCTGCGCTGGCACACAGACGAAGCCACCGGCCTTATCACCCTTGAGGTGGAGAACACCGGTGTGTTCAATACGATCGCGCAAAAAGTGTTCCATAAACCGCGCACCACACAGGTGCATCTGGACGAGACCGGCAGCTATCTCTGGCCGCTGATCGACGGCCAGAAGACCGTTGCACAGCTTGCTGACTGCATGAAGCAGCAGTTCGGCGAAAAGGCCGAACCACTGTACCCGCGCATCATCAAGTATTTCCAGATCGTGGAATCTTACCACTTTATCAAGTTCCTCAACCAATAAGCGCAAAAGAAGCGGCGCTCAGAGCCTGTTGCAAGGCACTGAGCGCCGCTTTTTTCGCTGTTCTTTATTGTTTTTTGCAGTTTGCTGTGATATTCTGTAATTGCCGCATTTGCGGTACGAAGGCGCTGTGTCCCAAAACGCAGGCGGCTGTTCCTTACCGGCACCTAGGCGCGCCGGGCAAGGCGATTTTTTCTTTGGATCTTTCGCACCCCCGGTTTTGCCCAAGGGCAGAAAGGGGGGATGCACCATGACGTTTGAACAGGTCGTGCTTCTGCTCACGCTTCTTGGCGGAGCGATCTACGTTACGTTTGAAATTACATGGACTGTTTCTCACAGTGATGATAAAAAGAAAAAATGACCGCCTCTTGTTCCCCAACACGACCGGTCATTTTTCTTTTTGACTAGTATGGTAAGGAACTAGCCGTTTGTGGGCCAGCGCCTTTGTATTTTCAGTATAGCTTATTTTCCAAAATTGTCAAGCCCATGCACTTTATCTGTGGCGCTTTCTCCTTTTAAGGTTCAGCGAGTTGCCGCCCGCGGCAAGAGTGACCGCCGTTAATGCAGCGAGGATGAACAGCAGTGCACACAGCAGAAGTGCTGTGGCTTTGGTGTCGGTGCGGAAGTCGGAGACGTACTCCCGGTGGGTCACAAGGTTCACCGTGCCCACTTCATCGCCGTCCAGATACACGGTGGCTGTACCCACCACACTGCCGCTCTTGACGGTGGCCGCAATGCTCTCCGGCAGGTCGAAGGAGTAGGTAACGATATCGTCCGCGTGGCCGTAGCCGCTGACCGGTGCGGCAGCATACAGCTCCACTGCCGGTTCAGTGCGGCACTTGGTCAGGTCTACGGTGGTCAACACGGTCTGGGTGTCCACCAGCGGGCGGTCGGCAAAGCTGGCAAAGGCCCAGTCGAACAGATCATCGCACTCGGCAAAGAGGTGGTCCAGCGTATCGCAGCCAAGGATCACCAGCCCGTAGGTGTGGCCGTCCTTTTCCGCAAAGGCCACGATGCAGCGGCCTGCCAGCGTGGTAAAGCCGCCCTTGACCCACCGGACATACTCCCGGTAGTTGGCGCTCTCGCTGTTCATCAGGCTGTTGGAGCTGCTGATGGTGTGCTCAGCCTTGCGGAGGTTCGTGGCCGGCAGGACATAGCTGGCGGTGCCCGCCACCTGTGCAAAGGTCTGGTTTGCCGCACAGGCGGCGGCGATCTTTGCCAGATCCTGCGCGGTGGACACGTTGCCGTAGTCAAACAGGCCGTGGGCACAGGTAAAGTTCGTGCCGGTGCAGCCCAGCTCCTGGGCACGGGCGTTCATCTGCTTGACGAAATCCAGCACGCTGCCGCCCACATCGTAGGCAATGACGCTAGCGGCGTCGTTGGCGCTGACGATGAGCATGGCGTTCAGCAGGTCGATGCGGCGCACCGTCTCGCCGATGCGCAGGCCCATAGTGGTGCCGTTGGCGTTCTGGATATCCCGGAACTCCTGGGTCAGCGCGGTGGGCACGGTCACTTCACCGTTCAGATCCTTGCCGCTTTCCAGCAGCAGCAGGGCCGTCATGAGCTTGGTCAGGCTGGCAACATACTGCTGCTGGTCAGCATTCTGGTTCAGGATGGTCTTGCCGGTGTCGGCGTTGAACAGGTACACCGCCTCGGTCTCGCTGGCGGTCTGGATGGGCATGGGATATACCGCAAGGCCCGGCAGTGCAGCAGCAGCGGCCAGTGCCAGCGTGAGCACCAGCGCCGTCATGCGGCGGAAGATGGTGTTTTTGAACATGAGCGTGCCCCCTTGTATCTGCTTGCCGACGCACGGCAAAAATTTTTGTTTTGAAACAGCTCCTACTTGCCGGAAAGGCTCTGGCTTGCTATACTACTTTAAAGAATACCATAAACCAGCCAAAAGAGAAAG
>ENA-OQCV01000471-OQCV01000471.1-human-gut-metagenome-genome-assembly--contig:-NODE-471-length-10941-cov-2.652672_pt1 | contig 10941 bp, 15 predicted proteins | sample MGYA00242766_ERZ504592 | MGnify/ENA primary metagenome ERZ504592 (study PRJEB26092, sample SAMD00036315) | human gut metagenome | host: Homo sapiens | study: EMG produced TPA metagenomics assembly of...
AAGGACTTATATCATGAAAACAAAAACTTCATCTGCCAATATAGAATTTAGTGTTACAAGAGCTTTTGAAATAAAGGGTAATCATTCCTCTTATGGGGGAGGAATTGATTGGGCCGCTCAAACGTCAATAGGAAATCAGACGAGGGCTATGTCTTCTAATAATAATCAAAAGAGAGTCAATATAACGGTTTGTAAGAATGCTAAGGGGTGGTGAAACAGAAATACCGATTACAAGCTCTGGTACTTTACGCGTAAAGATATTTATTATAGGATATAAAAATCAGGGAGAATCTATTGTAATATTGTTTATAGATACCGGTGAAAAGGGATGCCCTGTAAAATATTCTATTGTAATAGACTGTTTCAAATACAATAAACGGAATATTACAGATGAAATATTAAGGCATTATTCGGTTAGTACCGTTTCGATGTTATGCTGGACGCATCCCGATTTAGACCATTCTGTAGATATTGATACATTAATAAAGAAGTATTGCAAGGAAAGTACACAAATATTGCTGCCGGAGCATTTTTATAACGAATCAAGTGATATTATTACAATAAATAATAAAACACTTCGAGGGGCTGTTGATAAGGTCTTTAATCTGAATAGATTAAAAAAGAGAACTGTTGCCAATATCAGTGCAACAGATAGGGGGTATAATGAAATTAAAAGTTTGAAATTTGCAGGAGTCGACAAGGACGTCTTTGTTTCAGTGAATGCTGTTACTCCTATATCTTCTATTTTAGCAAACTATGTGAAGAAAGGGAAACACAATGTAAATAAGAACGAACTATCAATATCATTTATAATTAATATAGATGAGTATTATCTATATTTTGGTGGGGATACGATGAATGGGCATATAGATGCTATAAATCCGGCTTATTTAGAGCAATGCCGTTTCGTGAAAATCCCACATCATTCGTCTGATACTTCTACAAACCTGGTCCATTACTTGTCACAGGATATAGATACTGCATGCACAACTATATTTAGCAAGCATCATTTGCCCAAAGAACATGTTTTGCAAGAATATTGCAATAAAGGGAAAGTATTTTCTACCGGTGGGCAGAACAATAAAAAGTATAATTATGGAGTAGTTGAATACGAGTATGATTTTTTCAAAAGAAGAAGTTGATATGAATATTAAATTGCACGGGAATGCTATTAGCTTGAATTAATGTAAGCCAGACATTAAGCCTGGCTTTTTCTTTGCATGACATCCCCATCGGTTTCCACAATACAATCTTCTCCATGAATGTAAACATATACCGATGCTATATCCTTTTGGATAACATTTACTTTTGCCCGGTCGTACACGTTAATGAATACCTTGCAATACTGTGAACAGTCAATGGTTACTTCACTGTCATGGCGCACGTAAATATCACATACAGAAAAGCCATCAAATAGGAGAGTACCTTTACAATTTCCGTTCAAAACAGAAATTTGTGACATGTTGCGTTTCTGCACATCTTCATCCACAAAAATATTATTCTTGTGGAGAAGGTCTTTGTCGAAGTGTTCTTTTATGAAAGTGTTGGTGGGGTAATTATGCTCAATGGCAAAATCAATCCCATGCAGATACTTGTCAATTAATCCTTGTTGGGTAGGATTCCCCCATGCGTGTTGCCACGGTTGGCATAAACCAAACGTAATAGCTTGGTTCAGTAATGTTTTGCTTAAATCCTTTTCGTTCATAACATATTATATTTTGATTTTTCTACCACTTCTGTCTATTACTATACTTAGCATATCTCTAACTTCTTGTACTAAAGCAACGTTTGCTTCGGTATTTTGGGCACTTCTTAACGTATTATTGGCTATCGCCCTCAATTGAGTAAGTTGTTGTTCGGCTATAACATTATATTTCGGAAGAATCTCGTTTCCCCACTTTTGCAAGCAAAGCGCGTTTTACACTTACATCTGCACGAATACCGTTTATGTAAGAAGCTAAAATATTGGCGGTTTCTTCTGTAATGTTTTCTTGTATCCCTTTGGAAAGAGTGTTTGAAGCGCTTGTCTTTTCAAGGCTTATTCCCAATTTTTTTTGCAGCAGCACTTAGATAATCCCATATTTTCTTTGAGTCTGATATTGTCTCTCGAAGGCTTCCAAGTTGCTGCATTAGTCCGGCTGCCTCTTGTTCCGTCAGATTTGTACCCCCGGCGGAACTGTCTGTAAATATACCTTTATCTCCAAACAGATAATCTTTTAGCTTATTCATGGCAGGTTTTATGACATTCAGAGAAATCATCTCCTTTATGACATTGCGCATAATATCAGCTACCGTATCATCAAAAGCCTTTGCTGCATCTTCTCCGTTGGCGAACGCATTGACTAACGCTTCTGATATTTGGTCTGACCATCCCTTTAAGTCTATACCGAATTGTTCGCTTGCCAAATCTTCATAGAAATACTTGATTTGCTCGCCTAACTCGATATACTGCTGCTTGTAGTCCTCTATTTTAGAAGCATCCGAATCTTTCTTGTCTTGTTCCGCCTCCATTTGCTTTTGCACCTCTTCTTGTTGCATTTTGAAGATTTGCAATCATCTCTTTGGATTGGCTTTGGGTAACAGCACCCAATTGCCGTTCTATGACAGATTGAAGATTCTTATAGTCATTGGAAAGCTTTTTCACTTCCAGTTGCGAACGTTGGATTGCTTTATCCAGCTTCTTATCATGGGGCCTTTGGCTATGCTTCCTATTATTCCGGTAATACCGCTGACTACACCCGTAGCCCCTTGCATGATAGCCATCGGATTGCCGGAAGATATACCAGCGAAAAGGGTAGCTCCGCTTTGAGCTGTATTCAATAATCCACCCGCAACTTCTTGTACAGTGCTTAGAGTGCCTCCCATACTGTCATTCCCTAAGGCATCAAATGCTGACCCTAAATCTCCCAAAGTGCCGATAAGAAGATTAGCCATGTCGACAATATCTCCAAAGCCTACTTGAACTTTATCGGAAGCCTCATTTTGTTCATCCTGCGCATCAGTTACTTCGTTTTTCCGCATCTGCCAACCGGTTTTTAATTTTGGAGTTAATTTATCGACGACTTTAGCCTGATAAGATAAGCCGCCATCCGTTTTCTTGGTTCCCGTATGGCTCGTTTCAGAAACACCAGTAGTAACTTCACCGCCATCCTGGATAAACCCAAGTTCTTTTTGAGCCTTTTTCAGTTTTTCAGTGGCTTCCGCATACTCTTTTATTCCGTCTGATAATGTCTTGAAAGGGTTTCTGCTTTCACTTTCGTCACGTAGCCTTTTTTTAATACATTGACAAGCTCTTTAAACTCGTTGACTTTTAGACTTTGCCCGGTCGTATTTTTAAACTCTTCCAGGTTCTTGATTAGCCTGCTAAGAGTTGCAGAAGAAAGTCTGTCAAGGTCGTCAAAGGTCTTAGCCCAGTCTTCCGAACTCTTGAATTGTTCAAATTTGGTTGATGCAGCATCTTCGCTCGCTTTCTTTTTCCTTTGTGCTATAAGCCTGTCGGTCGCTTCTTCGCCTAATTGACCTCTTTGGCTTTCAATATCTGCCAAGTCCTTTTGAAGATTACGCTCAATATCCTTTATCTTTTGGGCATAATCTTTATAATCCTCAATCATGCCTAAAAGGTTTTCAAGGCTTTCTGAACGCATTTTCTTACTTTCCTCGTTGATTGATTGGTATAGTTTCAGAATTACTCCTTCCCCAAACTGTTTCTTTACATCATCCTCTTTCATGGCAAGGACATCTGTAACGGAGAATTTACTTCCCGTATTTTCAAGCGCTTTGGAAAGTTGGTTGCGCAAATCATCTACTACACTTTTGAATGAGACCTCTCCGCCGAAAGCGATGTTCATGGAAAGAGATTTGTTGCCGGAAGCATTGAATAGCTTCTTATATAAATCCCACTTTTCTCCGGTTTGGGAAACGTACTTTTCTATCTCCTTTAAGGCATCATCAACTTCTTTCTTCGCACTGTCAATTCCCGCCTTGTCAATCTTGATACCAAGAGAAATGTATAAATCTTCTTGCTTCTCTTTGCTTCGGTCTAACTGCCCTTGAATGTATTTGTAAGCCTTGCTTGGGTCGTTCAAGTCCAAATTAACACCTTTCCCGTCAAAGGCGAATGAAAACTCGGGCATACTTTTCACCCTTTGGGATGCCGCCTCGTCCCCTTCTATCTTTCTCCATTTATCATAGCTGGAAATGGCTTTGTCTATGAGGTCGGTACGCTCTTTCCATTGCTCGGCGATAGGGTCTTTTGTGTTTCCAGAAGATTTTTCTAATCCCCCTAAAGCCTTATATATTGTCCTGGTAACTTCAAGTTCCTTATTGTAGGATGCCAGTTGTTTTTCTGAATATTTATTTCCAGATGCAAACGCCTTTGTTTTTTTCTCCAAATCACTGATATTACCGGAAAGCATCTCCATGTATTTTTCGTAAGAATCTCCTGCTTTGGGCTTTAAGGCATCCATGTCGCCAGCAAGTCTGTTTGCTTCTTTTTCCCAATCAGCCAAAGGCTTACTTATATTAATTTGGCTCATGGAATGATAAGATTGTCTGGCTGTGTCTATAATGTTGGCTAAGTCCAAGCTTTGCTTCTCCAGTTCCAATAGTCTGTTTCTTGCTTTAGTGATGTCTTCCGGCTTGTATTTTGCGAAAGACAACTCTTTTCCGTTCTCATCAAATCTTCTATATCCCCCTTCCCTGATAATACTGGCAAGTTTTTCCCTTTCGGAATCAATGCTTTGCTTTTGTATTTGAGCGTTTGCCATTGTTCCGATAAACTGTTTCTTGTATAAATCTTTCTGTTCTTGTGATAATTTTCGCATCTTATCAACAGAAAGAGATATTGCTACTCCGTATTTATCCGTTTGAGTAACTGCATCTTTGAATGTATTGGCGAGATTTTTTGTAATTCGCCCTAATTCTCGACTTTCTTCTGTACTTTTATTGGCTTTTTTGCTAAGGGTCTCGTATCGGTCAATAAGGCTGTCGACGGCTTTATTCCCTTGCACCTTATCGTTCGTATCGGCAATCGTCTTATTTAAGTCTGTAATAACCTCTGTTGTTGTTTTTGCTTCTTCTCTGAACGCATAAAACAGTGCTACAATTCCAGATAAAGCCCCTAATAATAAACCTAATGGGTTAGCCTTTGTCACTAATCCAAGTAGCGCGATAGCGTCTTTTAGACTTCTAACACTTGCAGTTAATGATATGAAAGTTTTTATTAGTTTGAGGTTTACTGAAGATGCTAATAGAGCCATTGTTTTATAAGTACCAAATGAGGCTATTATTGGAATGATTACTTTAGCAAAATCTTTCCAATGTTTCATTAAATCAGTGAGCAGCTCTAAGCTATCTGAAAGTACACCGCTATTGCCTTCCGCAATGTCAGCCATCATAACATCCCAAGCGTCCTGCAAGTTGCTCCATTTGCCAGCAAGGCTTTCCGCAAGGGCTTCCTGCATGTTGTAGAATTTGCCGCCTTCATCGGTCAGCTCCCAAAGGACATCCTTCACCATGCCGAAGCTGACCTCTTTCCGGCTGATTTTATCGAATACGTCTCCGGCGGAAGTTGCCACTCCCGTAAGCTTAGTAAACCGTTTCGCCAACTCGTCCACCAACGGAATACCAGCCTCGGTAAACTGCCTCAATTCCTGCCCACGGAGAAAAGCTGCACTGCGCACCTGCCCGTACGCCAATATGATACGTCCCATATCGACACCCACACCTGCGGAAATGTCGGCAAGTCGTTTGGTCGTATCGTAAAGCTCTTCATACGGAATGCTGTATGCGGACAATTGTTTGGCGTATGAAGCCAGTTCTTTGAACTGGAACGGAGAGACAACCGCCAAATCCTTGATACGGTTGAATATGGTTTCAGCTTTCATGCTATCTCCGATAATGGAAGTAAGTGCAATGCGCTGCTTCTGGAACTCTCCGCCAATAGTATATAATCCCCTTACAAAACGCTCTAAAGTGTATATGGAATATACATTGGCGATTTGATTTTTCAGTTCCCCGGCTATCCGTGATTGAGACGACATGGTAGCGTTTGTCCTCTTCATTGCTGCATTGTGTGTATCGGAAGCCTTTGCAGCCTGCATGCGGGCAATTCTAAGCTGTTCAAGGGCTTTTTGAGAGCTGGCGTAAGCATCTGCACGGATTATCTGCGAAACTCCCCTCATGGCTCTTAATTCGCTTGTATCAATACCTTGTCCTTTAAACGCTTCTTTGAGTTTTTTATGCTTTCGCTATCCACATCAAGTTTTACCTTGTAGGTCTTGTTTTTCAACAAGGCTTCCACCTTGTCTTCAATCTCCTTTATATCTACTTTTAATCCAACCTTTGCACTGGTTGTGGCGTGCATATTCACAAGCTTTTTCTTGATAGCTTCGTACTCTTGTTCTGTATAATCTTTCAAGTGAACGCCTAAAAATTCAAAGTTTCCGAGGTCAGCCATATCTATTTCTTGCTTTTGTATCATTTTGGGGATAGCGTTAATACCGTTTACTATAAAATCATTGAGGGAAATTCTTTGCCTTTCATTTCCGCTCTTTCTCTTTGTTTCCCACTTCCTTTTAATTCTTCCATTTCTTTGGCTGTATGCGTTTTCTTCTCTGCGTCCACTTTGTCATATACCACAATCGGGAGTCACACATCAGAAGTTCATATTGGGCGCATGTCAATACCCAATCCATATACCAATTAGGGATATTAATCATTCCCCAAAGAAGAATTAACGGACGTGTCAGTTCCGGGTGTTTTTCTCCGTTTGCGAATGCTGCTCCTGCCGCAGTTCTTGAAGGATACGTTCTGCTTCCTTTCTCGTCATCGTCATTATCGTGTCTCTCATTCCGGTCAAGAACATGGTAGCATTCAAGTATTCCAGTTTCTGCAATTCCACATTTTTTTTACCAATGACAACGACATCGGTTAACTCTGTGTCTGTGTACATTTTTCCATAGCATACGCCAATATATCCAATGGAAAAGTCTTATCTTCCACCAATTATTCAGAATAATGAGAGAGGCACATTTGGCAGTAACTTCATCCTCGCTTTTGCAGGAATGTAAGACATGGGTTAATTTTCGTATTGTTCCACGGTGCAGCCATTTTATACCGAACTTTTTTGCCTCTTATCGTAATATAATCTATGCTGTTCTCCAGCACGTCGTCAAGTGTTTTCTGCTCTGCTGTGGTAGGTTGGTTTATTGTTTTATCGTTCATATTGTGTTGTTGTGATGTGTGAAAAATGGAGAAGGCGGCGGCAATAACGCACACCGCCATATTTTTAAATCAAAGAACCGTCCTGGGTAACTTCCACCGTACTGAACTCATTGGCGGTGAATATGCTGACCGTAGCAGTCCTTTTTGCTCCGCTATTCTCGTCGACTTTGACCGTCACCACTTTCCCGCTAACCGAGGTTTTGCACCATGTTTCCGTTGATGAAGCAGAGACAGAGCTTTCCTTGGTTGTTGCGGTAATGGTTTTCCCTGTATTATCTGCCGCGCTGGTAAAAGACAGGGAAGCTGGAGCTACGGTCAGTCGGCCTTTTTTTGTCAAGAAAGCGATATTATCTTCGGAAGAGGAGCCGGACGAAGCACCACCTTCAAGTTCAATAGTTCCGCTAAGTGCAAAAGCGAAAGGGGTAGTGGACGCATTCTCAAACAAGGGGCGTGCGTAGACGGCCATTCTGTTTACAAGCAGACATTTTTCTCCGTCGTCACTTATAAGCGCAAATCCTACGTTCAGCTTCTTGCTGTTTAGCACAGCAGAGAATCCCTTGAATTGCTGGTTGTTGATAGTCGCTTGCTCTATTTCAGTGGGTTTTCCCAAGAAAATATTCTACCAATTCCTTGCTTACACTTGGAACGGTAGCAGCGAAAGTAATATCTCCTGCCGTACTGGTGACAGCCCAATCCGCTTGCAGACCGTGCACCTTTGTACGGTTTAATGTCGGTTCTGCTTGAGACAAGGAAAGGGTATCTACGGTAACGGGCAAATCAAAATCCGGAGTTACCGTGGCAAAATCTGTAATGCCACCCTTTACCAACATAATGGATGAAAGACCGCTAAATACATCTTTCAATTCCTGCTTTGTTTTCATTGCCATAATAAATAGTTTTAATCGTTTATTTTATGTTTATTTTATTACAAGGTCAGTCCTTATCAATGTTGCGCTGAACCCTAATCCGTCATTTCCTTTCAAGGTCAATTTGGGGTTTGAGGCACTTATGAAATTGTCGCTGATAGGGAATAGGGAAAGAATATCTCCTACAATAGTGCCCATTTGTTCCAAATCTTCCGCACCTCCCTTTTCTGTCTGACATATACTTCAATAGTGCAATAGGTACGAATATTCCCAAATCCGCTGCCATAGGTCATGGAAGACAACAAGCCGGGCAATGACACCACAATGAAATTATCCATTTGCTTAGGCACAGCAGCGGGACGGTCATTTGTGAACACATTCTCACTTACCGTCTTTGCTGCGTCAAACAATGATTTAAGCGCGTCTTTGTATTTAAAATCCTGTTCGTACCCCATATCATTTCATTGGTTTAAAGGTCATTTTAGCAATGCTTTCTGCGTAATCAAATGTATCTGACAATACATTTAACCCCTTCTTTGACTCCAAGTAGTTAGAATATTCCGTACCTGTACACATCACTAATCCTATGCCGTCACTTGGAGTTTTATATGCTTTGAGGAAATTTACAGAAGTGGTTAAACCGTACTCCCCGTTGGTGTCAACCAAGTTGTACTTTTTTTATGGGAATAAACTTACCACTTTCGTAACTTTGGACCATTATCACGCCAATGCCGTCTCCTCTGCTAAGCTTGGGGCGGGTGGGAGTTTTTTAATCCTTGTGTCACGATGGCGGTAATTATACGAGATAATCCACCTCTGTAATAAATTCCAACAGCTAATGAAGTTAGAGTATTTCCGGTTACATTATGGTACTTGGCTGATACTACTCCGTCTTGCAGAAGTCTGATTCCGATTTCTGTTATTCTATCCAGCAAATATTCATCAATGATATTTCTCATCTTTTTTTGGCCTTCTTCCAAGACTTTAGCATTATCTTCCATACCTTAACCCTTAGCTTGATTGAAATATAACGTTGTTCCCATTGTCGTAGGATAGCAATCGGTTATTATACATCCTTTAAAAGGTGCTCCAAAGTCGGCAAAATCCACAATGTCTCCTGTAACAACCCCCTTTACAAGTCCGGGAATATCTACGGCATAATCTACTTTTATGACGTTGTCTTTCGTGAATGTCCTTAAGCTGGAACTACTGTACTTGTTACATTCTCCTTCATACAGCACTGTTTCGCTTCCCTCATCAAAAGATGTTTCTCCGGAAATACGATACACTTTGCATGTATGCGGGAAGCGTGGATTGTTTACTTTCATAGCGGATACCTTTTATTCATGTTCATACCCAGATTGACAATTCTGACAGATGATTTACGGACGTTCTCTCCATACAATGCGTATATGTCATTTGCCATTTGCCGAAGGTTACGTTTATCATAGGCAGAGCTTTGTGTACCACCCTCCTTGTGCTTCCATACACCATTGGCATCCTCTACGCTTCCAGTTACGCTCGGTGTACTTGCGCACCACATATAAAGGTCTGCCCGACACAAGTCTTTCTGGCGTTTTTCCAACGTGCTGACATCCGTCCCCGGTGCAATTCCCCTGTCAATCAGTATGGTGGAAATAGCACTATCCGTAACTCCAGAACCGACACAACCACGGAGGTATTCCTCTATGGTGGTGTCGATAATTGTATTTTGAGAATCCTTCATGGTTATTCACCTTTAATGTTCAAGTAGTAGAACCAGCGAACCTTATTAGGAACAACCAATCCGGTCACTTCTGATTTGATTACCTGCGTCATGGTTTCATCATTGAATACCTGACGTATCAGAGTGCGGCCGCCGTCATACAATGCCGTACGGGCGCCCGGAGTTTCCATGAAAATAGGACGTCCGCATTGTACATCACCCAGATCTTCATTTGGAACATATGCCAATACTCCCTCTTCAAAGCTTTGCAAATTCTTGTATTGTATAGCTTTGGAAGATTTGTCATATTTTTCCACTACGGATATTGCATCGACAATTCTGATTTCGGCACCGATACGCGCTTCAATGAAGGCTTTGATTGTTTCGTCGGGGACAAGATTGGCAAATGCCAACTGCATGCCTTTATCGGAAATATCCGGGCGTGTCGCAACTGTGTACATTTGGCGGAAATACGGAAGATTAATCAAATCCTCAAAGGTCGTCTTGGAGCATTCCCAGTGACCAGCAGGCGCAAAATCCTTTTCTTGGGAATCGCGTCTGACTTGCCTCATGACTTTTATCGGGTCTATTGTAGTACCCAAAGCTTCTTCCTGCACCGCTTCGCTTTTCGGCTTCTTATACCAGATAGAATCCTTGATATTCTTTTTAGGCACGCCGAAATCTATAGTCAATGCAATACCAAGCGGGTGTTAGCTGCGTCAATGATTAGCTTACCTTTGTTGGATACAACCTGATTTCGCTGGTATAGGAATGTATTGTAGTTACCACCAAGTAAACTGTCCACTCCATTAAACAGAAGCTCCATTATTGTAGACTCAATTTCCGGAGTGGTACTGCCGATGGCATCCATCAGCATCATCTTTTCTCTTAGGATTTTGCGGCTCAGTACAATCTCATGCTTGAAGGTTGGCAATCCACCCATTTGCAGGGACATTCCGTCTGTAGATTTGGTTGCGCCATCACTGTCAATATCCACATAGGTAGCCAGCGTGTATGCACGGACTGTTGCTTCTATCTGCTCATATGTGGGATTCAGAGGAATATTAGGATTTAACGGGAAACCCATTTGGGAGAACGTTTGTTCCGCATTGTATTTTTCGGCAAACATGTCATTAATCCATGCTT
>ENA-OQCV01000472-OQCV01000472.1-human-gut-metagenome-genome-assembly--contig:-NODE-472-length-10930-cov-2.450153_pt1 | contig 10930 bp, 11 predicted proteins | sample MGYA00242766_ERZ504592 | MGnify/ENA primary metagenome ERZ504592 (study PRJEB26092, sample SAMD00036315) | human gut metagenome | host: Homo sapiens | study: EMG produced TPA metagenomics assembly of...
CAATTTTATAAAAGAAAGGACAGCAGTATCATCAAATTGCTGTCCTTGCGGTTTATTATAGCTGGTAGTGTATAAGCGTGGGTTCATCATATTTGGTGTGGTATCTTTAACTATGGGAAACTCCTCGTTCCCATTTTGAAACAGATTTGTCACTCATCCCAAGTTTCTCCGCAACTTGTTTTTGGGTTAATCCTAACGATTTTCTCTTGTCAGCAATATATTTTCCTGTTTTTATGAGATCCATAGTATCCCTCCTTTAAGATGATACTAACTGATAATCTAACATTTTAACACCCCTTAGAAGTAGAATAAGCATGTTTTATGAACATACAGCCTATCAAGATAGCCAGTTTTATCTATATCGCCAAATCCAACGAGCAAATTTTCCTCTACTGCAACAAGAGTATAATGTTGTAAAAAAGAACTATTCCATACATCCAAATCATCATTTCCTTTTCATCTGGTTTTGATTCTGCCCGTTAACCCCTTTACACTTTTATGATATCTCCCCATGCTGCGCACAGTTTTTCAAAGGTCCATGCCGCATTTGCAGGGCTTGTGGACGGCAGCGTGACTGCCTCCATGCCTGTCAGCGGAAGCTGATATTTCTTATAAAGTGCCCCTGCTTTATTTCCGTTTGCAATGACCTGCTTTATATCGGCTGTGGCAAGAATTTTCCTTATATCTGTCGGTTCGACGTTTTTGATGCTGTTGTCGCTCGAACCCTTGATATCACAGCTTTGTATCACATCCCATATGGCTATGTGGTTTTTAAACAGCATATATTTCTTCTCATCTATCGTCTCCGGCACCGGTTCATCCAACAGATACGCAAGCAGCTTCCAAAAACGGTTCTGCTTGTGTCCGTAATAGAAATTGTTTTCCCTTGATGCAACGGACGGCAGAGTGCCGAGGATCAGTATGCGGCTGTTTTCATCATAGACAGGCTCGAAGGAGTGGGTTATGTGTTCGTATTCCATATTGTTACCTCTTATATCTGCAGCAGCTCTTCCGGCTTATCAATACATTTTAACTATACTACAATGCCGTTGTTTTTTACAACAATACGCATAGTTCCCAGAAAAATAACTTATGATTATTATACTTTATCCATCTTGATTTCACAATCTTTTGTTCACGACAAAAAATGTAGTCGTTTCACTTCCACATTTTTTGACGTTATAACCCATTATAACCCATTGATGTTTCACTCAAAATGGGTTATAATAGATTGTAAGAAACGGGGTGATATTATGGATATCTACAAACGAATTTATGAATTAGAAAACGAGATAGCAGCCTTACCACAAGGTTCTATCAACATGAAGAAAATTTACGGCAAAGAGCAGCCTTATCTGCAATGGACAGAGAATGGAAAAAGCAAAAGCAAGTACATTAAAAAGAACGAACGCGAAGAAATTTTTGCAGGTGTTGAAAGGCGCAAACAGCTTCAAGAAGAATTGAAAGAACTGAAACAACACAGTTCTATTGATCCATCTAAATCTACAGATTTTGAAACTTCTGTCATTATCGGAGAACGTCTTCTGGCACTGACAAAAGGTGTAAAAAACTGGGGAAAACGTGATTGTTTCAGACAGTTACAGGCATATTTAAACAGTGAGGAAACAGATCGTGTATGCTTGGTAATTTGGTCTGCGACGAACAGGAAAGACAACAATGCTGCGTCAGGCTGTTTTAGGAATGACTCCATCACAGTCCGCAAAATCAGCATACATCAAAGCAAAAGGGAGCGATACCATGGCAGCGATGAATCGTGATTTGGGCAAACTCCTTGATCTGGGATATGAATATGTTTTTATTGACGAAGTAACCCTTTTGCCCGACTTTATTGATTCAGCAGCACTATTCTCTGATATCTACGCTGCACAAGGTATGAAAATTGTTTTATCCGGAACAGATTCTCTTGGCTTTTGGTTTGCGCTTCATCAGGAACTTTATGATCGAGCTGTTACGATTCACACTACCTTTATTCCATTCCGTGAACATAGTCGTTTACTCGGTATCGACAGTATTGACGAGTATATTCGCTATGGCGGCACACTTCGTGCAGGAGAACTGGATTTTGATGATAAAGACGTTATTTCAGAGGATGCTTCGTTCCGTGATGACGAATCCACACGGCGTTATATCGATACCGCAATCTGTAAAAATATCCAGCACTCCCTGAGTTGTTGTCAAGACGGAGGATATTTCCGTCATCTCCAATCACTCTATGAGGCAGGTGAACTAACAGGTGCTATCAATCGAATCATTGAGGATATGAATCATCGTTTCCTTATTCGTATTCTGACCGACAAATTCAAATCTCATGATTTGGGTTCAGCTGCTGATGTTTTGCGAAGAGATCGTAATCCCAAACAGCGTACAGATATTTTAGGATAAAATCGATACAGAAGCAGTAACCAAACGATTAATGGATATGTTGGAGATTCACAATAAAGAAGAACAATCTATTGGTATTACAAATGCTCACATAGAGGAAATCAAAGAATATTTGAAAGCACTTGACCTGATTGTTGACGTTCCACGAGAAACGGTAATTCCAAGTGCCGAACCACTAGAGAATATTTTATTCACGCAACCAGGCATGCGTTATTGCCAGGCACAGGCATTGGTTCATTCTTTGACAAAAGATGAATTATTCTCTACATTGAGCGAGCACGAAAAAATTGTTAGTTTCTGAACGTATTTTGGAAGAAGTGCGTGGTCGTATGATGGAAGACATCGTACTTTTAGAAACATTCAAATCGGCTAAAAGGCATCAACGTGTTTTCAAATTGCAATTTGCTGTCGGCGAATACGATATGGTAATTTACGATGCTAAACTCAATACATGTGAATGCTACGAAATAAAACACAGCTCGAAAATTGTTCCAATGCAAGCCCGCTTCTTAGTTGACGAAGAGAAACTGAATCAAACAAGTCAGAGATTTGGCCAGATTACCAAGCGATGTGTGCTCTATCGTGGTGAAGATTCCGTCATGGAAAATGGCGTTGAGTATCAGAATGTAGAAAATTATTTGAAACATTTATAATTTTCCCTAAAGAAAGAGAGGTCCATGACATTTAACATCATGAACCTCTCTTTCTTTATTATCCTCTATGAGCCATCCACTTCTTTTGCTTCTTCCAGCAACGGCTGTAGCTCGTTTGCTTGAGTGCAATATAAACACCAGAAGTACAGGTTTTCAAAGCTAATTCATGAAATCGTTTACACATACTTAACAGCTGATAAATACTGGAATGTTAATAATTCTACGCAGCTAAAAAAGGAACCGGAAAATCCGGTTCCCTTTTTGATATCGCATCATTTTATGATAAATATATTCTAACTGCTTCATATAAGTAATACACAAATCAGCTCAGCTCTATCTCATATGCTCCGGCTTCAAAATCCACCGTAAGAAGCGCATACGCTTCACCGTTATCATAGCGGATTGAGAGCTTTGGTCCTTCTTCTGCTACTGTGATGACAGCTCCCTTCTCAAATGCCTTATGTGTATTTCTCATGCGAAGCAGCTCAAGCTGCTTTGCAACAACATCCTTTTTTAGCGCCTCCCTGATATCGGAGGCACTAAGGTTTGTTCTGTTAATTTCCTTGTGTCCTGATTCTCCGGCGCGTCTTACGGCCTCATGGTCATTTTTGCCTGCAAAGAGGTCAAGATACCATACCTGCGGCTTGCCCGGCATAAACATCTGAATGGCACGTGCCAGAAGCATTTTGCTGTCAGACTCACCAAGCGCACTGTAATATGTGGCATTGACCTGATAATATATATTCTTCTGTCCGTGAAGATTTTTGACCATGCCGCCACGAGATACAATCAAATCTATAAGCGAGCGTATATCATCCTCCGGAAGCAGACCCTTTAAGTCCAGAAGAGGTATGCCGTCATGGCAGCCAAGCATATTGACTGTTGAGATTTTATCTTCCACAATCTCACGCGCCCATTTCGCCAGATAATCTGCTCTCCTGTTCTCAATCGCATCAATTATCAGTCCCGGTAAAAAGAAATCATATGTGGCATAGCCCTTATCTGCAAGAGTTTTGTATATTTTTTCCTCATATGCCGCGTGTATTTCAGGCAGCAGAGTCAGTCCAAGCGGTGCTGCAAGCTCGTGAATCTGCTGTAGAAATTCCCAGGTCTCAGGATCATTCAGGAAATTCTTTTTTCCCGGTGCCTTAGGCGCATAGGCAAATGCATCGAGTCTCACGATAGCCGCACCGTAGGATGCTATTTTTTCCAGTGTTTCACGATAGAAATCCCACACCTTTTCGGACTTTATATTTAAATCCATCTGTCCCAGATACTCTCTGCCATGCACCTCCTGGTAAAATGTGTTCCAGTATGGCACTCTTCGTCCATCCGGAAACTCAACCATGAGAATCGGAAGCCCCGGCTTTCTGAAAAACATCTGCTTTAAGCATGACTCATCAGGCTGTATGTAACCCTCGTCCGTCATGACTCCATGACCTTCCCAGAATTTGTTCCAGTCTATGAAAAAGTCGCGGTACTCCGACTCATCGCCCTTTTCCACAAGATCCTTGAACTGTGGTGACTGTGCCGAAGCATGATTTAAAATAAAGTCAAGCTTTAAGTCAATCCCCAGCTCCTTCAATTGCGATAAATCCTCTATTGTCGCAAGCTCCTCATTCAGATTGTAGTCCACGACCGAAAATCCGCGGTCCAAATCCGAATGATACAGACTTGGCAGAATATAAAATGATGAAAATGTGTCCTGCATTTCCTTCTTTTTGAGCAGCGCTGCGATATCGGAAAGCTTACCGCCCAGACTGTCAGGATATGCATTAAGCATAGGTTTATTGTTCATAGACTTTGCCATCCTTTCCAACTACGATACGCGCATTTTTACTCTGTAAATCAAGCTTTTCCTGCTCCAACTCTACCACGCGGCATATGAAAGGGCTTGCGGCATTTTCGTCACGTCCTCTCTTAATGCGGCGCGCCTTAGTCTCCTCAGGCGAACTCTCCAAAAATACAGGTATATCAACACCCTTAAGGTATTCGCTTCCTCCGTGGGTCCACTCCAGGATGAGCACCTTAATTCCTGTAAAATCAGTTTCATCATATGAGATATCACCGTCCTGGCGGCCCATATGCTTTATCTCAATTATATCTTTTCCTTCCTTAAACTCTGAAAGCTCCTTGTTAATCCTGTCAAAGTCAATCTCCTTAGGTGTTCCAAGATATCCACGTAAGCCATCCTCGCCGGACTCGTTATACACATTAAGGCGTTCTTCGTCGTTTCTCATCGGGATACGGTGTGGATAATTGTCCCCAGTCAGCACATAGCAGGCTGTATTATCCTTCAAAAAAGTACTGCTGCAGGGCTGCTGCAATCGTTGTCTTTCCTGAGCCTGAGCCGCCGTAGATGCTTATTACAATACGTTTATCAGAAGAACTATCTGCAGTGTCAGCCTCACTTAATTTTAGATTGCCGCACACCTTCTTTATCTCATCATACAGCTTCTTTGCCTCATCAAGCCTGATAAATGAAAACTGATATGCCTCATACTCCTTTACGGCAAACGGAAGCGGTATTCCTGCATTCATCAGTGCTGCACCTGTGTACTGCCTGCCGGTATTTTCCTCAATATACACTGCATCCGACTCCAAGCCCTTAAGCTTCACATAGCAAGCAGCCGCGTTTGCCTCCGCATACAGACGAACCACGCTCACAAGTGCCCTGTCCTTTGCCCTTGAAACAGACATCCACGCAGCCACCTCATCCTCAAATGGGCTTGTAAGGCGCCAGTAGGTGCCCTCATTTATAAGCATCTCATACTTCTTAAAGGTCTTGATCTGCTCTCTGATTTCTTCCTTTTCCTCATCTGAAAGAAGGGCCGGATTCAGCTCATAGCCAAAGGTTCCTGCCATGGCTGTGATGCCTCTTGTTTTAAGGCTTGTCACTCTGCCGGTCTGATGATTTGGCACTGCCGATACGTGCGCTCCCATGGATGATACCGGATAGAAGAACGATGTGCCATACTGTATTCTTGTGCGGTTTATGGCATCTGTATTGTCACTGCACCATATCTGTGGACTGTAGTAGAGCATGCCTGCATCAAATCGTCCACCGCCACCGCTGCAGCCCTCAAGAAGTATATCCGGATATCTTGTCACCAGACGCTCCATAAAATCATAAACTCCAAGCACATAGTCGTATGCAAGATTTCCTGCATACACATCAGCCATGCTTCTGTTCATATCCCACTTCACGTAGTCTATTTTTCCCCTGGTCAAACACTGCGCAGATCTGATTGAAAAATATTGATTCCCTGACTTCTTTTCTCGAAAAGTCTAAATAAGTCATGGTTTCTTGAGCGTACAGGAAGCTTTCCCGGAATCTGGATAGCCCAGTCAGGATGCTCTCTGTACAGATTACTGTCCTCATTCACCATCTCAGGCTCAATCCATATTCCAAATTTCACTCCCTGTGCATGCACTCTGTCGATGAGCTCAGAAAGTGTTCCGCCAAGCCTTTTTCTCATTCACAAACCAGTCTCCGAGTGATGAATTATCATCATCTCTCTTTCCAAACCAGCCGTCATCCATGACCACCATATCTATGCCCAGTGATGCGGCCTCCTTTGCAAGGTCTACTATCGTATCACCGGTAAAGTCAAAGTAAGCAGCCTCCCAGCTATTGATGAGCACCGGTCTTACCTCATGTGCAAATCTGCTCCTGCACACATGCTCACTGATGCAGGTGTGGTACTGATGGGAAAGCTGTGAGAAACCGTCTGCCGAGTATGACATAATCACCTCAGGCACTGTAAAGGTCTCTCCTGCCGCAAGCGGATATGAAAACAGTTCATCGGAAAGCCCCATTAAAAGGCGTGTCTGGTTAATCTGATCCTTCTCTGCCTCACATGAGAAGTTGCCACTATATACAAAAAGCATACCATAGCAGTCTCCTGCATTTTCTGTAGTATCGCGCTGTGCGAGAATAACCGCCGGATTGTACTGGTGGCTCGAGGTTCCTCTGCGGCTTCCGAATGAAAGTGTGCCGTGTCCTAAGTGTGTGCGCTCAAGATTGCGCTCCATGGCATGCTTACCGTAGAATCTGATCACATCATAGTCTCCGTAAACCATATCCAGGCAGGCAGCATGAGCCTTTTCAATTGTAATATTTCCACTGCCTGTATTTTTAATGAGCACACTTCTTGTGATGACATCACAAGCCTCGAGCACGCCATAAAGCAGATGCACCTCAACGCCTGCGATATCATCGCCAAGAACTATTTCAAGAGTCTGCGCTTCGTCATCAGATGCCCACACTGCCGGAAGTCCCTTTAGAGCGTATTTTCCATCTCTGATTTCATAACTCTTATAAAGAAGCTCAACACTCTCAGTGCCCTGTTCGTTTTTGATATCAAGCGCAATATTTCTGAAATCGCCTGTGCCAAGTGTCGGATACTCCTGTGGCAGCGTATCAAGCGAATATGTACGGTTCATGCCTGCTGCGTAAGGATTGCCTGAAAAGCCTCTGTCAGCATATGTCAGAACATAGTCCATATCACATGTGCTTTTTGCTCCGTAGTACAGATGCAGCAGATAGCCCAGTCTGTCCACCTGCATCTGATATGTGGTGTGAGCTGTCTGTAAAGTAAAAATTTTCTTGTTTGGATTAAATATAATTGCCATAAAATCACTCCATATCATTGTTAAAATAGTGTTTAAAAATTATCCCCTTGATTGCACCGTTTGCAACACCGTTTAATATCTGCTTCTGGCAGATTATATAGAATATAAGTATCGGTATCAAAGCCAGAATATATGATGCAAATGCCAGATTGTAGTTGGTTCCAAACTGTGTCTGGAAATTCAGCTGTGCCAACGGCAGTGTATTCTGTCCTGTTCCTGACATGATGACAAGCGGTGTCATGACATCATTCCATGTACCGAGCGCTGTCAGGATGGCTACTGTCGCATGCATAGGCTTCATCATAGGAAATACAACTCTCCAGTATGTTGTCCATGTGCTTGCGCCATCGATGTCTGCAGCCTCCTCAAGTGCCATAGGGATATTTTTCAAGTATCCACTATATAATAATACATTCATTGGCATGTAAAATACAAGATATAAAATGATAACTCCTGCCCTGTTTCCAAGTCCCATCTGCGCAGTCTGCTTTACAAGAGGCATCATGAGAATTGAGAATGGTACAAACATACCACTTACAATGTAAAGATATATGAACGGAAGCTCTTTTCCTTGCCATGCCTCGTCCGATAACATATCCTGCAATCGAATGGATAAGGATTGCGAGAACAATGGTCACAATAGTGATAAGTAAGCTGTTTCCGAGAGAATGCCAGAAATCAGTCACCTTCATAGCCTCTGTGAAGTTTGAAAAGCTCCACTTTGAAGGGAATGAAAGAGCTCCTGCGACATCATTTGTCATCTCACTCGGTTTCTTGAAGGCAATGATAACAGCCATATACAGCGGGAAAAATACGGTTAAGGTTCCCAATATTAAAACGATGGTAAGTACCCAGTTTGATTTTTGTTTTTTCATTATAACTGCTCCTCCTTCTTATTCATAATACCCATCTGGAATAGTGAAATAGCCACAATTACAACAAAGAAAATTACTGCGTTTGCACTCTGGAAGCCAAACTGTCCTCCATCCATACCATTTCTGTAAATCAGGTATGAGATTGACTCAGTGCTCTGCGCCGGGCCGCCCTTTGTCAATGACATAATCTGGTCAAATACCATGAGGAAGTTCTTTGTGCTGAGCACCAGATTGATTGTAACAAACGGCATAACGAGTGGAAATGTAACCTTCCAGAACTGCTTCCATTTGCCTGCTCCGTCGAGCATGCTGGCTTCGTAAACATCCTCAGGCACTGTCTGCAGTCCGGATATATAAATGATGGTATTCATGGCAACCGCCTGCCATACCCCGACAATCAGCACACCAATCCATGCATATTTTTCACTCGCCAGAATACTGTTTTGTAAGAAACCGATGTTGAAGGTATTTCCTACTACCGGCAGAATATATGTAAAATAAAGCTGAAAATGTAACCAATAACCAGTCCGCCAAGGATATTCGGTACGAAATAAACACCTCTTAATGCACTCTTGCCGCGGATATTGCTGTTTAGCGCAACTGCCATACAAGGCTTAATACATTTACAAGTACGGTTCCTGCAATCGCATATTTAAAGGTAAACAGATAGCTCTTTCCGACTCTGGCGTCGGTAAACAGGTCTGTATAGTTTCTAAGTCCGACATAATCATATGAGCCATAGCCCTTGTAGTTTGTAAAGCTGTAAATCATACCCTTTATCATCGGCAGTGTGTTGAATGCGAAAAATAAAACCACAACAGGTATCACAACTGCCCAGAATGTCTTGTCTCTATTGACATTTTCTTTTCATTTTGCATCCTCCTGTTCCTTCTGGTAATCCTGTACTTCACGAATCAGATCTCTGTTGTAACGCTTCCAGTCTGAATCAAATTTCTTTAAGAACTTATCCTTTGCATTGTCGCCTGTGTCAAGCAGATATGTCTGAATCATGGCATCCACGCTCATCTCACTTGGATAATGATGATCCTGATAATCCGACATACGGTTGTCCTTTATATACTCCTGCATATCCTTCAGTGTATCCGGTATTGCGAAATCTCCATCCTTGCAGGCAATTCCGCCCTGGTCATCCAGATATGTCTGAATTGTCTCATCGCTGTACAGATATTCAAGCACCTCGTATGCTGCTTCCTTATTTTTGCAGGCCTTCATAACTGAAAACTGTAAATCTATTCCTGAATTTAACACATTGTCAGCCTCATTATCATTTGCCGGGAAAGTAAATGAACCGATATTCATATCAGGATTAACCGACTTAATCTGAGGAATAGCATAGCTTCCTATCGTGTACATGGCAGATTCACCTCTGGCAAAGGCTGTACATGCGTCATTGTAGCTGTAAGCATATGGATTGTCCTCTGCATAATCAAGTAATGTGCGTATCTTGTCGGCAACCGGAGAATATGCCTCCTCAAATGTCGTATTTCCCATATTTACCTGATTACAGGTGTCTGAATCACAAAGACCTACTGCAAGAGCATTCCACGGTGCCAGACATGTCCATGTATCCTTAAAGCCCAGATACAAAGGAAGTGTTCCGCTTTCCTTTATCTCATCGCACAGTGCTGTAAACTCACTCCAGGTTGTAGGCACCTTCCAGCCATTCTCTGCAAACATATCCTTGTTGTAAAGCACTCCTGCTGCATTTGCGGCGTAAGGAAGTGCATAGGTGCCATCCTTTGGAATGAACTCAAGCTCCTTGTCCATATCCAGATATGCCTCTTTTACAGTGTCCACTACATCCAGATCTGAGATATCCTCAAACAAATCTGCATCCAGGAAATTTGAATAATTGATATCTCCACCTATTGCAATGATATCCGGATAATCTTCACGGATGAAGCGTGTCTTTAAAATAGTCATAGCCTCATTCGGAGATGAGATAGTCAGATGAATATCATCGTGAGTCTCATTAAATTGCTTCTCAATCTTCTCGAAAGCCTTAACAGCCTCCGGCTTATAAGAAACCACCTCAATCTCAGTTTTTCCGTCCGCCCGCTTTTCATTTCCACATCCGGTCAGTCCTGTCGTGCACATTCCGAGTGCCAGCACAACCGCCATAGCCTGACAAATCTTTCTTTTTGCCATATTTTTTCACTCCTTTTCTGTTTTATTTGCTCTTTTCCTGATAAACCGATTATAACATACCATTATGTATACAATAAATACCCTTATTTTGCTTTTTATATCAATATGCTATAAAACATGCTATAATTGCATATAATGTCGCATAAGGGTATATTTATAGCATTAATCAATAAGGAGTGACTCACATGGACAAGC
>ENA-OQCV01000473-OQCV01000473.1-human-gut-metagenome-genome-assembly--contig:-NODE-473-length-10922-cov-3.556461_pt1 | contig 10922 bp, 10 predicted proteins | sample MGYA00242766_ERZ504592 | MGnify/ENA primary metagenome ERZ504592 (study PRJEB26092, sample SAMD00036315) | human gut metagenome | host: Homo sapiens | study: EMG produced TPA metagenomics assembly of...
GCAATTTCATAAGATTTCTATAGTTTTTTCCAGGGGTTTCTGTACTATAATGAAACCCATAAAGAAATTTGTCATATCAAAAATTAGTAATATAATTTTCTGCCAGAAAATCAGATCATCTCCCATCAAACTGGAAATTTCAGGGAAAGTTGTTCTGATATTATTATGAAAAAGGATGATCGAAGCCCAGGAAAGACAGATGTCCAGTGGTTCCCAGGGCGGACAGTACTAATCAGATAAAAGCCTCTCAGTTGAGGAACTGCAAAAAAACCGATGGTGATGACTGAAAACAGTCAAATCCATCGGATTTTTCTATAAAAGCGAATTAATAAAATCAGATCATCCCTATCAGATGTACGATCAGCGCAGCCACCCAGGCAATCACACACTGCCATACCACAACACCAACAGCCCATTTGCTGCCCATTTCACGTTTGATCGAAGCGATAGCCGCTACACATGGTGTATAGAGCAAACTGAATACCAGCAGGGATGCTGCTGCCAGCGGAGTCAGTACAGAGGCAATATTTCCACTGAAAAGTACTTCCAGAGTAGATACCACGCTCTCTTTTGCCATAAATCCGCTGATAAGAGCTGTACAGATTCTCCAGTCTCCCAGTCCGATTGGTTTAAATATAGGTGCCAGGACTCCCGCCACCATTGCCAGAATACTGTCTGCAGAATCTTTTACAAGATTTAAATGCAGATCAAAGCTCTGCAGGAACCAGATTATCATTGATGCAAGCAGGATAATAGAAAACGCTCTCTGCAGGAAATCTTTTGCTTTTTCCCACAAAAGCTGACCTACATTCCTTGCTCCCGGCAGCCGGTAATTGGGAAGTTCCATGACAAACGGTACGGGATCTCCCTTGAAAAGAGTTCTGTTATACAAAAATGCCGCCAGGATTCCCACCAAAATTCCAAGCAGGTAAAGACCTGCCATAATAAATCCGCCCTTCTTCGGGAAAAAACGCACTTACAAAGAAAGAATAAATCGGCAGCTTCGCAGTACAGCTCATAAATGGAGTCAGCAAAATCGTCATCTTTCTGTCACGCTCACTTGTAAGTGTACGTGTAGCCATAACAGCCGGAACCGTACATCCGAATCCGATCAGCATTGGTACAATGCTTCTTCCGGAAAGGCCGATCTTACGCAGAAGTTTGTCCATCACAAAAGCAACACGTGCAACGTATCCGCTGTCTTCCATAAGAGACAGGAAGAAAAACAGGGTTACGATAATCGGCAGAAAACTAAGTACACTTCCCACACCTGTAAAAATACCGTCAATGACCAGGCTATGCATGGCACTGTTTACATTTGCTGCTGTCAGTGCTACTTCTACCAGCGCAGAAACCTTATCAATTCCAATCTCCAGAAGCCCCTGAAGCCACGCTCCGATCACATTAAAGGTAAGATAAAATACCAGTACCATGATTCCGATGAAACAGGGAATCGCGGTATATTTTCCTGTAAGGACTTTATCAATTTTCTCACTTCTGATTCTCTCCTTACTCTCTTTTGGCTTTACAACTGTCTGTTCACACAAACGCTCAATAAAGTCAAAACGCATATCTGCGATCGCAGCACTTCTGTCAACCTGACGCTCTGTTTCCATCTGCTGTACGATATGCTCCAGCATCTCCGTCTCATTTGTGTCCAGCTTCAGCTTCTCAAGAATCAGCGGATCTCCCTCGATTGCCTTGGTTGCTGCAAAACGGGTAGGAATATCAGCCTGCGCCGCATGATCCTCAATCAGGTGCATGACCGCATGAATACAGCGGTGTACTGCACCGTCATGGTCACTCTTATCACAGAAATCCTGACGCAGCGGATGTTCCTGATATTTCGCTATATGTAACGCATGGTCAACCAGCTCATCAACCCCTTCATTCTTTGCTGCGGAAATAGGGATTACAGGTACTCCAAGCAGCGATTCCATCTTATTTACATCTATAGAACCCTGATTTCCTAGCACTTCATCCATCATGTTCATTGCAACTACCATAGGAATATCCATCTCCAGAAGCTGCATGGTCAGATACAGGTTTCTCTCAATATTGGTAGCATCCACAATGTTGATGATCGCACTTGGTTTCTCATCCAGGACAAAATTTCTGGAGACAATCTCCTCACTGCTGTAAGGGGACATGGAATAAATTCCCGGAAGGTCTGTGATTTCTGTATCCGGATGGCCTTTAATCGAACCGGTCTTACGATCCACCGTTACTCCTGGAAAGTTTCCCACATGTTGACTGGAACCTGTCAGTTGGTTAAACAGTGTAGTTTTTCCACAGTTCTGATTTCCCACCAATGCGTACGTCAGTGTAGTTCCCTCAGGCAGTGGATGTTCATCTTCTCTGGAATGATACTTTCCATCCTCTCCAAGTCCCGGATGTGCCAGGTCGCTTACAGCCTCTATTCCGGCGTGACTTCTGCTTCGCTTCGGAATCTGTTCGATTTCTATCTGCTCTGCTTCCGCAAGTCTTAATGTCAGTTCATATCCATGTACCTGTAATTCCATGGGATCTCCCATGGGTGCAAACTTCACGACTGTGACCTCAGCTCCCGGAATCATACCCATATCCAGGAAATGCTGACGCAGGGCACCCTTGCCGCCAACCGACGTGATCACAGCACTTTTTCCGATTTCCAAATCTTTTAATGTCATTTTCAGTCGCTCACCTTTTGTATTTGTATTTGGTTATCATCGTCGTTATTATAGCAATCCTCGTAAATAATGCATCTTAATCCAACCCATCAGAGTGTGAAACCCTGCTGAACTGTCTTAAATGCATTATTTACGAGGATTGCTATAGCCGATTTTTCTCAATAACCTTATGCAGATAGCTTATACTAACTGATAATTTTTGTCAAGTAGCAGGTATGTCTCAATTTTTTTATAACCGAAAGCACAAAAAACTCAGATGAATTTATGCTATCATCTGAGTTTCTCAATGTCTTAACCTGACAGGTCATTAAACCTATCTGTGATTACTTCATTACTTATTATTCTGATCATTCTCAAGTAACTGATTTATGTGATTGCCATAAGATTTGAAAATTGTTCTTATCTTTTATATGTCAGATCCACACAGAACCTGTAATATCACCGTTAATTACATAATATGCTTTGTTCTCTTCAGGTTTGATATAAATCTTAATATCTTTGAGATCTTTCTCCTTTTTACCCAGTTCGTCTGTCCAGATTCTTCTGACATTACTTAAAATAATTTTTTGTATATACTTCTCTGCCCATGAACTGAATATATACTTCTGCTGTTGCTTCTTTCTTAGTGGTTCTTCTTGTTGTCTTCTTCTCGGCAGCTGTCTCTTCAGCCGGTTTCTCAGCTGTCTTAGCAGGAGCCTTCTTTGTAGTTCTTTTCGTTGTTTTTGTTGGTTTTGCAGCAGTCTTTGTTGTTTTAGCTGTCTCTTTTTTCTCGGCTTCTTTCTCTGTTTCTGCCGGTTTCTTTTCTACAGTGTCTGCTGCTTTAGCTGTTTCTTTCTCTGCTTCTGCTGATTTCTTTTCTGCAGTCTTTCTTGTTCTTCTTGCTGCCGGTTTCTTTGCTGTTGTTTCTTTCTTTACAGTCTCTGTTTCAGCAGTTTCTTTCTTGTTTGCTTCTTTATTTACAGCTACTTCTTCAGCAGTTGTCTTTGCAGGAGCCTCTTTAACTTCGGTTGTCTTCGCAGTGGATGTGTTGAGATCTGCTGTAGTTGCTTTTGTTGCCATATGATTAGCCTCCTTACAAGGTATAAGTATTCGTAACTGCTCAGTTTTGTACAGTTACAGGTATTCTTATGTTACCGAAAATATGATAAACAGTAACATTCTTTTATGAAAATAGAATACTACGAATCTTCTGCTTTTGCAATGTTTTTCTGGTTTTTATAATTTAGGCATCTTATGAACAGTATTAGTTTTTTACTCTGTATCCGTCATTTTCTATAGTCCTAGATTCTGCAGATCTTCCTTCATATATGCCGAAAGTCTCCTCTGAAGTTCCTCATTCTGCGGAAGGCTTAAATCCGCATCAAGGGACAGAATCTCCAAAGCCGTTTCACTGGCAGCTTTCAGGATATCCACATCCTGATAGATGTCCCCCAGTTTAAATTCCAGCAGACCACTCTGGCGGATTCCAAAAAGATCACCAGGACCGCGAAGCTTCAGATCCTCTCCTGCAATATAAAATCCATCATTGGATTTGTTCAGGATCTGCAGACGTTTAGAAATTTCCTTTGCACCATTTCCCTGCATAAAAATGCAATATGACTGATATTCCCCTCTACCGACACGCCCGCGAAGCTGATGAAGCTGTGCCAGCCCGAAACGCTCGGCATTCTCCACCATCATCACTGTAGCATTAGGCACATTTACTCCTACCTCAACTACAGTAGTAGATACCAGGATCTGAATTTCCCCTGCGGCAAAAGCCTCCATGATCACATTCTTCTCTTTCGCTTTCATCTTTCCATGAAGAGAAGCAATCTTTATATCCGACGAAAAAACATTGCGAAGCTTCAGGGTATAATCCAGCACATTTTCCCCATCCATCCCTTCGCTCTCCTCCACCATTGGACAGATCACATAAACCTGCCGTCCCTGACGGATCTGCTTCTCCATAAAGGAATAAGCCTTCGGCCTGTAAGAAGTATCCACCACACAATTTTTAATGGGAAGTCTCTGCGCAGGAAGTTCATCAATTACTGAAATATCCAGATCCCCGTATATAATGATCGCTAGCGTCCTTGGAATCGGTGTAGCACTCATCACCAGCACATTAGGCGGGTTTCCCATAGTAGTCAGTGCTTCCCTCTGTTTCACACCAAAACGATGCTGCTCATCCGTGATCACAAGACCCAGATCACAGTACACAACCTTCTCCTGGATCAGCGCATGTGTTCCGATCACCAGATTCGCCTCTTTCGACGCGATCAGCTTATACTTCTCTCTTTTCTCCTTCGCTGTATCTGAACCGGTAAGCAGCACAGGATGACAGAAATCTATGTTCTGTTCTTCCAGCAACTTCTCCATTGCCTGAAAATGCTGCCTTGCAAGAACCTCCGTAGGTGCCATAAGCACTGCCTGATATCCATTCTCCACAGTCATGATCATTGCAAGAAACGCAAGGATCGTCTTACCACTTCCTACATCTCCCTGAACCAGTCTGGACATCAGGGCCTGGCCGCTTAAATCCCTCTCAATCTCATGCCACACATTCAACTGCGCCTTTGTCAGATCATAGGGCAGACTTTCAATAATCTGCTCTGTCGTCCACACCGGATGCATGGGAAACGCATTCGGTGCTTCCTCCGTCTTCTCCTTCAAAGACTGCACAGCAAGAATAAAAAGAAGAAACTCGTCAAACACCAACCTTCTCCTTGCAGCTAACAGCTCCTGCATATTTTTTGGAAAATGAATCGCAGGAATCGCAAAATTCCTGTCTGCCAGGTGATACCTCTCCTTATACTCATCTGCCAGATACTCTGCCTGAAGCTTCTGCTCATCAAGCACCTGATGGATCAGCTTCACGATCGTCTTATTAGAAAGCCCCGCAGTCAGTCCATAAATCGGCTGAAGACTGTGCAGAATCTCCTCATAAGCCGCAGGCGTAAAAATCTCAGGGTGCTCCATCTGCAGCTTCCCCTGCTTCCTGACGACACGCCCCGCAGAACAAACCTGCTGCCTTTCCTGACTGCAGAGCGCAGATACGGTGCATTAAACCACGTAACAGAAATTTTCCCCGTAAGATCTGCCACAGTGGTCGTGATCACCTGAAGATTCCGCACCTGATTCACATACACACCCGTTATAACCGCCACAGAAATCGCCACAACAGCTCCCTCTTCCAGAGACCGGATCTCAACAGGCTCCTCATACGCATCATAATTACGTGGATAATAACTCAGAAGAGATTCCATATCCGTAACTCCTATTTTCGCAAATAACTTTTCCGTTTTCTCCCCCACGCCCTTCAAAGTACGCAAAGATGTTGACATATACCACCGATTCCTTTCTACTACAATATAATTATGAATATCCCTTACAGCCAGTAAAAATTATCTATCTTATCCCTGCAAAAAATAACCAAATCAAGCAACCCTCATTCTTCAATCACAATAATCTGCCGACAATAAACTTCCACTATCCAAATCTCAGGCAGGAAAATATTTGTGTCAGGATGCATTTGCAGGTATCTCTTAGATGCCGAAACCGCATCCTGACACAAATATTTTCCTGCCGTCCCCTTTTATAACGCGAAAACGGATATACCCACCCTCAACAATGGCCTATACCCGTTTTCATCACATGAACTATTCGTTTATCTCTCTCAAAAACTCTATTATCCTACTCTACAGAAATAACATAATAATAAATCGGCTGTCCACCCGCATTCAGTTCCACATCACAATCCGGATAAGCCTCCTCCAGAGCCGTTGCCAGCTCCTCAGCTTCAGCCTCCTCAGTATCAGCACCATAATAAATACTGATCACCTCAGACTCATCGTCCACCATCTGGGCAACTGTCTCCTTGGCAACTTCCATGCGGTCCTTGCCAACAGCCAGGATTCCATGATCACCGATACCCATCATATCACCCTCATGGATCTCCTTATCATCAATCCTTGTATCACGCACAGCATACGTGATCTGTCCGGTCTTCACATGTTCGATTGCCTGAAGCATAGCCTCAGTATTCTCCGCACTGTTCTTCTCGGGCACATAACTGATCATGGCAGTAATTCCCTGCGGAATGGTCTTAGTCGGCACAACCACGATCTCTTTATCCTCAGTAAGATCCCTTGCCTGGTTTGCAGCAAGAACAATATTCTTATTGTTCGGGAAAATATAAATAGTCTTTGCATTTACTTTTGCAATGGCATTGAGCATATCCTCTGTACTCGGGTTCATCGTCTGACCGCCCTCGATCAGGTAATCCACACCCAGTTCCTTAAAGATCTCTGTCATTCCCTTTCCCACAGATACGGAAATAAAGCCTACTTCCTTCGGCGGCTGTGCTGCTTCTTCTTTTTCTTCCTGTTCTGCCTGCTCTTTCGCCATTTTCTCGGCATCCTTTATAAGCTTCTCCTGATGCTCCTCACGCATATTGTCGATCTTCATACGTGAAAGTGCACCAAAGGTAAGGGCTTTCTCAATAGCCTGTCCGGGATGATTGGTATGAACATGAACCTTCACAATCTCGTCATCTGCAACAAGCACAATAGAATCACCAAGGGACATCAGGAATTTCTTAAATTCATGCTCTGTCTCCTCGGACATCGGCTGGTTCAGAAGAATAATAAACTCTGTACAATAACCAAATTTAATATCAGCCTCTGTCTGTGCATCGATCTTAGTCACAGCAGGACCTTTTGCCTTGTCAAACTGTGTATAATCAATCTCTTTGCCAAGGAAACCATCATATGCACCATGGTATACTTCCAGAAGTCCCTGTCCACCGGAATCCACTACTCCTGCTTCTTTCAGAACCGGCAGCATCTCCGGTGTCTTTGCCAGAGTTTCCTCCGCATGAGCGATCACGCTCTGGAAAAATGTATCCAGATCCTCTGCTGTCTCCGCAAGCTCTACAGCCTTGGCAGCAGCCTCTCTTGCAACAGTAAGGATTGTTCCTTCCTTCGGTTTCATGACTGCCTTATATGCAGTCTCCACACCTTTCTCCATGGCTGCCGCGATATCAATGGCATCCAGTTCCTTACTGTTCTTAACACTTCTGGTAAAACCACGCAGAAGCTGAGAAAGAATAACACCTGAGTTACCTCTTGCACCGCGCAGAGAACCGGAAGAAATCGCCTTGGCCAGTGACTCCATGTCAGGCTCTCCCAGAGAACCTACTTCTGCTGCTGCTGCCATGATTGTCATTGTCATATTGGTTCCTGTATCTCCATCCGGTACCGGAAATACGTTCAGTTCGTTGATCCATTCTTTTTTAGCTTCCAGATTCTTGGCTCCTGCAAGAAACATCCTGGAAAGTATTCTGGCATCTATGGTTTTGTTATTCACCACAAGTTCCTCCTCTATCCTAATCAATTGCGCGTACACCTTCTACATAAATATCGATCTTATCGATCTCCATTCCTGTAAAGGCCTCGACTTTATATTTGACATTGCTGACAAGGTTGTCTGCAATTGTACTTATATTCACGCCATATGCCACAATAACATGGAAATTCAGGCGGATTTTATTGTCCTCTGTAATTCTGACGCTGATGCCATGTTTCAGGCTGTTCTTTCCAAGAAGCTTTACCAGTCCGTCCTTCATACTGACTGCAGCCATGCCTACGATACCAAAACATTCTACAGCAACGCTTCCTGCGTAGGTTGCGATTACATCTGTGTCAATTATGATCTGACCTAATCCGGAATCTATACGTCCATTCATATGGTTACCTCCAATGCTCATTATTGTATGTAAGTGTATTATAACCTCTTTTCACAGAAAAGAATATAATTTTGAGTTTTTTCCATTTTTTGCTTGCAAAAGCACAATTCATCTGTTACAATGTAATCTGTTGAACACAAGGTTACTGTTCAGACGCTATGCACACAGCACGACAGTAACAATAAAGCGTCAAGGAGGTGCTATCATGGCTAAATGTGCAATCTGTGAGAAAGCTGCTCATTTCGGAAATAATGTAAGTCATTCACATAGAAGATCCAATAAAATGTGGAAATCTAACGTAAAATCCGTTAAAATCAAGACTGCTGAGGGTGGAGCTAGAAAGACATATGTATGTACTTCTTGCTTAAGATCCGGTAAAGTAGAAAGAGCATAATAACACCATTACCCCTTGTTGTAACAGGGGTATTTTTTTGGCAAAAAAATGACTGTCCCTCTGTTCAGATATTCTTTACCGAATATTCTGCCTGAGCTGACAGTCTTTTTTTTGATTTCATATGTCAAACGGGATATTCGCAATCTTCTGTAAAGTTAATGACAGAAAAGATGATATCCCAACAACAGGAAAACTCCGGCCGAAACCACCAGAACCACATTTTCTGCGATCAGCATCCCGATTATCATCCCAATCCCTATGAAAAACAGCATAAAGCCGAACAGCTTTTCCAATTCTTCTGCACCTTTTTCATCGGTTTGCTATAGTCTATGCAAAAATTATTTTTCTGATTCGCCGACAGATTCTTCGTCACCTTTTCCGGAGGTAAAACGGTCTACAAAATCCGGAACCATATCAAGGATCTTTGTGAGACCATCCTGATTTTTCACATTGACCAGCTTTGTTGTTCCATTCTGAATCACAAGCACTGCACAGGGAGTCATCTTTCCTGCCATTCCGCCGCCACCGTTATCCTTCTTCTCTCCGGAAAAAGCACCGGCACCTACACCGAAAGATACATCCATCAGAGGAAGAATGATCGTATCGCCTACATGGATTGCCTCTCCTACCACTGTTTTCGCAGAAATAAAACTGTCCATTCCCTTGAATAATGAATTTACGGTTTCTTTAAAATTGTTTTCATTTGCCATGGTCATGCCCTCCTGGTTTTCCAACGTTTTATAACGTATTTTATATTTTTATTGAAATAAATACTCACTGCTGCCCGCACAGGAACAAATCCGTAGATCCTGCCTTTTGCCCTGATGTTTCCATACAGATAATTCTCACTGTCAAAACGGGGATTGATCTGTATACAGTTTTTGTGAAATGGAATTGTCATCCCAAGTACAGCAAGTGCCGCACCTGTCAGCGCCGGATCTTCAAAAGAAAAAGTAACCTGCCCTTCTATCCTTGTAGGAAAAATATGCTTAAGCAAAAATTTTCCATGTTTCCATACAAGCTTTCTGGCAGCTGTCACTCTGGGATGTTCTATAAACGCCTTCCACCAGGACACATTCTTCTTAATCTTCCCGAATGTCCTGCGGATATTTTGCAGTTTTGTACGAATCGACTGAAATATATTTCGGATCCGGTCATAGATCCTTTTTATAAAAAACTGCCTCTTCTTTAGACTATTCCGATCTGTATCATCTGCATTCAGTTCCTGCTGTCCGGATATCTGACTGTTTCTGATTCTCTCTGTATCAGCAGATGTATCTGAAGCTGAATTTCTGTCTGTTTTCAGATCCTCAGTCTCCATATTCTCTGATTTCTGGTGATCAACCACTGATTTTTTATGCTCTTCTTCCCTGTTTCCGTCTATGCCGGATACAGATACCTTTTCTGCGCCGGATTTCTCCGGATTTTTCCCGGATTTCTTTGTTACAGCCCTCTTCTCCTGCCGCTTTTTTCAACAACTTGTCTACAGGAATTCCAAACAGATGAAAGGATATCTCCATCTGCTGATCTTTCCATTCCGCTCTCAGCGAAATCCCATGAAACAGCCAGCTTACGATACCCTCTCCCTCTGTCTGTTTCCAGCCACCTTCTGCCTTGACAGCTGATGCCTTATATCTTACAGGACAGAACAGTACAAGAAGAACTGCCAGTAAAAGAAGGCCCAGCAGAATTCCCAGGATGATCAGTATAAATTTAAGGATCAGCCATAAAATATGTAACATATTCTCACCTGTTTTCTATATATTCAGCTGTTGCGAAGGTTCCCGTTTCCCTGTACATTTCATCGATCAGACTTCGCACCATCTCCAGGGCTTCCTCTTTGCCCTTCGCCATTCCTATGATCTTCGGACAGATTCCATAAAAGCTCTTCTGTATCAGCATTGCTGCAGGAATAATATCCATCAGATTCACAGGATTCTCTGACAGAGTAAGGAGATAAATGCCCAGAACCGGTTTTCCGCTGTTCAGTTTCTTTTTTATCTTCTCAGGATCCTTTATCAGATTCCCCTTGCAAGAAAATTCTCCTGCCATTTCAGCATCTTACACCCTCTCCCGTTTCTATACCACTTCAGTTACAGTATTTCCATTTTCTCCAAAATTTAAACCGGGC
>ENA-OQCV01000476-OQCV01000476.1-human-gut-metagenome-genome-assembly--contig:-NODE-476-length-10870-cov-2.685656_pt1 | contig 10870 bp, 15 predicted proteins | sample MGYA00242766_ERZ504592 | MGnify/ENA primary metagenome ERZ504592 (study PRJEB26092, sample SAMD00036315) | human gut metagenome | host: Homo sapiens | study: EMG produced TPA metagenomics assembly of...
GGGCATTGTGCCCGGCAGTGTGCTGGCCCAGGTTCGAGGGCAGCCCGGCGGAAAATGAGCTGTTCCGGCAGGGTACTTCCATGTGGAAGGGCAGGCCAGCCAGCTGGCGGCGCTCTGCGTGGACCCACAGCCAGGAGAAACAGTCATCGACCTGTGCGCCGCGCCCGGCGGCAAGACCATCCTGCTGGCCGAGCAGATGCACAGCACGGCAGGCTTTACAGCTGCGATGCCGCCGAGAACCGCGTGGGCCTGATCCGCACGGCAGTGCAGCGCATGGGCCTTGCCAATGTGGAAGCCCTGTGCAACGATGCCACAAGGTGAACCCGGCCCTGCCGCAGGCCGACCGCATTTTAGCGGATGTGCCCTGCAGCGGCCTTGGCATTCTGGCAAAAAGGCCGGATCTGCGCTACAAAAAGGCTGGAACCGGCCCGCGAAGCTGAATTATTGGCCACGCAGTCGGCCATCCTCGATACGGCGGCACAGCTGCTGAAAGCGGGCGGCAGGCTGGTGTACTCCACCTGCACCATCGACCCGGCAGAAAACCAGCAGCAGATCGCGGCATTTCTGGCCCGCCACCCGGAGTTTACGGTGGTGGAGCCTGCCGCAGCGCTGCCCGCCGGGATGACGGCAGGGGAGCACGGCGCGCTTTCGGTGCCCACCCGTACCGGCATGGACGGCTTTTTCCTGTGTGCCATGCAGAAAAACGGGGAAAAGCTGCAATGAAACAGGTGGCTTGTTCGTAAAAAACAATAGGAGAACACAATGGAACAAAAACGCTGTATCTCTTCCTTTACGCTGGCAGAGCTGACCGCTGAACTGAAAGCGATGGGTCAGCCGGGCTTCCGGGCCAAGCAGATCTTCCACTGGGTGCACCAGAAGCTGGTCACCGAGTTTTCTGCCATGACCGACCAGCCCAAGACCCTGCTGGCAAAGCTGGAAGAAAGCTTCTACATTGCCGCGCCCAAGATCGAGCGCAGGCAGGAAGCAAAGGACGGCACGGTAAAATATCTGCTGCGCATGGCGGACGGCAACTGCATCGAGACCGTCGTGATGCGCTACCACTACGGCAACACGGTGTGTGTGTCCACGCAGGTGGGCTGCCGCATGGGCTGCCGCTTCTGCGCGTCCACCCAGGCGGGCCGCGTGCGCGATCTGGAAGCAGGCGAGATCTGCTCTGAGATCTATACCGCCCAGAAGGATATCGGGGAGCGCATTTCCCACATCGTGCTCATGGGCATTGGCGAACCGCTGGATAACTTTGACGAAGTGATGAAGTTTCTGGAGAACATCACCTCGCCCGAGGGCGTGAACATCGGGATGCGCAACATCAGCCTTTCTACCTGCGGTCTGGTGCCCAAGATCGACCAGCTGGCCGAGAAAAAGCTGCAGCTGACCCTCTCGGTGTCGCTGCACGCACCCAACAATGAAATTCGCAGCGGCATGATGCCGGTGAACGATGCCTATCCCGTGGAAGTGCTGATGCAGGCCGTGCGCCGCTATCAGGATACCACCGGCCGCCGCGTGAGCTTTGAATATTCCATGGTGCGCGGTGTCAACGATTCCGATGCCTGCGCCAAACAGCTGGCAAACCTGATCCGGGGCATGGGTGCCCATGTGAACCTGATCCCCATCAACCCGGTGGACGGCAGCCCGTACTCGGCCACCGATGCAGCCAACGTGCACCGCTTCCAGCAGAAGCTGGAGAGCCTTGGCGTGAACGCTACGGTGCGCCGCCGCCTTGGCAGCGAGATCAGCGCCGCATGCGGCCAGCTGCGCCGTGACGAAATGAACGGGAAAGCGTAAAGATTAAAGGGAGAAGCCTATGAAACTTGCAGGAAAAACGGATGTCGGCAGGGTCCGGCAGGATAATCAGGACGATTATCGCGCAGGAGAACTGCCCGGCGATGCCGCATGGCTGCTGGTATGCGACGGCATGGGCGGTGCACGCGGCGGCAGGGAAGCCAGCCAGAGCGCGTGCGATGTGATCGAGCGCTGCTTTCAGGAGCAGTATGCTTCCAAGTGCCTGCCCGGCGAAGAGGAGACCCTTTTTGAAAAAGAGCCTGCTCAGCGCCAACCGCTTTGTGTTCCAGAAGGCCCTGCGTGAGGAATCGCTGGCGGGCATGGGCACCACGGCTGTGTGCGCACTGGTGCGCGGCGGCAAGGTGTTCCTGTGTCATGCAGGCGACTCGCGGGCGTACCTGTACCGGGACGGCAGGCTTGCCCAGCTCACCCACGACCACTCCTATGTGCAGGAGCTGGTGGACTGTGGCACCATTACCGTGGAGGAAGCCGAGCACCACCCTCAGAAGAACATCATCACCAAGGCGCTGGGCGTGGACTACCGGCTGGACTCGGAGTTCACCACCGCACCGCTGCAGAAAGGGGATATCCTGCTGCTGTGCTCGGACGGCCTGACCAATGCCGTGCCCAGAGAACAGCTGGAACAGCTGCTGCGCACCGGCAGGTTCTACGACCTGCCGGACCTTCTGATCCGCACGGCCAACGAGAACGGCGGCCCGGATAACATCACCGCGCTGCTGCTGTGTGTGGAGGAGGTGCGCTGATGGACAACCTGATCGGCAAAAAGCTGGACGGCCTGTATGAGGTGCGGGATCTGATCGGTTCCGGCGGCATGGCAAACGTCTACAAGGCGGTCATGCTGGGGCACAACGGCCCGGTGCCTGCCGGTACCGTGGTGGCGGTAAAGGTGCTGCGGCAGGAGTATATGCACGACCCGGACCTTGTGCGCCGCTTTAAAAATGAATCCAAGGCCATCTCGCTGCTGAACCACCCCAACATCGTAAAATGTGTACGATGTATCGGTGAATGATGATCTGCAGTATATCGTGATGGAATATGTGGACGGCATGACATTGCGCGAGTACCTTAACCAGCGCGGCGGCAGGCTGACCAACCGGGAGACCGTGCATTTCATCTCCCAGATCTTAAAGGCGCTGGAACATGCCCACGCCAACGGTGTGGTGCACCGGGACATCAAGCCCCAGAACATCATGCTTTTGGACAACGGCCAGCTGCGCATGAATGGATTTTGGCATTGCGCGCATCTCCCGTGCCGAGAACCAGCTGCTGAGCGGCAAGGCCATGGGCAGCGTGCACTATATCAGCCCGGAGCAGGCCAAGGGCGATGAGACCGACTGCACCAGCGATATCTACTCGGTGGGCGTGATGATGTACGAGATGCTCAGCGGTCATCTGCCCTTTGATGCAGACGACATGGTGGAAGTTGCCATCAAGCAGATCTCCGATCAGCCGAAGTCTTTGCACGAGATCGCGCCGGAGGTGCCGAATGCACTGGTGGAGATCACCGGAAAAAGGCCATGGCCAAAGCTGCCGCAGAAACCGCTACGCATCCGCCCGCGAAATGCTGGATGCGCTGGACACCTACGTGCACAACCCCTCCGTGATGTTCGAGTACAAGTATATTACAGAAGATGCTCCCGAAAAGGTGGTGAAACGTACCATGAACCAGAACCGTGCAAACCGTCAGGCCGAAAAGCCTGCGCCCCGCGGCAAAAAGGCCGCACCGCGCAAGAAAAGCGCACCATCTTCCTGCCGGCACTGTTCGGCGTTACCATTGCATTTGCACTGGCGTGCCTTGCGCTGTGCTGGATGATTCTGAACGATTCCTCCAACCTGATGAACAACAAGGCCGATATCACGCTGGGCGATTATATCGGCATGACGCAGGACGAGGCTGCTGCCACCGAGCAGGTGGTCTCCGGCCAGATCAGCGTTACCTGGGAGCAGGAGTACAACAGTAACTATGCGGCGGGCTATATCTATAAGCAGTCGCCGGTGTCCGGCCGCACGGTGCGCGAGGGCCAGAATGTGACCCTGACTGTGAGCCTTGGCACCCAGTACGTTACCGTGCCGGACCTGACCAACTATGTGCAGGCCGATGCAGAGCAGCAGCTCAAGGAGCTGGGTGTCTCGGTGCTGGTAACGCAGGCTGTGGATACCTCTGTGGCATCCGGCGCGGTGATCCGCACCGACCCGGCGGCGGGCAGTCAGGTGGCTGCAGGCAGCACTGTGGTGATGTATATCAGCCGCCCGCAGGTGGCAACCACCACCAAGGTGCCCTCGCTGACCGGCATGAGCACCGCTGATGCCCGCACCCTGCTGGTGCAGAACCATCTGGGCCTTGGCAGCCAGACCGAGCAGTACAGCGACCAGCCGGAGGGCACTGTCATCAGTCAGAACCCGGCGGCAGGCTCTACCACAAAGCTGAACGGCCGCGTGAACATTGTGGTAAGCGCAGGGCCGGAGCCTGCACCGGAACCGGAAGCACCCAGCGACAGCACCACCGGCGGCGACTGGTGGAGCGGCCTGTTTGGCAGCAGCTCCTCTTCTTCCAGCACCGAGACCGGCACCGAACAGGGCACAGCGGGCAGCGGCGACCCTTCGCAGAAACCGCTGACCGACTGGTGGTCCTCGCTGCTGAGCTGACGGAGGCGTGCATGAAGGGATATATCACAAAGGGCATCGGCGGCTTTTACTATGTAAAAACGCCGGAGGGCATTGTGGAGTGCAAGCCCCGCGGCATTTTCCGCAAGCAGAAGATCACGCCGGTGGCGGGCGATGAGGTGACGCTGGAGACCGAGAACGGTGCAGCCGTCATTGCCGAGATCGCACCGCGCAAAAATGTGTTCGTGCGGCCTCCGATGGCAAATCTGGATGTGCTGTTCCTTGTGGCCAGCACCACCCAGCCCACGCCCAGCACGCTGGTGCTGGATAAGCTTGCCGCCATTGCGGTGGACAAGGGCGTGCAGCCGGTGATCGTGTGCACCAAGGGCGACTTGGCCGAGGCGGAATTCCTGCGTAAGGCCTACGAAAAATCGACACTGCCGTTCATCCGCATCGATTACAAGACCGGCGGCGGGCTGGACGAGGTGAAGCAGTGGATCAGCGGCAGGCTGTGTGCGTTCTGCGGCAACTCCGGCGTGGGAAAAATCCACCCTTTTTGAACCATCTGCTGCCGGAAGCAGAGCGCGAGACCAGTGCCATCAGCCAGAAGCTGGGCCGCGGCCGCCACACCACCCGTGAGGTGACGATCTTTGAAGCCTTTTGGCGGGCGCATTGCGGATACGCCGGGGCTTTGCCAGTCTGGAAGCGAACCGCGCCGGGTTCATCCCCAAGGAAAATCTGGAGCATGCGTCCGGAGTTCGGGCCTTATCTGGGCCAGTGCCAGTTCACCGGCTGCTCCCACCGTAGCGTAAAAAAGGCTGTGCCGTGCGCGCCGCACTGGCCGAGGGCAGGCTCTCCCAGACCCGGTACGACAGCTACTGCGCCATGTACGAGGAAGTCAAGGACGTGAAGGATTGGCAGCGCCCGGAAAAGTATAAAGGATAACGGAAGAGATTCATGTCACGCTGTGTGATCATTTCGGCCTGCCCGGTTTCTCCGGAGCTGGCAGAGGCCCTGCGGCCGGACGACTTTATCATTGCCTGTGATGCAGGCTACCGCAACTGCGCACCTCTGGGGCGTAGACCCAACATCATCGTGGGTGACTTTGACACCGCCCCCTGCCCGGAACAGCAGGACGACGATATCATCGTGCTGCCCCATGTGAAGGACGATACCGACACCGAGTATGCCGCAAAGCTGGTCTCGGAAAAGGGCTTTGACGAGGTGCTGCTGCTGGGCGGCCTTGGCGGCAGACGGGTGGAGCACACCCTTGCAAACCTGTGCACCGGCCTTGGGCTGGAACAGCGCGGTGTGCGCACCACCCTGCTGGATGAGCGCAGCCGCATCACCTACGTGATGCCCGGCGAGACCCGCCGCTACCCGAAGGAGAAGTACTTTTTCTTCTCGGCCTTCCCGATGGAGGGCAGGGCGCAGGGCGTGTGCGAGCGCGGCTCCTACTATGAGCTGACCGATGCGGAGCTGACCGCCAGCTACCCGCTGGGCGTCAGCAACGAGTACGCTGCCGGGTCGGACTGCATCACCATCTCCACCCGCAGCGGTGCGCTGGTGGTGGTGGAGACCATCGCAGACTGAGCACTGCTGCCCTTGCCGGAACGTTCCGGCCCTGCCTGCATAGGATGGGCCAGAAAACGGAAAGGCGGGGAGCATATGCAGGTAGTTGTGATCCGAAGCCCCAAGGCGCTGCGCGGCATTCTGCGCAGACTATTCGGCATTCAAAAACAGTAAAAAGATCCCTCGCTGCTGGTCGGCGGGGGATCTTGCTTCATAATACTCCTTTTTATTGCGTCAGGGCGTTGTAACAGGCATCGAACGCCTGCATAAAATCAGTGATCTCCTGTTCCGTGGTCAGGTGGCTCAGGCTGATGCGCCACGAGGACAGCGCGTTGCGCCGGTCATGGCTCACGGCAAACACGGCGCGGGAGGGCAGGCCGTCCGAAGAGCAGGCCGATTTAACCGAGACGCATACGCCCCTGGCATCCAGCTCCCGCTGGAACACGGTGCCCTTCACGTTCTGTACGCTCAGGTTTAAAATCTGCGGCACGGCGGTGTCCGGGCTGTTGATGCGCACCTTGGGGTTATTGGGCAAGCCCGGTGCGCAGGCGGGCGTTCAGGGCGCGGATGTGCTCCACCCGGGCGGGCAGCTCGCTCACTGCCTTTTCCAGTGCCAGCGCCAGCGAACAGGCCAGCGCCACGGTGGGGGTGCCGCTGCGGTAGATGGTGGTGCTCTCGCCGCCATGGATGAGCGGCTCCAGCGCAAGGCCGCGCCGCTTGACCAGCACACCGATGCCGTTCAGCCCGTAGAATTTGTGGGCGGTCAGGCTCATGGTGTCGATGCCCGCAAAGCTGACCGGCAGCTTGCCCACGGCCTGTGTGGCATCCACATGGAAGTGGCAGTGGGGGCAGGCCTTCAACATTTCCGCGATCTCGGCCACCGGCTGCACCACGCCCAGCTCACTGTCCACGGCAGTGACGGCCACCAGAATGGTGTCCGGACGCAGCAGTTCTTTCAGGTGGGCAAGGTCCACCGTGCCGTCCTGCCGGATGTCCACAAGGTCGATCTCGTATCCCTGCTCCTGCATGGCGGTCAGGCTGCCGCTCACCGAGGAGTGCTCCAGCGGGGTGGAAATGATGTGTCTGCCATGGTGGCGCTCCAGCCGGGCGATGCTCTTGATGGCAAAGTTGTTGGCCTCGCTGGCACCGGATGTATAGATGATCTCGGCGGGCTGCACATTCAGACTGCGGGCAATGCTCTGGGTGGCGGCATCGATGGCAGCTTTTGCGGCAGTGCCTGCTGCGTGGCGGGAATTGGCATTGCCCGGGCAATTGCGCTCCACCTCGCAAAAGCGCTGTAAAACCGCTTCGTCTACCGGGGTATTGGCGGAATAATCCAGATAGATCATAAACTCTCCTGATAATTCTCTTATAATACAGATTACAATGGTAGGTTATATTATAGTGCGCTTTGGGCCGGATTGCAAGAGAAGCGGCGCAAACTTCCGGGCTGGAAATACAGGAGAATTAAGCAAAATAGTTGCACGGCGGCAAAAAGTCTGCTATAATCTCTTGAAGGACTGCCCGCTGCGGCCTTTTGCGGGGCTTTTGGCGGCGGTTTGGAAAGAGCCTGAATGAAAGGGGGAGCGCACCATGCTGCACAAGAATCATCGACTGCGCTGTATTGCACTTCTCATTTCCGGGCGGGATCATTGTTCCCAAATTTCAGGGGCATTGCCGTTTTGCTGACGGCGGTGCCTCCTTTTTTTGGGGCTGCGAGTTCTGTAGGAGGCAGAAAAAACTTCATGAGTGAAAAAGATCGATTACTCCAAAGGCATTTACGACGCGCGCCAGCTGGGCGCAGGCCGCATGTTCATTCTGGGCGTGCAGCACATGTTTGCCATGTTCGGCGCAACGGTGCTGGTGCCGCTGCTCACCGGCCTGAGCGTTTCCACCACCCCTGCTGTGCGCAGGTCTGGGCACCCTGCTGTTCCACCTCATTACCAAAAAGAAGGTGCCTGCATTCCTCGGCTCCTCCTTGCGTATCTGGGCGGCTTCTCCATCGTGGCCCCCATGCTGGCAGATGCAGACGGCAACCTGACCGTTGCCAACACCAAGATGCTGCCCTACGCCTGCGCCGCCGTCGCATTTTCCGGTCTGGTGTATCTGGTGGCCAGCCTGCTGATCTCCACCTTCGGCATCCGCCGCATCATGCGGTTCTTCCCGCCGGTGGTCACTGGCCCCATTATCATTTCCATCGGCCTGATCCTGGCCCCCTCTGCTATCAAAACTGCCAGTCCAACTGGATCCTGGCCTTTGTGGCACTGGGTGTCGTGATCGTGTGCAACATCTGGGGCAAGGGCATGGTCAAGATCCTGCCCATCCTCATCGGTGTGCTGGTGTCCTATGCAGTGGCACTGGTGACCGGTGCAGTGGACTTCCAGCGCATTTCTGAGGCTGCATGGGTGGGCATCCCTCTGCACAAGGAGGCCATGGGCCTGTTTGCCATCGACGGCAGCCCGGAGTTCATCAGCGCACTGTTCACCATCATCCCCATTGCACTGGCAACCATGATGGAGCATGTGGGCGATATCGCCGCCATCAGCGCAACCGTGGGCCACAACTATATCAACGACCCCGGCCTGAACCGCACCCTGCTGGGTGACGGTCTGGCAACCACCATGGCCGGCCTGCTGGGCGGCCCGGCCAATACCACCTACGGCGAGAACACCGGTGTGCTGGCTCTGAGCAAGATCTACGATCCGCTGGTCATCCGCATTGCTGCCGTGCTGGCCATCATCCTGAGCTTCAGCCCCAAGTTTGAGGCTGTCATCAACACTATCCCCACCGGCATCATCGGCGGCATCAGCTTTGTGCTGTATGGCATGATCTCTGCCATCGGTGTGCGCAACGTGGTGGAGAACCGCGTGGACTTTACCAACAGCCGCAACTTGATCGTGGCCGCTGTCATTCTGGTGTGCGCACTGGGCTTCAACTCTGTGGGCGGTGTCAGCTTTGCCGTTGCAGGTGTCACCATCAACCTGTCCGGTCTGGCTGTGGCCGCGATCGCAGGCATCCTGCTGAACGCTATCCTGCCCGGCAACGACTACGAGTTTGATGCTGCCGACGGCTCCGAAGCCGCTACCAGCAGCAACCTGCAGGTCTGATCTCCCATAGAAGAAGGAAGAACAAGGCAGAAGCCGTCCTGTGTGTGCAGGGCGGCTTTGCTGTTTTTAAGGTGCACAGGGCAAAGCACACAGTTTTTGAGGATGGTTTTTAGTGACCCTGCCGGAATTTATCTGTAAGGCAAAATAAATAGGAATTATTCTTAAAATTATCCTTGACTAACTAGGAATAATTCGCTATAATAGAGCCATGACAAGGGCCGGTGAGTACCAACACCGCCCAGCCTGTTTTCTAACTGATATAAAAAGAATGATGGAGGTCTATTCTTATGAAGAAGTACGTTTGCACCGTTTGTGGTTATATTGCTGAAGGCGAGATCCCGGCACAGTGCCCCGTCTGCAAGGCTCCTGCTTCCGCTTTTGTGGAGAAGACCGGCAACACCTACGTCACTGAGCATGTTGTGGGCATCGGCAAGGCCGAGGGCGTGCCGCAGGAGATCGTGGACGGCCTGCGCGCAAACTTTGAGGGTGAGTGCAGCGAGGTCGGCATGTATCTGGCAATGGCTCGTGTGGCTGAGCGCGAGGGCTACCCCGAGATCGCTGAGGCTTACAAGCGTTATGCCTACGAGGAAGCAGACCACGCATCCCGCTTTGCAGAGCTGCTGGGCGAAGTTGTCACCGACAGCACCAAGAAGAACCTGATGATGCGTGCCGAGGCCGAGTGCGGCGCATGTGCAGGCAAGATGGATCTGGCCAAGAAGGCAAAGGCCCTGAATCTGGATGCCATCCACGACACCGTTCACGAGATGGCAAAGGACGAGGCCCGTCACGGCCGCGGCTTTGAGGGCCTGCTGAAGCGCTACTTCAACACCGAAGTCTGATAAGGTTTCCCCGGTTATCCATTTGACCGCTGCATGGCTTTGCCGCTGTGCAGCGGTTTTTTGCTGCCTTCAACCCCCTGAGATGTCTGGTTGACAGGTGCCGCAGTGCGGTTTATAATTTGTCATATCGTATTGCGAAACACAGCAAAGGGGAATATGGATAATGGAAAACGAACGACGAGTGCAGCAAAAATGGCCCCCGGCGGGCCGCTACGCCCTGCTGGACGAGCTGCGCGGGCTGGATCTGGTCAGCATGATGCTGTACCATGCCTGCTGGGACATGATGTTCCTGTTCGGCATCTGGATGGACTGGTACGCGGGAATGCCGGGGCGTCTGTGGCAGCAGACCATCTGCTGGGTGTTCATTCTGCTGTCCGGCTTCTGTGTGCAACTGGGACATCATACCTTGCGCCGGGGCGCACAGGTGTTCGGGGCAGGGCGCTTGTCACGGTGGTGACGCTGGTCTTCATGCCGGAGGACCGGGTGGTGTTCGGTGTGCTGACCTTTCTGGGCAGCGCCATGCTGCTCACCGGTGTGCTGGAACCGCTGCTGAAAAAGATCCCGCCCGCCGCAGGGCTGGCGGTTTCGGCGGTGCTGTTTGCACTGACTTATCATCTGGACGAGCGTTGGCTCGGCTTCGGCGGGCTGCGCCTTGCGTTGCCGGATGCATGGTACGCGAATTACTTTACAGCGTTTTTCGGCTTTCTGCCCTTCGATTTTTATTCCACCGATTATTTTGCCCTGCTGCCGTGGCTGTTTCTGTTCTGGGCAGGGTACTTTCTGCACGGCGTGGTGGGCCGGGCGCGGATGGAACCGCTGCGCCGCCCGGTTGTGCCCGGCGCTGGGCTGGATGGGCCCGGCACTCGCTTTTGCTGTATCTGCTGCACCAGCCGGTGATCTACGGCGTACTTTCGGCCGCGGCAGTTC
>ENA-OQCV01000477-OQCV01000477.1-human-gut-metagenome-genome-assembly--contig:-NODE-477-length-10836-cov-2.919320_pt1 | contig 10836 bp, 14 predicted proteins | sample MGYA00242766_ERZ504592 | MGnify/ENA primary metagenome ERZ504592 (study PRJEB26092, sample SAMD00036315) | human gut metagenome | host: Homo sapiens | study: EMG produced TPA metagenomics assembly of...
CGATGTTCGCTGCGCCGTGCACATCGATGACCAGAACGACCACCTTCCGGGCTGCAAGGCGCTTGTCCACTTCCTCGCGCAGGGTACCGTAGTAGTTGCCGTTGTAGAAGTTGTGCTCCACCACCTGATCGTTCTCGATCAGCTGCTGGAACTGCTCCCGGGTGCGGTAATAATAATCCACGCCCTCCTGCTCACCGGGACGCGGTGCGCGGGTGGTGGCGGAAACAGTCTTTTTCGATCTCCGGGTGTGCTTCGCGCAGTGCCTTCACCACGCTGTCCTTGCCGGTACCGGCCGCGCCGGAGACCACAAACAAATATTTATCGTTCGCCATGGGTCTGTTCCTCCTCTGCTGGTGTTTTGCCCTCCTGCCCTGCCGCACGGTTGGCCACCGTTTCCGGCTGAAGCGCCGAGAGCACCACATGATCGGAGTCCATGATAAGCACTGCACGGGTGCTGCGGCCATAGGATGCATCGATCAGCATTCCGCGCTCCCGCGCTTCCTTTACAAGGCGTTTGACCGGGGCGGAATCCGGGCTGACCACTGCCACCACACGGCCTGCACTGACCATATTGCCAAACCCGATGTTGATGAGCTTCATAAACCCCTCCGAATTTTCTGTATCACTCCAGATTCTGGATCTGTTCGCGGATCTTTTCGATCTCCGCCTTCATATCCACCACGATGCGGGTGATATCCAGATCCTGACACTTGGAGCCGATGGTATTGGTCTCGCGGTTCAGCTCCTGCGTCAAAAAGTCCAACTTGCGGCCCACCGGCTCGTCCAGCTTGAGGATATCGCGGTACTGCGCAATGTGGCTGCGCAGGCGCACCGTTTCTTCATCCACAGCGGTCTTATCGCCAAAAATTAGCGGCCTCGGTCAGCACGCGGGCATCGTCGATATCGCGGTCCTCCAGAATGACCTTGAGCTTCTCGTACAGGCGGTTGGTGTAGGCTTCCACGCGGCCTGCGCTCAAAGTCTCCACCTTGCCCACGCACTCCTCGAGGAAGTTCAGACGGTTTTCCACGTCTGCCTTCATCTTGGCACCCTCGGCGGCGCGCATCTCCACAAAGCGGTCCAGCGCCTGTGCGGTAACGGCAGAAACATCTTCCCACAGCTGTTCCTCGTCCACATCCGCGTGGCGGGTGGTGAGCACATCCGGGAAGCGGGTCAGCACGCCCGCAGAGATATCGTTCTTGACACCCAGCTGTTCCGAAATATCCCGCATGGCCTGCTGGTAGCTGCGTGCCAGCTCCATGTTGACGGCCACCACCGTATCGGCAGCGTCCACATTCTGCACGGTCATGCTCAGCTCCACCTTGCCGCGGGAAATGCGCTCGTTGAGCTGCTTTTTCAGGCGGCTGTCCAGATAACTGCAGGTGCGCGGGATGCGCGAAGAATACTCAAAGTAGCGGGAATTCACGCTGCGCAGCTCCACCGTGATCTCACGGCCATTGCGCACAGCAGTCCCCCGGCCAAAGCCGGTCATGCTTAAGATCATAACGCTCTCCTGTTCTTACATTTTCAGTGTTTCAGCTTACAAGTTTCGGTATACGTATCCGCCTTTGGGTACACAAACCCATGTTACGATACATATAGTTTCATTTTACTATTCTTCGGCCCAAAATTCAAGGTGCACTGTTGCGTGCCGCCGCCAAAACCGGCCGCAATACACGGTGCAAAGCAAAAAAGCTCTGATACAAAATCTTCCGATCCTGTATCAGAGCCAGTTTCAGTTGGTTTTATATACGCAGGTCACGCTGTTCTGCAGCAGATTTGCGTTCAGCAGTGCGCGCTCCACCCAGTGGATATTGTCCGCAATGGTATCGCGGGAGACACCGTATTCTGCCGCAATGTTCTCCATGCTGCGGTACTCGCGGCGGTAGAGCAACGTCAGCACCAGTTTATCCTGCATTGTGATCTTGGTAAAATGCGGCCTGCGCCGGTGCTCCTTGCAATAAGCCGCATTCAGTGCTTCCAGCATCTGGGCAAATTCCTTCCGGGTGATGCCGAAGGTAAATTCATAATCCTGCTCTGTAAATTCCGCAAGGCGCTGTACCGTGATGCTTCTCATGCAGATCACCTCTTCTTTTTCCAGGGATGCCCGGGTGTCGGCTGCATCCATTTTGATTCATTATAAAATGGATGGATTTTCATGTCAATGAGCCGCCGCCCATTTTTGGGGCCAGATCCGGTGCAAAACACAAAAAGGAGCCTCCCGCCGCAAAAGCGGGAAGCTCCGGAATCCGTTATGAAAGATCAGACGGGATGAGACTGATTGGTGTAGTCCACATGGTCGCCGTCCACGCCCTGCTTCTTGGCATTGCGCTTTTCAAAGAACTTGGGCGCCACCTGCGGGAACATTGCGTAGGTCAGCACATCCTCTTCCTGCGTTGCCCACTTGGCAGCTTCTGCCTTCAGCTTGTCCATCTCAGGAGCCAGAGTATCAGCAAAGCGGCAGGTAATGGGCTGCTCGTCGCCCAGGATCTTCTTGGTGAACTCGGGCTTGATGGGAGCGGGAGTCTTGCCGTAATCACCGTGGACCAGACCCTTGAACTCCTTGGTGACCATCTTGTAGCGCTCGCCCAGGATCACATTGAACACAGCCTGCGTACCAACGATCTGGCTGGTGGGGGTGACCAGCGGCGGATAGCCTGCATCCTCGCGGACGCGGGGGATCTCTGCCAGCACTTCGTCCAGCTTATCTTCCTTGCCGGCATCCTTCAGCTGTTTGAGCATGTTGGAGAACATGCCGCCCGGCACCTGATACAGCAGGGTGTTTGCATCCACGCCGAGGCTCTTCGGGCTGATCTGGCCGTTGGCAATGTACTTCTCGCGCAGCTTTGCAAAGTATGCGCGCACAACGTTCAGCTGCTTCAGATCCAGACCGGTGTCGTAATCGGTGCCCTGCAGGGCAGCGACCAGACTCTCGGTGGGCATGTGGCTGGTGCCCAGGCTCAGGGGGCTCATGGCGGTATCGATGATGTCGGCACCTGCCTCGATGCCCTTCAGGATGGACATGGAAGCCAGACCTGCGGTGTAGTGGCTGTGGATGTCAACAGGGATGCTGACGGTCTCCTTCAGCTTCTTCACCAGATCATAGCAGGTATACGGGGGTCAGCAGACCGGCCATATCCTTGATGCAGATGGAGTTTGCGCCCATCTCCTCCAAGGTCTTGGCGTAGGCTGCAAAGTACTCGTTGTTGTGCACGGGGCTGAGGGTGTAGCTGATGCAGCCCTGCACATGAGCGCCTTCCTTGTTGGCTGCCTTGATGGCGGTCTGCAGGTTGCGCGGATCGTTCAGTGCATCGAAAATACGGATCACGTCGATGCCGTTTGCAACAGACTTCTGCACAAAGTACTCAACGGCATCGTCTGCGTAGGGGCGGTAGCCCAGCATGTTCTGGCCGCGGAACAGCATCTGCAGCTTCTGGTGGGGCAGTTCCTTGCGCAGGATGCGCAGGCGCTCCCACGGGTCTTCGTCCAGAAAGCGGATGCAGCTGTCGAACGTAGCGCCGCCCCAGCACTCCACGGAGAAGTAGTTAATCTTATCCATTTCCGGCAGGATGGGACGCATCTCATCCATGGTCATGCGGGTGGCCAGCAGAGACTGGTGGGCATCGCGCAGGACGACCTCAGTAACCTTGATCGGCTTTTTGGCCATGATTGTCACCTCTCCCTTAGTTCATGGAAACCAGAACGTCACCGGAGTTGACGGTGTCGCCCTTGTTGACGTTGATGGAAGCCACAGTGCCATCCTGCGGAGCAACGATCTCGTTCTCCATCTTCATGGCCTCCAGGATCACCAGCACGTCGCCAGCCTTCACGGATGCACCGGCCTTGACCTTGACATCCAGAATGTTGCCGGGCATGGGAGCCTTGACGGCAACGGCACCAGCAGCGCCTGCAGCAGCCTTGGGAGCAGCAGCGGGAGCCGGAGCAGCCTTAGGAGCAGCGGGTGCGGCAGGAGCTGCAGCAGCAACCGGAGCAGCACCAGCGGCAGTCTCCTCCACGGAGACGCTGTAAGCAACGCCATTGACGGTAATATTGTAGTACTTCATGGAAGGATCCTCCAAATCAAAATCGTATCAAAAAGGATTTATACAGACGATTACAGAGCCATGTTGCCGTGCTTCTTGGGCAGGCGGGCAGCACGCTTGGTGCTCAGCAGTTCTAGTGCGGCAACAACGCTTGCACGCACATTGGCTGCATCGCAGGTCAGGTCCGCAGCGCCGCAGGCAACTGCATTTGCTGCGCTGCACACCTCGGCGGTGTAAGCAGCAGCCTTTGCGTTGGTGGCTGCAATGATGTTGTCGGAAGCATCGATCTCTTCCTTGTACAGGACGCTGACCGCTGCGCTGGGTTCCAGTGCGCTGACGGTGCAGCCAGCCACGGCAATGCGCAGATCGGCAGCAGCCAGAGCGGTGTAAACAGGGCCGACGGCCTTACCAGCCAGCACAGCCACCTTTGCGGTGGTAGCGTCGGCATAGGTAGCAGCCAGACGGGCAGCCTCACGGATGCCGCCTGCAATGTCATCGGTCGCGCTGGGCACAAAGCCCTCGGTATCCACAATGGTGATCACCGGCACGCTGAAGGCATCGCACAGGCGCACAAAGCGGGAAGCCTTGGCCACGCAGTTGTGGCACAGGGTCTTGCCGGTGGCCACAACGCCCACGGCGTTGCCGCCCACGGTGGCAAATGCGGTGTAAACAGACTTGCCAAAGCCTGCATACAGCTCCACAGCGCTGTCCTTATCGACCACGGCAGCAGCAGCCTTTGCAGGCTCTGCACCGGCAGCCAGAGCAGCAGTGGGCTGCTCGAACTCAAAGATCGCAGGGCCGGTCAGGTTGTTGGCCGGCAGCAGGCCCACGATGTGAGCAGCCTTCTCGGCAGCTTCCTCAGCAGTGGGTGCCACAATGGCGGCCACGCCAGCCTTTGCAGCGGCGGCTGCGGTGCCGGCATCGGCCACCTTGTCGCCCTTGGCAGCAGAGGTGAACGGAGCGGTGAAGAACAGCTCTGCGCCCTCAGCCATGATGCAGACATCTGCATTGGCAGCGCTCAGTGCGCTGGTGCCGCCGCAGACACCCAGAACAACAGCCACCTGCGGGATCACGCCGGAAACCTTTGCGATCTGCGTATTCAGCTTTGCGCTGGCAGTCAGCACGTCCAGACCCTCAGCCAGCTTTGCGCCAACGGAGTTATAGAAGGTGACGACCGGGCAGCCAGTCTGAGCTGCCATCTCCAGAACCTTGATGTTCTTTTCAACATCCTTTACGGTAACAGCTTCGCCGTTCTGGTAAACAGCGTAAGCCTGCTGACCTGCCGCATAGCCGCAGGCAGCGCTCACTGCACCGTCAGCAAACAGTGCAGTGTATTCCCCGTCATCAAAAAACTTGGCGAGGATTTCTCCCTTATTGATCTTTGAAGCCATGGTAAGACCTCCTGGTTGTCTGTGTGAGCTTTCAAAAATTAGTTTTATTATACTGAATTTTCCATAAAAATGCAAGAGATTCTATAAAAGTCCATGCGAATCAACATCTGTCGGCAAAGTTCTACAATTTTTTAACGATTCATCGTTTCTCCGCTTTCTCGCCTTTTTGCGGGCATTTTGCGCCGCACACTCAGCTGCCAAAAATTCTCTTTCAATTTTGTGGATTCTGTCTGTCCCTGCTGCATTTTATTTTATAAGAAGTTATGTTACACTATATTTAATTTGTAAATTTTTTTCGCAGAACAGCCCGCCGGGAAGCTTCGGGGCGGGTCATTTTGCAGAATATAAAAGGAAGGCCATGTCAAATTGAAAGATCTGCTCACTTCACTCCGCGCCTCCAACGAAACCTACAACTCCATGAAGCACTCCGCCCGGGCTATCATCCGCCGCGCCGAGATCCCCCTGCTCGCGGTCATCGTCCTGTATAAGGCTGCAACGAACCTACTGTTCGTCCCCCTGATGCAGCAGCTCTGGTCGCTCACGCTGCGGTTCGCACCCATGCACTACCTGAGCAACAACAATGCTTCCGATATCTTTTCCTCCCCCGCGATCATCCTGTGCATCACGCTCATTGCCATCCTGACCGCGTTCTGGGCGCTGTATGAGTTTTCCGTCCTGCTGCACGGGCTGGATCTTGCCCGCAAGGGCGAAACGATCCGCCTGCCTGCCCTGCTGTGCACCTCTCTTGCAGATATCCGCCACGCATTCCTGCCGCAGAACTGGCTCGTTCTGGTCTACAGTGCCGTGCTGATCCCGTTCACCAATTTTTTCCTCGCCTATAACTATATCACGCAGCTTGCCGTGCCGGAATACATCATGGGTGTCATCCGGGCAAACAGCCGGTATTACCTGCTCTATCTGGCTGCCGGTGCTGCCCTGCTGTTCCTCTATGTCAGCTGGGTGCTGGTGCTGCCGCTGTTCGTGCTGGAGCGCAAAAGCCTGTGGCAGTCGATAAAGGAAAGCTTTTTGCTGCATCCGCAGGCGCGTCTTCCGTGCTTTTCTTTTGCTGCTGCGCTGGAACCTCTCGGTCGTCCTGCGTTCCCTGCTGCTGACGGCAGCGGTTGCCGTGCCGCTGTACGGCATCATCATCGCGGTCGGGCTGCAGAGCACACAGGCCATGTTTGCACTGTCCCGCGCGGCGCTGGCCATTGAGATGCCTTTCTTCCAGTTCCTGATCGACTGCGCCATCACCATGGCGCAGTGCACGATCCTCGCCATGCTGCACTGCCGCCTGCGGGAGTCTCTCCCCTCTGAGCCGGAGCCGGTCCAGAGCGGAAAGCATCACCGTTCCACCGGCAGGCTGCTTCTGGGTGCATCGGTTGCGGGTGCTACTCTGCTCACCTTTGCGCTGGCATTCTGTTACCTTGCCCTGCCCAGAGACGACGAGCTGCTCTCCATGCTGGGCGGCGTTGCGCCGGTAGTCACCGCGCACCGCGGCTACTCCGCTGCCGCACCGGAAAACACCCTGCCCGCTTTCCAGCTGGCCATCGATCAGGGCTGCGAGTGGGCCGAGCTGGATGTGCAGATGACCAGGGACGGCGTGGTCATGGTGACCCACGATACCAGCCTGCGCCGCTGCACCGGCCGCAACGAGAACATCTACGACCTGACCTATAACGAGGTTCGTAAGCTGGATGCCGGGCGCTGGTTCGGCCAGAAGTACACTGGTGCCAAAGTTCCCACACTGGAAGAAGTGCTGGACCTGTGCAAAGGTAAGATCCAGCTGAACATTGAGATCAAGCCCAATACCGCCACCCCGGAGCTGGAAGCGGAAACCATCCGCATCATCCGCGAAAAAGGCTTTGCGCAGGACTGCACCATCACCTCGCAGAGTTATGAGACCCTCTGCAAGGTCAAGGAGCTGGCGCCGGAGATCCGGACCGGCTATATCCTTGCACTGGGCGTGGGCAGTTATTACGATCTGCCTGCCGCAGATTTCTTCAGCGTACAGTCCACCTTTATCACCTCCGGTATGGTGCAGCAGATCCATAAGCGCAGCAAGACGGTCTCCGCATGGACCGTCAACCGCGAAGAGGATGCCAGCGAACTGCTGAGCATCGGCGTGGACGACTTGATCACCGATAAGCCGGATATGATCCAGCAGCTGCTGAGCGAGGATGCCGACCTTGACAACAGCCTCGTCCTCCTGCGCGACTTCATCCGTGACCTGTTCGCTCCGTCCGATGTCGATGAACCCACTCCTGAGGAAGAGACCATCGAAGAAGCCATCGAGGACCCGGACGAATTGCTGGATGCATCGTAATCGCGGCAAACATCAAGTATTCTGTTAAACTACCCGTACACACATAAAAAGCCCCCTGCCAGTTCATCACCGGCAGGGGGCTTACAAGTTTACCTGATCCAGTTTTATCAAGAAAGATCATTCCAATTCGGTAAGCTTGGATCTTTACGAAGCAATTTATTTCATAAATCGGTGCTGTGAACAAATCACTTACATTCCTTCTTCATAGCAGAATAGCCGATGAGAACGGTCCACACATAGGCGCAGGTCTTGGGGATCATCAGCATACCGATCATGGGGACGGTATTGGCCCAAAGAACAACGGGAATGTAGAAACCGAAGCTCAGCACGATGGTCAGCCACATCCAGCGGAAAGCCGCGTCGTTATGCTCCTTGGCGCTGCGGTAGAACAGCACGATGATCAGCAGGCCCATCAGTGCAAAAGGAATGTTACGGTAAATGCCCCAGGACAGCGGGGATTCGGCGCTCAGCCACTGGTTCTGCGGCATCATGCACAGGATAACACGCACGGCAGCCAGACCGTAGATGGCGGCAGTCAGGCCATTGTTGCCCTTGACCCGGTAGCGCTCACGCCAGACATAGTACAGTAGCACATAAAAGACAGTCATTGTCACAGAGGTGATCCACTTACCCAGACCCAGAGGAACGGTAAAGTTTTCAAAGCCCGTGGTGCATAGAGCCAGAGCACGGGGAATCAGATGGAACGAGTCGCCGGCACCCAGAACGACAGCCATCAGACCGAACAGCTTGAACTGGTGGTTGCCCTTGCAGCCACAAATCATCAGGATACCGATGGTGATGACGGATACCAGATACACAGCATCAAAAACAGTTTCTACGATTGCTTGCATAGTTGATTGCTCCTTGTTGATAGATTAAATTGATTGTAACACTGCACTTTTTTGCAGGGCCGACTTCGTTTTTACGGTCATCAAGGGCTTGCTCGGCAAAGTTGCATCCAAAGCGCAGGATGTTGAAGCTTGCATTCCTCCACACAAGACAGGCGAGCAGCAGCAGGATATTGCGATGGACTTTCCTAGGAGTGTCCCTTTTAAGTGAACATTGTTCATTTTAGGCATTATAAAATTCCCACAGCAGTGTGGGAAGAAAATGCGGTCAATATAAGGATCTGCGCACGATTTCCAGCACAGCGGCGGGTCGTAGTCCTGCCGCAGCAAGGCAGACAGCATCAGCGAAAATAGAACATCGGCAAATTTTTCAACGGTGAATTGCGCGTTAAAAGCGCCCGGACGGATTTTGGTATCCTGCTGCAGCACCGTGCACAGACCGTTTAAGATATGGTGCCAGATTTGCTGCATGTGCCGTTTGCCATCGGCCTTGTCCTCCTGCATAAAGCCGAGAGAGTTCAGTGTGAAGAATCCAGGATACTGCTCACAGCCGTAGGCCATACGCTCATACATCCATTTGACACAGGTCTGCACGTCCTGAAATACGGCCTCGTCCTGCGGACGGTGGAAAATTTCGCACCAGACGCTCTCGACCGTGGCGCTGATAAGCTCAGCCTTGGAGTCATAATAATTGTAGATCGAGCCGACCGAGACCCCGCATGCCGAGGCGACAGAACGGATACTGACCGCCGCCCAGCCCTTTTCCCGGATAAGCTCACGGCTGTTTTTTAAGATATCTTCCTTGGAGGTTACGATTGTATTCATGTGGTCACCCTCAATATGAACAATGTTCATTTTTATTATACTGCCCGTTCCCACTTTGTCAAGAGGATTTCATAAAAGGTTTATATTTTTGTGGTTATCCCTTTGAGCCATGTTCACGAATGGAAAATATGAATCAGCTGAAAGTTTACAAACCAAACACAGGTTTCTGCATTGGCTACACGTAATGATCAGCAAGCGTCCCGGCACAGTTGAAAGCCCCGGGGGAATCCATCGGAGACGGCATCAAAAAAGAAGAAAAGCCGTAAAGCTGTTACCAAAGTGTTGCCCCAAACAAAAAAGCCCCGCTTTTCCGGGGGGGGGGGTATTTTCCGAAAAGCAGAGCTTTTATTTGCGTTATTTCGTTATACTGTTGAAAGGCTTGAAAAAGTCGGAAGGAAATTTTTTTCATTACTCGAGCTCAATGGTTGCCGGCGGCTTACCGGTGCAATCATAGAACACGCGGTTCACATGCTTGACCTCATTGACGATGCGGCTGGTGACAGTGCCCAGAACATCCCAAGGCATATTATAGCTCTCTGCAGTCATGAAGTCGGTGGTGGTCACAGCACGCAGCGCCACAGCGTAATCATAGGTGCGCTCGTCGCCCATGACGCCAACACTGTGCATGTTGGTCAAGGCTGCATAGTACTGGCTGATCTCCTTATCCAGACCCGCCTTTGCGATCTCCTCACGCCAGATCGCGTCGGCATCCTGCACGATTGCCACCTTCTCCGGGGTCACTTCGCCGATGATGCGGATGCCAAGGCCCGGGCCGGGGAACGGCTGGCGGCTGACCAGATATTCGGGCAGGCCCAGCTCACGGCCAGCCTGACGCACCTCGTCTTTGAACAGGTTGCGCAGCGGCTCCACCAACTCCTTGAAGTCCACGGTGTCGGGCAGACCGCCGACGTTGTGGTGGCTCTTGATAACAGTGGACTCACCGCCCAGACCGCTCTCAACGACATCCGGGTAAATGGTACCCTGTGCCAGAAAATCCACCTTGCCGATCTTCTTGGCCTGCTCTTCAAACACACGGATGAACTCTTCGCCGATGATCTTGCGCTTGCGCTCCGGCTCGGTGACACCAGCCAGCTTTGCAAAGTAGCGTTCGCGGGCATCCACACAGATAAAGTTGATATCAAAGCCGTTGGCATTGCCCGGGCCGAATACAGAGCAGACCTCTTCCTTCTCGTTCTTACGCAGCAGACCGTGATCCACGAACACGCAGGTCAGCTGCTTGCCGATGGCCTTTAGCCAGCATAGCTGCCAGAACGGAGGAATCCACGCCGCCGGACAAGGCGCACAGCACCTTGCCATCGCCGATGCGCTCACGCAGGGCCTTGACGTTGTTTTCCACAAAGGAGTCCATCTTCCAGTCGCCGGTCAGCCGCAGACGTTGTACACGAAG
>ENA-OQCV01000479-OQCV01000479.1-human-gut-metagenome-genome-assembly--contig:-NODE-479-length-10830-cov-4.104924_pt1 | contig 10830 bp, 17 predicted proteins | sample MGYA00242766_ERZ504592 | MGnify/ENA primary metagenome ERZ504592 (study PRJEB26092, sample SAMD00036315) | human gut metagenome | host: Homo sapiens | study: EMG produced TPA metagenomics assembly of...
ATAATACACAGGTTCGATTTCTGCAAATATTTTCATTCCTTTTAATTATAGTTTTCAACAAGAGAAAAAATAAAAACATGTGCTAAATTAAATGCATTAAGAATTTATTTATTGTTTGGGGTGTTGACTTTAAAGTTGGAAATTTTGCTTCGCAAATCATTAGAAAGATATACCCCTTGAATCTTTATTTTGCATGAATAAACCAAAAGCACTAAAAGAGCAAAAATACAAATGACGACTATTTCACTAGGCGCCAAAAAGTTTGGAACTGACTTGGGCATGAAAGCACCTGCAAAGAGATCTACTAAACATAAGATTATGGCTCCCACCTTTCCTAAAGCACTCTTTACCTTTCTTGATTTTTGTATCTCTATATCGCTTACAATTTGTGCAATCACAGTATTATTGGTTTTCATTGCATATTCTTTCAACATAAATATCGAAACTTCTTCATCCTTAAATAGAAAAATATATTTCCCAATTAAGGGTACTGCTAGTGTACATAATGCAAAGAAGGATACAAGTTAAAAAAATTTCACAGTCCAAATACAGACAATACCTAATATTACGAATGGAATCAGGTTTATTAGAGTTAAATCCTGAAACGTAATTCCAGGTTCCTTTTTTGGGGACAACACACACCTAAATACAAATCTGTAAACACCAATAGAATAAGGACATTTGTCCATATATCCGTATCATAAATCTTGTGGTTGTCAAATAACGCAATCAAATCTTTCATGTTGTTCATAAATACTTTTTTAAATTAATAGTTTATAGTAAAGCGGCAGTCAACAGATTTTTAAATTTCCATTGTATTAAAATATAGAGTTTATACAGAAAAGAAACAGGGCTATTGGTTATCAATATCCTAAAACCTTATTCGATATAATGTCTACAGATTATACCATTCAAATATATTATGTGTTATTGGATTCTACAAATATACAGATACTATTCAGAATGTCATAACTTCTCCATAAATATTATTTTGTACAGTTTTGTTTTACTTATAATTCATGCCTTTATCATACTTTGCGGCATTGTTGCATGAAGGAGGTGTGCATGCCAAAACAGAAAAGATTTTTTTGAGCCATTCATGTCAAAAAAGGATATACAGGATGTCATCTGATGACTTTTAATGACATCTGATGACACTGCTTTTTATGTTTCGGATATAAAGCGGTTCTTTGTCGTGTATTAATAGTGAACTAATCCATGAAAATGAGATGCCATGAACATACAAGAAGCAAAGAACATCAGACTTGTTGATTTTTTAGCCGGATTCGGATACGAACCGGTAATACAGCGTGGGAACAGCGTATGGTACAAATCGCGCTTCAGGACGGAAAAGGAGGCCTCTTTCAAGGTTGACCTCCATAAGGAATTGTGGTATGATTTCGGTCTGGGGAAGGGAGGGGACATTATAACGTTGGCCAAGGAGATTTATCGGACACAAGATATAGGTTATGTACTACAGTGTATTGGGGATAAAAGAGCCGTACTGAAACCGGTTACTGTTTCCTGTCCGTTTGAAAAGGCATATCCCGCCTTTCAAGATCTGAAAATCATTCCTCTTGCCAACCGGATACTGCTTACTTATCTGAAGGAACGGTGCATCGATCTGGAAACTGCCCGAAAAATATGCAGGGAAGCTCATTTTAAACGGAATGGGAAGAATTATTTTGCCATCGCTTTCCCTAATATTTCCGGAGGGTACGAAATCAGGAACAGGTATTTCAAGGCTTGTATTGCTCCCAAGGACATCAGTCGCATCATTAGCACGCCGGAAAGCAGGATTTGCTATATTTTTGAGGGGTTTATGGATTTTCTGTCTTTCAGACCGGCTTTTCCATCTTTGGAAGAGGGGGATTATATAGTGTTGAATTCTGTCAGTAACTTACAGAAGGCTTTTTCTTTCCTTTCACAATATGACGGCATCCGTTGCTGTCTGGATAATGATACCGCCGGGAAAAATGCGGTGCAGGCATTAAAGGGCAAATACGGAATCCGTATATGCGATCTTTCGCATGAATATTCCGGATATAAGGATCTGAATGAATATTTGTGCGGGAAGAACAATCTGCTCCATATCTAATAGAAGTTTTGAAAAGACTGCCTTATGATATACCCTTGTTTCCTTCCTGTCATATGTGGCAGAAGAAAACAAGGGTGATTTTTCATGTGGCGATACTATGTTAATAGTAGAATGTGGTCAGATGCGTTTTATGGTCTTTTACAATCTTTACTTCATGCATCTGTCCGTATATCTCACGCATGGATACCGGACAATCCATCTTTTCCCATTCTTCCGGGGAAATCCTCATGTCGGAATGCCTGAAACACAGCATGACCATTTCCTGAGAATCCTCTTCTGCGAATATGCTACCTTCATGGTCGTTGACAAACTGTTTGAGTCCATCCTCATCCTTACAGGATATTTCTCCGACGTACATATCCTCGCCCGGCCGGGTGTTTTTGCGAATATGGATTTTGAACCATTCCCGGCTTTCCGGCTGTTCAGGTGCGCCACACTCCCACAGGGCTATTTTCGCATCGTAGTAAACCTCCCCGTTTTCATATGCCCCGTAATGGCCCCAATGCTTGAAACGGCCGGTAGTCCATGCCTTGAACCTTACATCGCCTGCCTTTACCAACAGACACTCACCGCCATGCATATCGCATTTGATACCCTCTTTGTCACGGGACACGAATGGAACACGGGAAAAATCCCGGAGTATAATGTTATCTCCATATACGGCATCTATAAAGAACAGCCGGGAACGCTCACCATAACCGGAAACAAAGACCAGGTTGTCTCCTGTTCGTGGATACCGGTCGGAGCGTGTCTTTTCGATGTGTTCCACCATGGTATTCACTTTATCTATATCTTCCTGTACAAGTTCGTGTATCCGATCATACCAGTAGTTCAGGCGGATGAAAGTTTCTTTGCTATACTTGTTTGTTGTCTGAATCATAATTTTCTTATTTTGTGATTAAACATTTCTGGCTTTGGCAAAGCCGGTATTTCTATCTCTTACATGTCAGACATTTGTCTTTTGCTCTGATAGTGCAAGGCTTGGCGAAAAAATACCGCAGCGAAGCGAGGATGATTTTTTCAGCCAACCAGTCCGAAGGACAGCCTTGCGCATCAGAAGCAAAAGGCTACCTTTACATGTAAGAAATAGAAATGCTGACCGATATATGATTCCAAAATAAAAAAACGTATAATCTGCCGGTTCTGTAATAAGAAAGCCATGAAACCCTCTCTTTTTATCGTTTCCATGACTTTCTTATGTTTATGTCGTGATACTTGGAAACGGGTATTACCAATGATCAAATGTTTCCACCCTGTTTTTTTTCCAACAGAACAAGAATGTCCTTTTCCTTATATAATAATTTGCCTCCTACTTTGTAATAGGGCAACCTGCCGTTCATTCTGTAATCAGCCAGCGTCCTTCGTGTCAGCTTCAATTTCTCCGCCAACTCGCTGTCGGTAATGTAACGCTCTCCGTTCAGGACCGGACGAAGGCTTTTTTCCTGATCATCCAGCATTTTGGACAGGGTGCTTATGTTCCGAAAAAAACGTATAATCTCAGGGCTTTCTTTAGTCAGTATGAATTGAGTCATAAGGATTCGGGGGTTACATGGTGAATACTGTTTTCCAAATAACGTATAATATCCTGACGCCTGTAATATACCTTGCGGTCTATATGGCTGTAAGGGATAATCCTGCTTCTCCGAAGTTGCAACAGCTTTCGGGGCGAGACATTCATAAGCATACACGCTTCCTGGTTATCAATCCAGTCATCCATACTACAGATGCCTCCTCCGCATGTTTCACGCATTTTCTTTTCAACGGCTTCCAAAGCCTCATTCATTTCCATGAATGCCTTAGCTTCGATACATACAAACTCCATAAACTCTGCTTTTTTGTCCGGCACGAAAATACGGGAAGTAAAAGTCGTGGGCAAAAGGATGTCATCAAACGGCATCAGATGTCATCAGATGTCAGAGACCGCTCTGTTTGGGGAAGCAAAGTAAAAGAATGGCTAAAAGTCTGTTTCTTTACCGGAAAAACAGTATTTTTATCCCGGACAATCTGTCCGAAAATAAAAAAACAGGAAATATGGAACTGATAATCAATGCAACATTATTACTAGCGGCTATCGTTCTCTGGATATACGGACAATACTGGAGAAAAAAGTGCGGCAAGGTGCTATGCCAATATGCAGCAGCCTACGATGAGCGGGAAGACAGGGAGAAACCGCTACGTCAAGCCATCATAGCAGGAAATCCTCATGCACCGCTGCTATATGCGCTGACTTGTCCTGAGCTGTTTGATAAAGTCCGTCCGTTGCGATTGTTCTCATTCGGGAGCATTCGCTGCGTGTTTGCCGGCTATTATTTTCCCAAACGCTTTGAAAGCTGGCTTTGTGATGACCAGTTGGCATTCGTGCAAAAAGTATATGATTTCAAGGATGGAAAAGACAGCTGTACGGAATATTTTTCACAAGCATTCCTGCTTCTTTCCACTGATGAGGATATTACTGCCATGTTTATGCCGTGCAGCACATCAGACCGCTATTACAGACGTTTCTCAGGTATTGCCAGTTTTCTGGAAACGCATGGCTATGTCCGTTCAGGACTGGATTTAATATGCATTACGGAAAGCAGGGAGTGTAAACACGCCTCAGAAAAACGCTCTGAAATAAATACCGCCAACTATATGATGTCAAACGATCTGTATGGAAAGCGCGTGGTGATTGTCGATGATTTGCTGACCAGCGGATCCAGCCTGATGGAATACGCCCATAATCTGGAAAGGGCCGGTGCCAAAGTGGAAGGTGCTGTATTTCTTGCCCGTACCTTTCAGATGCCTTCGCCGGCAAAAGTAAAACGCCTGGTATGGAAACGCCATCTATCAGTCCTGATTTGGAGAAGGTCTGACGACCTGTAAATTGTAAAGTTTACATTCGGATTTTACAATTTTACACCTCGAATTTTTACATTTCAATTTCCCCTATACTAATTTTTATATCTGTATTTTATTGATTTGCAGCATTATATAATTCCCCGTCCAATATAAACGGATAATGTGGCATACATTTTTCACTGAACATGGCATATACTCTTGAAAGTGCGCACAAGAAAAGGGTATTCCAGTAATAACCTTTAAAAAGACAGGAGAAAATTGCCATGATGTATATAGACAATGAAGTGCTTGAAAAAATGATAATGACCATAGTGGAAGGTTTTGACCGTATAGAAAAGAAACTGGACAGGATGGGACGCGTGAAGGACTGCCTGAACGGAGACGAGCTTTTGGACAACTATGACATTGCCAAACTGCTAAACGTGTCATTGCGGACAGTCGCCCGTTACAGGGAAAAAGGGCTGATTCGTTATTACCAGACGGACGATAACGGGAAAAACTTCTACAGAAGCTCGGAAATACAGGAGTTTTTACAGAAACGTGGGAAAAAAGATAAGGGCGGGAATACCAACATGGGAAAGTTATGCTAACTTTGTTTCATAAACAGTTGTTATGAAGACAAATGCCAATTCAAGATATACCGTTGCAGTCCTTATTGACGGGGATAACGCATCCTTTGAGAGGATGGAAGATATAATGGGCTTTGTTTCCCGTTACGGGGATGCCGTTGTGAGACGAATTTATGGAGATTGGACGAGGAAAGCGCTTTCCGCATGGAAGGAAAGTGCCAGGGAGCATGGATTCAGGCTTGTACAAGCTTCCTCCCATGTTCCCGGAAAGAACACGACGGACATTGCACTGGTCATAGATGCGATGGATATTCTTCGGGACGGGCAGGCGGATTGTTTCTGCCTGGTGGCCAGTGACGGTGATTACAGCCTGCTTGCCCAACGGATACGGGAAGCCGGGGTGAAAGTGCTGGGATATGGGGAAGGAAAGACCCCGGTGTCATTGGTACGGTCCTGTTCCGTATTCCTGTATGCCGACCGGAAGGAAAGCAAGGCAGAGGAGAACACTCCCGAATTCTTTATCCGAAGGGATATGGAGTATTTCGACAAGGCTTTTGAGCAGGCGGCTGACGGCAAAGAAGAGGTTTCCCTTTCACTGATCGGCGGTGCATTGGAAAAAAATGATGCCCAAATTCAAGGTCAGGAGATATGGATGCAAGACATTGGGCAAACTTTATGAAAAGTTGGACCGGTATGAGCTGGTCATGACGGAAAAGGGAGTGGCAAATGCCGTACGGCTGAAATATTAAACCGCATGGCAGGAGTGTTCCAAAACGTCAGTTTCTCCTATACATCGTTTTATGTATTAGGAGAAACTGACGTTTGTGTTCTATACCGGGATGGGGTTTACCCGTAACGTGTCAAGATTGAGATAGGCTCCCCGGTAGAACGTTCTTCCTTCCCTGAGCATGCGCCACAGGACGTCGCATCCGATTTGTGCCAACATGGAATTGATGAAGAGATCCTGCTTTTGCAATGCCTCCGTCAGCGAGCAGCTCGGTCCCGAATCCTTCTCCCTGATGGTGGAATAAGGAACTTCCTCCGTTATGACGTTCATCTTGGGTATAGGCAGGTATTCAGTGGAGGAGGGCTGCGGTATCTTGCCTTTGACATTTCCTATCAGTACTTGTCCGGTGGTCTGGGCATTGCCGAAATCCATCCAGTATATCGGTGATTTCTCGTCATCGTATGAACGTTCCCTATGCTTTTTCAAAAAACGCCACAGACCGGTCCGTGAACGGGTGGTGTCCGTGCAGGTGATGATGATATTCGCCAAAACGGAATCTGATGTTCCTGACGGATAGCATTGCCCTTTTGCCTCCCATGAAAAGCCGAAAAAGCGGTTGATACGGGTTACAAGTGCCACCGCCTTGTTCAGTCCGAGCTCGGATTCGCTGAACAACTGGCGTCCGATGTTCGCTTCCGTGACAGTATCGGGGTCAAAAACCGTCACGTGCAGGCCCGGATGTCCGAGTGCTTGCAATGCGATACTCATCCTTGCCAGATTGGTGGCCACCTGCGATCCGGTTCCGCCCGCACCGATTATGAAAACGGTTACGGGATGGTGGGGATTGAGCAGGTATCTGTCTGTATAATGAATCTTTTTCATACCAATAAGTCTTTAAGTTGTTTGTCCATAGGTTTCAATTCGTTATAGTCAAACGGATTGGTCCGTGCCTTTTCCGTCACCGAAACCAGATTGCTTTCGGTGGGATTCCTGCTTCCTCCCAAATGGGAAAATTCACTGAGCCAGAAGCGTTTTTCCCAATGCTCAAGGAGTTTTGAGAAAGTCATGTTTTCCGGAGGAGTCAACGAGGCATTTCCCAGACAGACACTGCTTCCCGTTACATTGAAAAACGGGGCAAGGAAAAGCGGGCTGTCTTCTGCCGGTGCTTCTCCCTTATAGGCAAAAATTTCCAGTCTGTCACCGGAAACCCTGTAAATGACACCGGGTACATGGAATGTCCCGTCCGGAATATTCAGCCTTTCGGAAAAGAACATCTGCCGTTTTCCCGGAGGATTGTACCAGATGTACCTCTCGTGTCCCTTGCGTGTATCGCACCACAGCATATTGGCGGGGATTTTCCCATGCGGTACATCCTGCCGGTTATCCGTATAGTATTCCACAAGGGAGTCCATAAATTCATACGTAACGGGGACGGCAGCCTCCATCCGGCCTCTGTCGTTGATCGGATGCAGTTCGAGATAATATGTCCCGTGTCCATAGCGGCCATCACTGTATTCGTAAGCAATCAGTGCCGCTTTGGGAACCATCACCTGTTGAAGTTTCTTAGTCAGTTCATTCATTTCATTCGTTTTAAAAGTTGTCATCAATATAGTCTGTAAAACGCACCAACCATCTGGAAAGCCTTTCCGGATAGTCATCCATCTGAAAAAGACTGTCCGTTTCCGGTGTCAGTAGCTTGTAAGTGACCGGAGTAAGGGCATAGGTTTCCTGATAATCCGAATTCATATACCCCTTGACACACTCCGCCAATGTATCATCAGCAGAATAGACCAGTATGACCTGGCTTTCCATTCCCACCGGGGGAAAATCGCATTCCTCTTCATAAGCCCAATCGTACTGGTAGCCTGTCAGGACCGGGCTTTCCGGAGTAATCAATGCCATGCCGTCCTCAATCAGTTCCAACAGCTTCAGCTCTTTTCCTTTTTGTCCGATAATTCCGCACAGCCTCCTCCAAAGACTTGCAGAACGGTTTGCCCGACATCCGTCTGAGTGCTTTCATCCGTTTTCCAGACTGATAGGAATCTGCCAGCCGTTTGTTCGCCCTGACTTCCTTCGGGGAAGCATCGGAATCCCGGTTTCCCCAGTCTTCCAGCTCTTCTATGGCAAAGTCATAATAAAATGTCTCGGTAACATCGTACAGCCCGTGATGCCGGACAAATTGCCGGATGAATTCCCTGACAATGTCCTTCAATGGTACCGGAAGCCGTTCCGTAAAATCAACCGGAATCCAGAACAAAGCAGGTTCCGGCCAGTCGTGATGGCGGAACAGACAGAAATGCAGCCTTCCGCTTTTCTTTTCCAGATTGATACACTCCGGTACACACTCTTCCATAACTCTGTACAACTCGGCAATATTCAGGCGGGGGCACCCCCCTTTCCTGTATCGGAAAGGGAGTTTTATGCCCATAAGTTCCGCATATCTTGATGCCGACCGGTAGAGATAGTTAAAAATTTTCCGGAGTCGTGAGATTGACCGGAGAATCATTATCCATATCCTGATGCCAATAATCCGGTGCAAGGGGTGTGATTCTACCGGTCAGAAAAGCATTGTGCTTCCCGGTGGCGGAAGTATCCTTCTTTTCCGTTCCGAGGTTCCCCTTCGGATGTGGGACGAACTTACTGAGAGAATAATCAGCCGTGCCAGTCCATCCTTGGCTTGTTCTGAAAGCTGTCTGCATGTTTCCTTATCCTTTTTTTTCTTGTCCATACCGCTTACCCTTTCACTCCGATGGTTGTCTTGAAGCGGTAAACCGCCTTGTCGTCCTCCCACTCAGGACCATGTACCGTTGCCGTGGTCAGTTCAGGGTAGGTCATGGAATAGAAGTCCATCACCTCGTTTACGGACAGTTCGCTGTTCGGATCATCCAACACGAGCTCCATGGAGTCCTTCTTAAATTTGAATACTCTCTGTAATCCTTTGATTTCAAGTGCCATATTATTTTTCTTTTATAGGGTTTAACAATATACCATATCCATTTGTGCCATATCCGTCATGCGGCATTCCTTCGGAAAGTCCGGATATTCCGCATAAGGGTCCTCCCTGAGCAGCTCCCGGTCATCCTCGTAATCCTTGTCGAAGTTATACATTGCAGCCTCCTGCACCGTTGCATACTGTGACGGAGCCGGTTGTTGTATCCAGCGATTGTCCGCCAATTGCGGTTGCGGCACCTGTACCGGTTGATGGAACTGGATGTCTTGCGGTTGTGGAGCAGCCTGCTGAGGAACCGGTTGCGGTGCAGGTTGCCTATATTGTACGGGCTGGACTTGCGGCTGTGCAACGGGTTGCGGAGCCGGGGCAGGCTGTTCGGGCATGAACATCGGAACTTGCTCTCCGCTCCGGTATTGTGGCGTCGGGGCTGCCATCGGTTGTGGAGCCGATTGCTGCAAGGATGGCTGTGGAGCAGTTACCGGTGGCTGTACCATGTCGAACAGACTTCCCTCGGATGCCTTCTTCTGCACTTCCGCCATTTTGTTGTCAATGTCCGCCTGTTTGTCCGGCTGTGCCAGTACCTTAGCCTGCCTGAGCCAGGTCAATGCTTCGGAATAATGCTTTCCTGCCGTGGCATCCTCAGCTTTCTTCAGCAGTTTTTCCATCTTTTCCCGTTTTTCACGGGCTTCCTTGGACTCCTTTTCCACCGTAGGCTTGGAGGTTTTGCTTTGTGAAACCGCCTGCTCTGCCTGCTTCTCGAACGATTCCAGGTTGGTAAGGATACCTTGCGCTTTCTGTACGGGTGCACCGACAGCCTGCAGGAATCCTGTATCCAGTTCTTCCGGCGTACCGTTCAGGATGAGCGGGACAATGCGTTCTCCGGCCTTTACTCCCGACCGTCTGGGAACGACGGCTACCGTCAGATTGTCGTTTACCCGTCTGATGTTGATACTCAGGTCTGTGCCTGCCGTAATCATTTGGTTGATTGCTTGAAAAAACATAATGGTAAAATTTAAAATGTTATACATAAGTTTCCTTGAAAAAATCCTTCAAGGATTCTCTGCCTGTCCGGATTCGAGGCGATGCCTTTCAACGGTTCCAGATAGTAGCCGATACGTCTGGGTCTGTCTGTCGTACAGGGAGGCTGTCTTTTGACAGGTGTTGTCCGGTTTGTGGCAGGCCATGCAGCCGGCATGACCGGAGCCGAGGATGTAAATGTGTAAGTTCTCATATCTTCTGCATTTGATGATTATACAAGCATGCCCATGACAATCAGGACAAGGATTGTTTTCAAGACAAAGGTGAATGTCCTGAAGGCGAGACGGACCAGTGTTCCGGACATAAGGAACAGGACAGACAGGTACACGGGAATGACGCCCTTGCAGTAAAGCAGGCATATTCCCGTAAGCAGAACCAGTGCGACCACTTGCCTGCAGATGTTTTCGATGAGTTTCAGTTTCATGTCTTTAAATTTTTAAGAATGAATAATCCCATCGGGATATGTTTTCCCGATTTTATAGGCCTCCGGCCCTTGGATTGCCTTTTTTGCGCAAGGCTTGGCAAAAGAAAATACCGCAGCGAAGCGAGGATGATTTTTCTTTTTAGCCGACCAGCCCCTGAAAGGGGCCGCCTTGCGGCAAAAACGAGG
>ENA-OQCV01000480-OQCV01000480.1-human-gut-metagenome-genome-assembly--contig:-NODE-480-length-10829-cov-2.231732_pt1 | contig 10829 bp, 15 predicted proteins | sample MGYA00242766_ERZ504592 | MGnify/ENA primary metagenome ERZ504592 (study PRJEB26092, sample SAMD00036315) | human gut metagenome | host: Homo sapiens | study: EMG produced TPA metagenomics assembly of...
AGCTTTCAGCAGCAGATCTCTTTGTCAGTGCTGTTAATCCCAAGTTGGTCAAAGATTTTAATAACGATTCTCTTCGCAAAATCAAGTCCGACAAAGCTGATTCTGTCAAGATTGCCCGCTACGCTCTAAAGTAACGAGAATGCGACGCGCAATTATTCAAAAATCAAATAGACTTTCCAAAACTTCATCTTTAGAAGTATAGTAACAATATTTTTCCTTAAAATCAATAATAATACTTCATCTTTAGAAATTTTCGAGGATCAGAATGATTATTTATTGGAATAAAAAAGCGAACAGTAAAAACAGAATAGGACAACGGGTAAAAGAATTACGAAAGGCTCATAATCTTACTCAGAAAACGCTCGCTGCCAAATTACAACTTGCAGGATATGATTTTAATGATCTGGCAATCCTGCGAATATCTTCTCGGTCTGACGGACGCTCCTGCAAAATAATTTAATTGTATTGCCTCCAATTATATGCTAAACTATGGATAGATACTTCCGAACAACATACACTATTTATAAACCGTATGATTGGAGTGATTTTATGGAATTAACCAAAAAAGTCCCTACAACCGATAAAAACCAGGAAAACAATCATCTTCTCCGCATGTTAGACCGGGGAATTGATGATATGGAAGCTGGTCGTGAATTGCCACTGGAAGATGCTTTTCGCAAAATCACAGAATTAAGGGATGCACGAAGAAATGCAAGAATATAAAATTATTTTAACCTGGGAAGCAATTTACGATGTCACAGACATTGCAGATTATATTGAAGAAGAATTCGGCCAGCAACGTGCTGACCGTTTTCAATCTGATCTGAAAGAACAAATGCAGAATTTAAGTCAGTTCAGTACTGCCTTTCCCCGAACTCAAATTCTGTACAGAGGATATTCCATACATAAAAGATCTTTTCCGCCATCTATTAGTTTTTTTATATTATAATGGAAGAAACAAAAGAGATTCATATTCTCCGAGTGCTGCGCCATGAACGAGATTGGGAAAATATCCTATTGCAAAGATCAACTTATACATATCCAGAATAAATACCTGGGAGCCGATCAGAGATTTTTCTGAAAGGCTTCCTTTTTAATTTTAATTACTTCCCACTGTCAATTAAATCATAACTCATATCCAGAAAATCCAGTGTCTTAGCTTCACTGACAGAATCATCCAGAAGAATCGTAATCCAGTGCCGCTTATTCATATGATACCCCGGTAAAAATCCATACGTTTGAATAATCATCCCAACCAGATCAGGATCACATTTTACATCTAGGATATTAATTTTTCCATCTTCTTCTAATCCCAGTGTTTTCTTTTCCACTGCCATAATTATAGCATACCATTTTCCATTTTTATGTCGAAGCACCGCAGAATCAGGATCTTTTTTCCATAAATATTCCGGTTCCGTTCCATATTGCTCTTTCACATATTGAAAAATTTCTTCACGTTCCAAATTTATCCCTCACTTACGATTTCTTGCTCTGATTATACGCTATCAGGATTATATTCTCAACCACTTCTCACAGTTCTATTTATGTTTTATAGCTTTTGCATAGCCTGCTTTGCAGGCTACACCCCAAAAGAAGCAAGCACTGCCAGTGTCATGACACCTGGCTCATTTTACAAAATTTCCCCTTCGGTTTATTTTGTAAAAATGTATCAGGGAGTATCCCTGGCCCTCTCATATTTTATAATTTCTTAATTTGACGCTTCTGCCTACTCCTGTTAAAATAAACTGTAGACACATCTGTCCAAAACATCATACAGCCAAGTAATATAACTGTCATAGCCGAACTGGTTAGACAGTTTTTTTAGTACTCTTTTTTTCATAGAAAAAAAATCGAATTGGAGGATTTCAATGAGCAAACGTACCAGAATTCATCCCGTACAATTTTATTTGAATGATGACGAACAATACATTTTAGAAGAAAATTATCGTCTTTCCAGGATGAAAAGCAAATCTGCCTTTCTACGGAAAATGATCTTATATGGATTTGTATATGAAGTAGACTACTCTCATATCCGAAAATGAATACCCTGCTGGGCAATATCAGCAGCAATTTGAATCAGATCACCCATCGTATAAACAGTAGCAATACAGTTTACCAAAAGGACCTGGACGATATAAAGGAGTTAATGGAAAAAATATGGCAGTTACAAAAATCCATGGTATCAAAACAACCGTTGATAAAGCAATAGAATACATCTGCAATCCAGATAAAACTGACCAGAATCTATATATTTCTTCCTTTGCCTGCTCTCCCGAAACAGCCGCTCTTGACTTTAAATACACTTTGGATCATACACATGACTGCAGAGATCCGCACAATACAAATAAGGCATTTCATCTGATTCAGGCATTTTCCCCTGGTGAAGTTTCCCTATGAAGAAGCCCATCAAATCGGCAGAGAACTTGCGGATCGCTTGCTGGAGGGAAAATACTCCTATGTTCTGACAACACACACTGATAAAGGTCATGTACATAACCATTTAATTTTCTGTTCTGCAGATAACATCACTTTTTCTCATTACCATGACTGTAAAAGAATTACTGGAAAATACGAAATCTCAGCGACACTTTATGCCAGGAACATAACCTGTCCACAATTATGCCAAATGGTAAAAAGGGAATGAAATACAATGAATGGGCTGCAAATAAATCTGAATCCAGTGAAAAAAACGCAGCTGCGAAAAGATATAAACCAGACAATCCGAATCGTTTCCACTTATTCAGAATTTCTTACATTTATGGAAGCTAAAGGATATGAAATAAAAAACGCAGAATTTGGCGAAAACAGCAGAAAATACATTACCTTTCGTTCTCCCGATATGTCCCGTCCAGTGCGTGGAAGTGCTAAATCTTTAGGAAAAAAACTTTACTAAGGAACGTATCAAAGAACGCATTAATAATAAGCTTCACAGAACTACTGTTCCTTCTGTTCGTAATAAGTTAATAGACACCAACACTCCCAATATAGCAGGAAACATTGGACTTCAGAAATGGGCAAATAAGGAAAATTTAAAAATTGTCTCTGCTGAATATAACAAGATGCTCACACATAATCTACATAATTTTTCAGAACTTGAAGACCGCATAGCCTTGTTACATATGCAGCAAAAAGAGGTAAATACCTCTGTTGTTTCTCTCGAGTCTCAGATACGCCATCTTCGAGAAATGCTAAAATATGCCGAACAATATCAGAAAAATAAAATTTACGATGACCATTATAAAAGTTCCAAAGATCCGGATCGTTATTTCCGTAAATATGAATCTCAAATTATTCTTTTCGCTGGTGCTGAACATATTTTACAGGAAAATGGCATGGACCTGAAGCATCTTAATACCAATAAGTTACAGGAGCAACTTTCAGATCTTATTTCCCTAAAAAAAATCACTAAATACTCAATATGTTTCTTTTAAGCAAGAAATAAAAGAGTTGGAATTGATACATCAAAATCTGTCCAAATATCTCAAACAGGATGCTCCTGAAATACAAAGATCTTCTCATAACAAACTCCCTTCTTTGTAAAACCATAATAATAGGCAGCGATTTCACTTGCTGCCTAAATTCCCGTTAAACCGATATCCTACACCTCGTACTGTTTGTATATATAATGGTTGTCCAGGATCATCTTCTATTTTTTCTCTGATATTGCAGATATGTCGCATAACCACATTATAATCACCGGAATAAGGTTCATTCCATACCAGATCATAAACCATTTCTTTTCCAAATATTCTACCTGGACTTTTCGCTAAAAGAAGTAAAATATCATATTCATATTTTGAAAGATGAACATCACTATCATTCTTTTTAACAATTTGTTCCTGTAGATATATTTTTAATTCTCCAAACCTTATAATTTCCGGTATGAATTGGTTTTTATGTTCCCAGCTAGTCAATATGTTTTCACTTATGCTTCCATTAGCATCTGTGATTCTCTCAATAATTTCTATCTTTTTCACCTTTATTGCCTCTACATTATTAATTTTATATTCTATATATCATCTGCCATTTGACTTTTTTCTTCTACAAGTAATATAATATATTTATTACATATGTAGGATTTAGCAGGAGGATTTTATTATGTCACTACCCCAAATTTCAGAAGCCGAATTTGAAGTTATGAAAATTGTATGGAAATATGCTCCCATCAATACAAATGAAATTACAGAAAAATCTTACTCTAACTACCAGCTGGAGTCCAAAAAGCAATTCAAACTCTTATCAAGAGACTTGTTTCCAAAAAATGCTCTTTCCTACGAAAAACAAAGCCGGGTATTTGTCTATACTCCATTAGTCCAAGAAGATGAATATATACGCCAGGAAAGCAATTCTTTTTTCAAAGCGATATTATAATGGAAATCTTTCTTCTATGCTGGCTTCTTACCTTGAAGACGATAAGCTCTCTTCAACAGAAATTGATAACTTACGCCATTTATTATCAAAACATCAGAAATAGGAGGTTTTGAATGAGCAACTGGATTATCCACTTTTTAATCAGTAATATCTTCATATGTATTTTTGACACTTGTAATAATCGGAACAAAAAAATCTTCTGAAAAAATATTTATCTGCGGCTACACAGTACCATCTCTGTTTTCTTTTATTTTTACTACTTGCCGTGCCATTTTTTCCTGTACAGATTCATGGCTCACAACTTTTTTTCATGGTTACATTTTTTTTCAAACTGACTCAGGACTTAACTCTGGTACCGACACGCTATCCGAACTTACCAGTAATACACAAAATATTTTGTTAAACCAGGTGAATGATTTTTCAGTTTCCATCAGTAGTCAATTTTCTGGAGGCTTGAATACCATACTCTTTCTAATATGGATAACGGGTGTTATGATTATGTCAGTCCTCACCCTTCATTCATTAAACTATGTACGTTCCATAAAAAGATCTGCTCTCCCGCTTCAAAATCAGCAGGTAAAAACTATTTATTACAATTGTTTAAAGGAACTTAAAATCTCTCACCCAGTATCAGTCTACAGTACTGCATTTTTAAAATCACCAGTTTTAATCGGAATAATACATCCCAGAATTTACATTCCCATCCATTTAATTTCCGAACTGAATCCTGATGATATGCGTTTTATGCTGCTACACGAATTACAGCATTACCGTCACAAAGATACATTTATTGGCTTCCTCATGGTCATAAGTAATATACTCTACTGGTTTAACCCTTTTGTTTGGTACACTTTAAAAGAAATTCTCTGTGACCGTGAAATAGCCTGTGATTCTGCTGTATTGCAGATGATTTCTGCTGATGAATACCAAGCTTATGGAACTACACTGATTAATTTTGCAGAAAAAATATCCTCTTTTTCCTCTCCACTGGCAGTTGGAATGTCCGGAAATTTCAGGCAGATGAAACGACGTATTCTCAACATCGCCGTTTTTAGGAAAGAAACTCTTTATCAAAAAATGAGAGCATTGATAATTTATCTGGTCATTAGTGCTGTTTTATTGGATGTACACCCATTTTATCCATTGATGCCTCTACTCAAAGCGTATATCATTTTAGTAATACAGACAAAAATATCTCCCTGTTAGATATATCCGAAACATTTGGAACATATGATGGATCATTTGTTTTGTATGACAATAATTTGGATTCCTGGAAAATATACGATCTTGAAGAAGCCACCAAACGTATTCCGCCAGAGTCTACCTACAAAATATACGATGCATTATTAGGGTTGGAATCCGGAATCATCACACCAGAACACTCTTCCATGACATGGAATGGTGATGCCTTTCCTTTTCCATCCTGGGAAGCTGATCAGGATTTAAACTCTGCTATGCAAAATTTCCGTTAACTGGTATTTCCAGGCAATTGATTCGCAGCTCGGAATTAACAGAGTCCAGGAATTTTTGGAATAAAATAGAATATGGAAACCAGACAACCAGTTCAAATCTGGATTTATACTGGTCCGATTTTTACATTAAAAACTCTCGCCTTTAGAGCAAGTAACATTATTGAAAAAAGTTTAACACAAATGAATTCCATCTAAATTCCCAAAATGTATTTTCTGTTAAAAATGCTATAAAAATTGCCAGTACACCTAATGGTAATTTCTACGGAAAAACTGGAACCGGTCGTGTCAACGGACAGGATATCAACGGCTGGTTTATCGGATATGTAGAAACTTCCGATAACAGCTATTATTTTGCAACCAATATCCAAAGTGATTCTAATGCAACTGGCAAAAAAGCATTTGAAATCACTTCTGATATCTTTAAAAAAAATTACATATATGGAATTAACAAATATGAAAGGGCTGATAGTTGTTATCAGTTCTTTCATTTTTATTCTATATTGATATTTGGGAACTTCTTTCGTACCATTATTCAGAAATTTTATTCCCCATATATTTAAAACTCTTATCATCGTTGAACTTAACAGTCAGCTCACTTGTAATAACGGTATCATTACATATAAATGTATCACATACAGCATCAACAACCAGCACATTGTTTCCCTCTCCGATATCTCTTATTTCAACGACCTCCGGTAAAGATGTTCCAAAATAAGTAGGGCTATAATTTAAACAACCTAATCGTTCCCAGTCATAAGTTTGATGTTCCGAATCAAATACTGCCCAGTTTTTTAATTTGCTCCGCTGTTATCGGCAAAACTCCATTATCAGATTTTCAAACTCTTCTGCCGGAATTCCACTTGAGTTACCTGAAAACTCATATCTCTCCCCGTATTTCATTCGATATAAATATTCATATAAACCATTATAATCTAACCCTTCCATATCAGATCTATCCCAATCAGAACATAAAAGATTATTCCCCTGATATCCAAGCAAATACACACACCTCTTTGAAACTTCCCTGCATTCATCACTTAAAGGTTTAATTCTTATCATAGAACTGCCATCAACCGCTTCTGATACTTCCGGATATTTTGGAACACATAGCGTATAACCAAACCAGCCTTTTTCTGTATATTTCCATTCTTCTATCCTTGTATACGAAACATATACAATAGATGGATTGTCGTTCATACCCCAAACAACTTTCGCAGCCAACAAATACATATCTGTCCCATCATAATTGAATTTGAGTCTTTCTATCCCACCATCCCTGTTAATCCTATATAAGACGATATCTCCTGGCAGATCCTGTTCTGCCCTGAAAAGAAATTCTTCCATTTTAGAATAATTAGCCATATTTGAATACGGCGCTGATGTAATAACAGGGACATTTTTTCCTTTAATACTTCCTGCATTTTTTCCATTACTGTCTCAGAAACTACTACATTCGATGAAGTTCCTTTATCCGCCTTTTGATAAATAGCTTTCATCTGATTCATAACATTCTTACAATCTTCAATAGCTTCTTCTTTCACGACTTCATCTACTGGCAAATCATATCCTCTTTCTTGTACAGCATAATTCGCAGTTTCCTGTGAAATATATTCTAAATCAGCCCCTTTACATTTTGTATTTCCTATGAAAAAGCATCCCAAAATAAATAAAACACTCACCATCTTTTTCAGTTTTCTTTTTGTACTCATATCAATTATCTCCATAACATTCCTCCCACTTTTCGTCTAATAATCTTTCCGTATACCAGGTAACCTCTATTTCTGACCTTGATACATAATTGGATACATATTGAAATCTATCTTTATCTAACAGCCGAATGGTTACGCTATGACAAAACGCCTGATCTAATTCTTTTTGTGGCCATACCGCATTTACTTCCAGTGTTATTGTTCCATCTTGATTTTCTATGTAGGAAACAACTTCCGGATATGGAATATATGGTGTGGGAGCAAAATCATATACGATTCCTCTGGTTCGATACCGATATGTCTGTGTTTCCGTGTGAAATACCGTTCCTGTCTGCAGTATCTCTGCGCTTATATTAAAATATTTTTGAAATATCGCTTCAAATGATTCTTTTGGGATTTCATAAGTCTTTCCTTCCTTAAATTCATCGGTTTTTTCTTCCATTGAAAGTAAACGGTCAAAAAACATCATAAAAATTTATTCCATCATAATTTTTTTCCACTCCAATTAGAAGTAAACAATTTATTAAGTGTATATCCAAAAGGAAGTATATATTTTCGATTCAGCTCCCTGCATTTTTTATTTAACGGCACTACCCGAAAGGCCCGATATCCAGACGGTCCATCATATCCAGCCGGATGATATTCTTCCATAAAGAAATACCCGTTTTCTGTATATTTCCATGAATTAGCTCTAAACTCATGATAATATGTTTCCTGCCAAGTATCCTCTTTCCATTTAAAAGAGCTTACTTCAACGTCTATTTTCCCCTGTTTGGTTTTCAGATCATACCGAATAAAATGATCTCCTGCTATAACTTGAAATATAGTAGTTTTTCCATTTTTCTCTTTTTCTGCTTTTTTCAAAAATTCATCTACTTTAATACTTTGAACCATATCCAGCTGATTGTAGGAATCAATTACTGCATATCCATATTTTCCAAAATAATCCATACTTTTTGTATTGTACTCAGCTCATATAGTGCATTTTCTTTCGCAGCATTCTCATATATGCTCTGATAGTCTTCTGCCAGCATTTCACACTCTCTGTAAATTTTTTCTTTCGTATCTTCAATTGTCTTTTTCTGCTCTTTCTTTATGCCACATCCACTACAGACAGCAAGAAAAATAACTCCCCAAAATATTTTCCAAATTTTTTTCATATCATTTTCCTCTTACATTTGTAATATTTAAAGGTAAAAATTATTCATTACCGAGATATTCATCCAGTATCGCCTTATCCTTTTCCACCACATAACCGCTTCCTCCAATATCTTTCACATTCTCTACCATACTGATGAGCAAAATAGGATTCTCTGTATCTCTATCTGTAGTAAAAACTGTAAACCAGCCAATTTCTGTTCCAGATGTATCTTCTTTTGTAGCTTTCAGTTCCGCTGTTCCGGTTTTTCCTGCTAATCTAATGTCTTCCCGGCATGCTCCATAACCAGTTCCTTCCGGGTTATTCACTACACCCTCTAGCCCCGCCATAACCTCCAAAACAATCTGTGGTGAAAAAGCATCTTTTATCCAGATTTCACTGGAAGTGCTTCCATCCGCGTGAAGATATGGCTTTATCATATTTCCATCATTTAGAAAAGCCGTATAAATGCTTGCAAGATGCAAAGGATTTACCAGAATCTGTCCCTGTCCATACCCACTGTCAGCAAGCTGGATTTCTGTTTCTATCTTGTCCGTATTAGAATACTGAGACTCTGACATTTTAATATCAAATGGAAGTTCCTGATTAAATCCTATTTGATTTAGAGATTGCATCAGTTGATCCGCACCGATTTTTAATGCTGCTTTTGCAAAATAAATATTATCTGAATAAATAAGCGCATTTTTCAAGATCACAGGTTCATAATCATGAAGTGTAGTCACTGTATAATCTCCCCACGAGGAATCTTTCTGCCACGCCAGACCCTCATTTCCAAAATCGTCATTTGCAGTAAATGCCCCCACTTTTAATCCAATTGCAGCAATTACAGGTTTAAAAGTTGAGCCTGGACACCATGTCTGGCGAAAGCGGTTGTATAAAGGCCTGTCTTCATTTTCATTTAATGCACTCCACTGGCTATTGTCCATTCCACGTACAAAATCATTATTATCATAAGATGGCGTACTTACCAACGCCAGTACTTCCCCTGTATAAGGATTCAAGGCTACAGAACATCCTCTGTCTTCTTTAAATTGTTCATAAAGAGTACTTTGAAGATCGCCATCAATCGTAGTGTGGATATCTTCTCCATCTTTTTTGAGGCTCATATGCAATGACACTTTTTTTTAATTTTCCATTTGCATCTACAATACAGATCTCACACCCATCTGTCCCTTTTAATTCTTTTTCATAAAGCGTTTCCAGTCCCGTCTTTCCAATCACACTGTTTGTACGATACCCTTCCCCTTTATGTTCCTGCAAATCCTCGGCTGTAACCGCCTGTACATACCCTACCAGATGAGAGGCAGCTTCTTTTAGATAATAAGTTCGTACTTTTACATCAGATAACATAATACCTGGAATCTTCAATAATGTGTCCTGCTTTTCTTTTTCTTCCAGAACAGTTTCATCCGGATTCACTGTCAGAAGATCGACCTCTTGTATTTAGAATTGTTGCTACTGGTACAAAAGAATCTGCTTTACCCAATCGGCTTTTAACTATCCTCAATTTCGTCTGCTCCAATTCCAAGATACTCTGCCAGTTTTTTTATTGTATCTTCCCTGTTCTCCATTCTGCCCGGAACAATTCCTACCGAAGATGCAGTTCCCTCTCCAGCCAGCTGGCGACCATTTCTGTCTAAAATATTTCCTCTTTTTGCCTCTTCTAACGTTACCTGAACTTTATCCGTTGCAGATAACTCTGGAAAAATCAACTGATCCTGCCAGATTAAATGATATCCTGTCCAGTTATGTGAAAATACCGCATCGTTGGTAAATTCTACATTTCCTGCAGCAGTCTGCATATTTGTTGTATAGGAAACTGCCGCATTTCCGTTTTCTTGTCTTTTTACTGTAATATCGGTTATGGACAGATCAGACATCTCAATGCCTTCATATATTTTAAAATTTCGTTCTATAAATTCTTCCTTACTGTTCATGCTGCATTTTTTTCTGATCCAGCATGGCATACATTTGCTCATATTCCCCTTTTTCAATATATTTCATATATTCCATTAGTCTTTTTTCCAGGAACATTACGATTCATTATTTGTTACAATACCTGATTCCACCACCAATCAATTATACCGCTAAATAAAACTATTTTTGTGATAGTCTTCG
>ENA-OQCV01000481-OQCV01000481.1-human-gut-metagenome-genome-assembly--contig:-NODE-481-length-10815-cov-2.471463_pt1 | contig 10815 bp, 8 predicted proteins | sample MGYA00242766_ERZ504592 | MGnify/ENA primary metagenome ERZ504592 (study PRJEB26092, sample SAMD00036315) | human gut metagenome | host: Homo sapiens | study: EMG produced TPA metagenomics assembly of...
ATGAGGTTATCGGCTATTGGGATGCAAATCAGGCGATGCTGGAAAAGAACAGCCGGCTGTTCAGTGATGCATTCTATAGTTCCTCTTTGCCGGCAGAAGTACTGGAGGCTGTTGCTGCTAATTTAACTATATTGAAATCTCCTACGGTATTGCGTCAATGGGATGGAAGATTTTGGGCTTGGGAAGGATGCCAGGATTCTTTGGCTCTTGTCACGGAAGTTGTACGCATGTGTGGAATTATGCACAGGCTTTGCCCCATTTGTTCCCGTCTTTGGAAAGAACCTTGCGTGAAACGGAATTTAGGGTAAGCCAGAATACGGAAGGACACCAGAATTTTAGAGTCAACTTGCCTATTTCGGCACCGCCTCACAACTTCCATGCTGCTGCCGACGGACAGTTGGGTGGGATTATGAAAATTTACCGTGAATGGCGTATCAGCGGGGATACACAGTGGATGAAAGACCTTTTCCCGGCAGTGAAAAAGAGTCTTGACTATTGCATCCGTACATGGGACCCCTTGCATAAGGGCTATCTTGAAGAGCCGCACCACAATACTTATGACATCGAGTTCTGGGGACCGGACGGCATGTGTACAAGTTTCTATTTGGGAGCTTTGACTGCGTTTATAGAGATGGGCAAGGAGCTGAAGCAACCCGTTAAGGAATATACGGCCCTGCTGTCAAAAGGCAAGAAATACATGGAAAACTGCACTCTTCGATGGAGAATATTTCATACAGAAAATTCAGTGGGAAGGGCTTCAGGCTCCCAATCCGGTTGATGTAATGTCTTTCGGGGGAAGTTATTCCGAAGAGGCCCTGAAATTGCTGAAGGAAGAAGGGCCAAAATACCAATACGGTACCGGTTGTCTGTCCGATGGAATTTTTAGGGATGTGGATGGCTTCCGTATGCGGACTGGATGAAGTGCTGGACAATGAAAAGGTCAGGAGCCATCTGGTGGCCGTACACAAATACAATCTGAAACATGACTTGGTAGACCATTTTCAATCCTCAAAGACCGGTGTATGCTTGTGGTAAGGATGGCGGATTATTGCTTTGCACATGGCCGAAGGGTGGTATGCTGTCACTGCCTTTTGTATACAGCAATGAAGTCTGGACCGGTATCGAATATCAGGTTGCCAGTCATTTGATGATGAAAGGTGAGGTGGAAAAGGGCTTGGATATTGTCCGTGAATGCCGTGAGAGATATGATGGAAGAGTAAGAAACCCATTCAATGAGATAGAGTGCGGCCACTGGTATGCACGTGCCATGGCAAGCTATGGAATGTTGCAGGGGCTTACAGGAGTGCGGTATGATGCTGTTGACAAAACCATGTACATCAATTCTAAGATTGGTGATTTCAAAAGTTTCATCAGTACTGATACCGGTTTCGGAACTATTGAATGGAAAGCAGGAAAGCCTGTGTTGAACGTGGTTTATGGCAACATTGATGTGAAACGCTATAATGTTTCAGGCAAGATTGTGGATTGAGGTCAATTAGGATAGGGATGTACAATCAAAGACAGATTAAGATGACAGAGAAGAAGAAACTTCTTGTTTTGTGTGTTGCACTATTTTGTTTTATAGCTGTTTCTGCACAGCAGAGAATGTCTGTATCGTCTCTTGACGGAAAACTTAGATTTTCTCTGAAAGTAACGCCGGAGAGTGTTTCATATGACATCGACTATAGGAAGCAGCCTCTTATAACAAATTCTTTGCTTGGTTTCAGCTTTGATAGCGGAGAGTTCGGAAGGAATCTTAAAGCAGGAAAGGTGCAGCGTAAAAAGATTGATGAGACATACAAGCTCATTGTCGGCAAGACAAGTAGTGTACGTAGCCGTTGCAATGAAATGACCGTTCCCATGCAGGAACGGGTCAGATTCCGGCCGTCTGATAAACCTGGTTGTAAGGGCATTCGATGACGGGATAGCATTCAGATATGAATTTCCGGAACAGAAAGCATGGGATTCATACGTGATGTATGATGAAAGGACACAGTTCAACTTGCAAGGAAACCCGATGGCGTTGCTCATGTACCTGCCCGGGTATGTGAATACACACGAAGGGGTATACAGTCATGTAAGATATGACAAGGTGGCAAGGAAAAGGCTGATAGAGATGCCGGCGACATTCGAGTTCGACAACGGGGTGGCAGTGGCTATAACTGAAGCGGCCATAAGGGACTATGCGGGAATGTACCTGGTGAAGGAGAAGGGTGGACTGGTGGGAAAGCTCTCGCCAAAAGCTGGGGCAGGAGAAGATAAAGGTCGAGACAGACAGTTTCCCGCACCGTACCCCGTGGCGCGTAATCTCCGTTGCAGACCGGGTGGGAGGATTGCTGGAGACGAATATACTAACAAGCCTGAACGAGCCCTGCAGGATTGAAGACACTTCATGGATTAAGCCTTGCAGGACCACGTTCACATGGTGGAACGGGAATGTCGTGCCGGACAGCACGTTCTCTCCGGGAAACAACTTCGATACAAACAAGTACTACATCGATTTTGCAGCACGCAATGGCTTGGATGCACATGGAATCTACGGATATGCGGAGACTCCTTGGTACTATGATGACAACTTCAATTTCGGATGGGCGGGACCCAATGCGGACGTTACAAAACCGATACCGTGCCTGAACATGCCGAGAATTGTGGAATATGCAAGGAGCAAGGGGGTTGGCATACATCTGTGGGTACACTGGAGACCGTTGTACGACAAACTCGAAGAAGCCTTTGCGCTCTATGAGGGATTGGGGGGTCAGGGGACTCATGGTGGACTTCATGGACCGCAATGACCAAGAGATGATACGCATTCAAGAAGAGATACTGGAATGTGCGGCAAGACACAGACTGTTCATACAGTTCCATGGGTCGAGCAAGCCTTCCGGACTGGTAAGGACGTATCCGAATGAATTCACACGGGAAGGGACACTCAACTATGAAGTATGCAAATGGGACACGCTGGTGAATGCGGACCATGACATTGCGATACCCTTCACCAGGATGCTGGCGGGAGCGACGGACTATCACCTGGGAGGGTTCAGGGCACTGCCGCGCTCGGAGTTCAAGATACAGTATGTAAATCCTCATGTAATGAGCACGCGCTGCCATATGTTGGCCATGTATGTGGTTTTGGAAAACCATCTTACCTCGTTGTGCGATACGCCAAAGGCTTATGAAGGTCAACCGGGGTTCGAGGTGCTCCGTACCGTGCCGGGAACGTGGGATGAGATAAGAGTTCCGCTGGCAAGGATGAATGAGCATGTCACGGTGGCCCGCAGGAGCGGTTCGGACTGGTGGGTAGGCTCGCTGAACAACGGTACGGAAAGGGATCTGAAATTGGAATTGGACTTCCTTAGTGAGGGGGACTACCAGGCAACGATCTATACCGATGCGGAGGATGTGGAGCGGAATCCAAACAATCTGGACAGACAGGTACGGAAAGTTACAAGGAAGGATATCATTGAACTGAATCTGGCAAAGGATGGAGGAGCGCTATTACATATCAGAAGGTTATAAGGGTGATGTTTATCAGTTGAAATTGTATTTCAATCAGTTGTTAGTTTGTTAGGATAAGAAGATTGTTCCAGGATAATATTTTAATCAATGGATTTATAGCATGAACAGAAGAAATTTTATAAAGAGAGTGGGCCTTTTGGGGGCAGGATATGCGCTGAATAAAAACTTGATGTTTGCGAATTCAGGCGTAGCTTCGACAGCTACCTCTTTTTCGTCGTTTCCAACAGTAAGGAAGCCTATATCGGAAAGGAACTTCAAAAGTCCTGCCATTGAAAAGGCCATTGCTACTTTTAAACAGAAGGTCAAGAATGAAGAACTGGGCTGGCTGTTTGGGAATTGTTTTCCGAATACGTTGGACACAACCGTTTTTTATTCAGAAAAGGATGGCCGACCGGATACATATGTGATTACCGGTGATATTGATGCCATGTGGTTAAGGGATAGTTCTGCCCAAGTATATCCGTATTTGGATTTCATGTCTGAAGATAAGAACCTGCAAAGACTGATAATTGGCGTTATCAATAAGCAGACCTCCTTTATATTGAAGGATCCGTATGCCAATGCCTTTTATGATGATGATACGAAGTATACAAGATGGAACAGCGATCATACGGAGATGAAACCGGGTATTCATGAGCGTAAATACGAGTTGGATTCGCTTTGCTATCCCATTCGCCTGGCATATGGATACTGGAAAAAGACAAATGATGCTTCTCCTTTCGATGCGCAATGGAAGAAGGCGATAGAAACCATTTTAAGAGTCTGCAAGGAACAGCAGAGAAAACATGGTAACGGGCCTTATAGCTTTCGCAGAACTTCGGAATGGGCTATAGATGCTGTTCCTATGGGTGGAGTGGGCTATAAAGTAAATCCGGTCGGATTGATTTGTTCTACTTTCAGGCCTAGTGATGATGCCACTATCTTTCCTTTTCTCGTCCCGTCCAATTTCATTTGCGGTGGCCAGTTTGAGGCAGGCTTCCGAAATGGTTCAAAAGATAACCAAAGACAATGTATTGGCTGATGAACTGTTGACGTTGAGTAAAGAAGTTTATAATGCTTTACAGACGTATGCCGTGGTGAATCATCCGAAGTTCGGTAAAATCTATGCTTTTGAAATAGATGGCTTTGGATCGGCTTATCTTAGTGATGATGCCAACGTCCCTAATCTGCTGGCGTTACCCTATCTGGGTGGTGTTGATAGTGATGATGCAATTTATGCCAATACCAGAAGATTCGTGTGGTCGGAATACAATCCTTATTTCTTTAAAGGCTCTTATTTTGAAGGGATAGGAGGACATCATATTGGTACAGACATGATATGGCCGATGAGTCTGATAATGAAAGCCCTGACCGCTCAAAACGATGAAGAGTTACAGCAATGTATCCGGATGCTCCAGAAAACGCATGCCGGTACCGGATTCATGCACGAGTCATTTCCACAAGGATGACCCCAAGAAATTTCACAAGGAGCTGGTTTGCATGGGCCAATACATTGTTTGGAGAATTGCTGTGGCAAAAACATTCAATGAGAAAACCCTATTTATTGGAATACTAATCATCTAATTAATCAATGTAAACTAAAAAATCATGAGAAGAATTACAAAATTCAGTTTGTTGCTTTCCCTTGTTTTGGGATTGTACTTTCCTGCTGTTTTTTGCACAGTCGAACATGACGAATGAAATGTTTGACTTGGCAAAGTTGAAATCGGGTGTAAAGAACAAAAGAATCTCCAGTACAGACCCTACCGGAGGCAACAGAGATCATCTGGAACCTTTCAAGCCGGGTGAGAAACGTATCATTGCAGACATCAAGGGAGCAGGGGCCATCAACCATATTTGGGTAACCATTGCGCCTCCTCCTCCCACGTTGAGCAGAAATGATATTATTATCCGTATGTATTGGGATGGCAACGATTATCCCTCTGTAGAGTCTCCTATCGGACCTTTCTTTGGGCAAGGATGGGACGAAAGATATAATTATGCATCATTGCCTCTTTCATCAGGTCCTGAAAACGGTACCGGAATGTCTTGCTACTTTACCATGCCTTTTGAAAAGGGAGCACGTATTGAAATCGAGAATCAAAGTGACAGGAATATCGATGCCTTCTATTTCTATGTAGATTATCTGGAAATGGACAAGCTTCCCAAAGATATGGGCAGATTCCATGCGTGGTACAACCATAACCTCACGGAGGCCCTTCCCGAAGGTGAAACGGAATGGGGGCTTACCGGAGAGCAGAAACCGAATACTACCGGTAAGGACAATTACGTGTTTGTAGAGACACAAGGAAAAGGTCATTTCGTTGGTATTAACTACTATGTACACTGTCCTACTACTATGTGGTATGGTGAAGGGGATGATATGTGGTTCATTGACGGAGAAAAAACACCTTCATTGATAGGAACGGGTACGGAAGACTTTTTTCAATACTCCTGGTGTCCTAAAGAGGCATTCTCGCATCCTTATTTCGGGTATCCTCGTGTAAATAATGACATCGGCTGGTTGGGACGTACCCATGTTTACCGCTTCTTCATAGCTGATCCCATCTTCTTTGAGAAGAGTGTTAAAGGAACGATAGAGCATGGTTCTAATAATAATTTGACGTTGGATTTAGCAACCGTTGCCTATTGGTATCAAGATTCAGCCGTTGCTCTTCCAGAAGCTCCTACGAAAGCACAAAGAGCACCGAAGCCTTTCATCAATCACATGGACATACATCGTTGGCGTGACGCTTGGCGTAAGTCCAAGGGTAACAAAGCCACTCTGTGGGGCAACGAGTAAGCTTTGGTAGCGCTCTTTTCTATACATTCATAGGCTGATATTTATATCCGGGGTCTTGCCACTATAGTGGCAAGACTGTGCCTCTATATTGGCAAAGTTGTGCCACTATAATGGCACGACTATGGAAGAATAGTTCTACGGAGCAGCAAATTCAATAAATCATTAATAAAGGTACGAAATGAAGAATATTCCCAAAAAGCAATTTGTGGGCTGGATGCTGATGCTACTGTTGTGCATCAGTAGCTCGGCATTTGCCCAGTCGCCTAAGAAGGTGACCGGACGTGTGATGGATGCACAGGGTGAGTTGCTCATCGGTGTGAACGTGACGGAGGCGGCAGACCCCTCCAATGGTGTGGTGACGGACATCAACGGTACGTATACGATTACGTTGAAAAGTAATAAGCCGTCATTGAGGTTCTCTTATATCGGCTTCAAGGACAAAGTGGTAGCGGTAGGTTCCAAAGGAGTGCTTGATGTAGCTTTGGAAGAAGACGTGGCAGCCCTTGATGAAGTGGTGGTAGTGGGCTTCGGAACGCAGAAGAAAGCTTCTGTGGTCGGCTCCATCACCAATATCGAGCCTGCCAAGCTTGCCGCGGCTCCCAGCCGTTCGCTCAGTAACAACCTGGCGGGTATGGTTCCCGGTGTGATTGCGGTTCAGCGTAGTGGTGACCCTTGGTTCAATAACTCCGACTTCTGGATTCGTGGTATCAGTAGCTTTACCGGCAATACTAATCCGCTGGTATTGGTGGACGGCGTCGAGCGTTCGCTCCACGACATCGATCCTGAAGAAATCGCCTCCTTCTCCGTGTTGAAGGATGCCGCCGCTAGTGCCGTCTACGGTGTGCGCGGTGCCAACGGTGTAGTGATGATTGAGACCAAGCGTGGTAAGATTGGAAAGCCGCAGGTGAACGTCCGCTTCGAACACTCCTTTACGCAACCCATCAAGATACCCGATTACATCGGCAGTGTGAAGTATCTGGAATTGATTAACGAAATGTATGCCGAGCAAGGTAGAGCCCCCTTTGCCAGCGAAGCCACCTTGCTGAACTACAAGAATCAGACCGACCCGGAACTCTATCCCGATGTGAATTGGTGGGACATCATCTCCAAAGACCATGCAGACAACACGAAGGCAAACGTTAGCGTCAACGGTGGTACGGACATCCTTCGCTATGCGTTGGTGGCAGGATATTACAATGAGAACGGTATTATTGAACGCGACAAGAACCAGGAGTGGGACTCTTCCCTGAAGGTGAGCCGATATACGGTACGTTCCAATGTAGATGTGAATGTGACTCCCACTACCTTGTTCCGTGCCAATGTGGGCGTGTTCCTGCAAACCCGTAACGCTCCTCCGGGAGACACGGAAACCAATCAGGGCATTTTCTATCAAGCCATGCGTGTACCTCCTTACGTGCATCCGGCCATCTATGCCGATGGACGCATTCCCCGTGTGATGCACAAAGAGAACCCTTGGGCGTGGGCCACACAGCGTGGATACGAAAAACTAAACCACAATAAGATTGAATCCCTAGTATCGTTGAACAGGATTGAAGTTCATCACACCGGGACTGAAGTCAAGGAACCTCTCTTTGACAAGTTCTCGGCAACTTCCGTGACACGTTCCAAGAACCCCTATTACTACAATCCCGCCACCGCACGCGATGCAGAGGGCAACATCATCACTGATGTGCAGACCACCGGACAAGAGTTCCTGGGCTATGAAAAAGGAGCTAAATGGGGCGATCAGTCCATCTATCTGGAAGGAATGTTCTCGTACAACCGCATTTTCGGCAAAGTGCACGATGTGAACGCCATGTTCCTCTACAACCAGAAGGAGTATGACAATGGTGATGCGCTTCCCTATCGTACCCAAGGCATAGCCGGAAGATTCTCTTATACTTACGACAGCCGCTATGTTGCCGAGCTGAACTTCGGTTACAACGGCTCCGAGAACTTTGCCAAAGGCAAGCGCTTCGGCTTCTTCCCCGCCGTGGCGTTGGGATGGATTGTATCTTCCGAGAAATTCATGGAGCCGGTTTCCGATGTCATCTCCAACTTGAAGCTGAGAGCTACTTGGGGTAAGGCCGGTAACAGTAACATTGGTGGTAACAGACGTTTCGCCTATATTTCTACCATTGTCAATACCGGTTCGTACAGATGGGGTACAGATGCGGAAATCTATCGCCTTGGACGTTCGGAAGGCGAAATCGGTGTGAACAACTTGACATGGGAAACCGTGACCAAGATGAATGCCGGTATCGACTTAGGTCTATGGAATGGTAGCGTGAACCTCGTAGTGGATGTGTTCAAGGAAAAGCGCGATGACATCTTCATGCAGCGTAAGAATGTGCCTGGTTCTGCCGGATTCAACCGCCCTGTTTGGGCCAATTATGGCAAGGTCGATAATCAGGGATTTGATGTGTCTTTGAATGTCAACCACAAGTTCAATAGCGATTGGGCCATTTCCGCTATGGCAAACTATACCTACGCACACAATAAGGTTGTGGAAATAGACGAACCTGCCGCCATCTTGGATACATACCGTTCGCAAACTGGTAAACCTGTAGGGCAATTGTTTGGCTTGATAGCGGAAAGGCTCTTTACGGAAGATGATTTCGATGAAAACGGTATGCTTAAGGAAGGGATTCCCGCACAAAAATTCAGTGATATGAGCAACCTGCGTCCCGGTGACATTAAATACAAGGATTTGAACGGGGATGGTGAAGTGACCGCAGTAGATGCAACAGCCATTGGCGGTACACGTATTCCCGAGATTGTCTATGGTTTTGGAGCTACGGTAAGCTACAAGTCGTTCGATTTGGGAGTATTCTTCCAAGGAACAGGTAAAACCTACCAGCTCCTGGGCGGAGAGACCTGGTTACCGGGTTCCTCTTTAGGTGCCGGTAACATCTATTCGAATATTGACGACCGTTGGACACCCGAAAATCCGAGGCAAGATGTATTCTGGCCCCGTATGGGAGACAAGGCTGTGGCAAACAATGAACAAGCTTCCACATGGTGGTTGCGTGACATGAGTTTCCTGCGCTTGAAGAATCTGGAACTTGGATATACCCTTCCGCAACGTTGGACTACCAAAATTGGCATCCGCGGCTGCCGTTTGTTTGCAAGAGGAACCAATCTGCTGACGTTTTCCGACTTCAAGCTTTGGGATCCCGAACTGGAAACTACCGATGGATTGAGATACCCGCAGATGAAATCTGTATCAGTGGGCTTTAGCATCAATTTCAACAATTAATCAAGATACGAAGAAAATGAAAAAATATAAATCTATAGTAAAAGCTGTCTTATTGTCGTGCACCCTGGCATTGACAACAAGTTGCAACGATTTCTTGGATAAAGCTCCCGATGACCAGCTTACCATGGAGATGATTTTCACGGATAAGATAAGGACCGAAGACTGGTTGGCAGGTGTCTATTCATCTATTCCCAGCCCCATGTGGGGGTATTTCAAGGCACAGGGCTATAACATCATGGGCGATGATATCACCATTCCCCAAGACTGGTCGCCGTATGGGTGGGGCAATGTGTATGCCTACACCACCGGAAACTGGAGTCCTATCTCTACATGGGACCCCTATTATTGGGTAGAATTGCACAAGCGCATACGTTCCGGCCTTATCTTCTTGCAAGAGGCAAAAGTTCTTCCGGAAAAAGACCTGACGGAATCTTATGTCAACCAGATGAAGTACGAAGTCCGCTTCCTGATAGCCTACTATTACTCTTTGATGATTGAGTTGTATGGTGCCATACCGTTTACTCCCGGTGTGCTTGTTTCCGTCGATGCGCCCGAATCGGAGATGATGACTTCCCAAAGACCCTATGCCGAAGTGGTAGATTGGATTGACAAAGAGCTGCTGGAAGTGTCAGAACATCTGCCCGCTGTCTATCCCAACAATACCGATTGGGGCAGGGCCACCTCTATCATGGCTTTGGCAATACGTGCCAAAACGTTGCTATTTGCCGCAAGCCCGTTGTTCAACGGAAATCCGGACCTCAAGGACTGGAAGAATTCGGAAGGAGAATTCCTTTTTGATGCCGAAGCCAAGCCGGAAAGATGGGAAAAGGCTGCCAAAGCTCATCTGGACTTGATAAAGGCAGCCGAAGCAGCCGGACATAAGCTGTACTATGAATATAATGTGGATGGAAGCATCGACCCCTTCATGTCTTACTACAACATGTCGTTGAAACGCTTCTCAGAAGGCAACAAGGAGATTCTTTTCGGACGCCCCGAAAATGTGGACCTGAACTACTGGCAGGCTCATCATCTGCCGAAAGGTATCGGTGGAAATGCCGCTATGGGTGTCACTCAGGAGCTGGTGGACGCTTTTTATATGAAGAACGGTGAAATGCCTATATTGGGATATAACGAGGATGGTTCGCCCATTATCAACCCGGAATCGGGGTATGTGGAAAACGGATTCTCTACCAATACAGAGTATAGAACCACGAAGTGGCCGGGCGGCGGACCTTCGAACCTTGCCAATAAAGAAACC
>ENA-OQCV01000482-OQCV01000482.1-human-gut-metagenome-genome-assembly--contig:-NODE-482-length-10772-cov-4.058995_pt1 | contig 10772 bp, 9 predicted proteins | sample MGYA00242766_ERZ504592 | MGnify/ENA primary metagenome ERZ504592 (study PRJEB26092, sample SAMD00036315) | human gut metagenome | host: Homo sapiens | study: EMG produced TPA metagenomics assembly of...
GTTTTTTGATTTTTTTATAATAATCAGAAAGAGAAAAATAGACATTTACCTGTAATAAATGTAATAATGAAAAATATCGTCAGGTACACTGGCTGAAAATAAAATACTGTTCGGAGAAACATATGAAAAAGTTTAAGATAAATGTACAAGGGTATGGCTGCATTTTATTATGTCTTATTTTATGTATTATGATATTACTTCCCATTCCTGTATCAGCACAGGAGGACAGATCTAAGGTTGTCATAGTAGGCTGGTATGAGGGAACCTATAATACCACAGGACCAGACGGTCAGAGGAGAGGCTACAGCTACGAATACCAGCAGGCAGTAGCTGCGCATACCGGATGGAAATATGAATATGTGGAGGGAAGCTGGGCAGAACTGATGAGCATGCTGAAAAATTGGACAGATCGATCTGCTGGGAGGCATTTCCTATACAGAGGAACGTTCCACTTCCATGCTTTTTTCAGAATTGCCTATGGGAGAGGATAAATATTACCTGTATGTGGATACTTCTAATACAGATATCTCCACTTCAGATCTGACTACATTAAATGGAAAAAGAATCGGTATGCTGCCGAATGCACTTCCTGCCGAAATGTTCCATGAGTGGGAGAAAAGTCATGGAGTGAACACGCAGCAGGTTGATATTACCGGTGCAGATGATGTTCGTCAGAAATTGAAAAATCATGAAATTGACGGATTTGTTTTAAATGAATCTCCACAGTGGGAAAGAGACGATATTTCACCAGCTATTCTGATTGGTGACTCCTATAACTATTTTGCAGTCAGCAAAAAACGCCCGGATCTGAAAGAAGAGCTGGATCAGGTAATGCAGAAGATAGAGAGGGAGAATCCTTTTTATACAGACGATCTTTATAAAAGGTATCTCTCCGCAAATTCCCTTGAAACTCTTACAGATGAGGAGCAGAACTGGCTGGAACAGCATGGGGCGGTCCGGATTGGATATCTGAAAAATGATGAGGGTATCAGCCTTGTGGATACGGAGTCAGAGAAACCGGTAGGAATTATTAACGATTATATTAGTCTGGCTTCTGGCTGTCTGGGAGAAAAAAAGCATAGAATTTCAGTTGACAGGCTTGATTCTCAGGAGGGAGAGCTGCAGGCATTAAAGGATAGCAGGATTGATATGATTTTTCATATGAATCAGAATCCATATGAAGCTGAGCAAAACGATGTTATATTGTCAAATACTGTTTTTGAAGTCAATGTTGCAGTACTCACCGGTGTTAAGAAGTTTGATGAAAATAAAGAGAATACAGTAGCAGTGAGCAGGAATAACCTGCTGGGGAAGTGGTATATTTCTTTTAACTATCCTTTCTGGAAAATAAAGGAATATGACTCATCTGCTGAGGCCGATAAAGCAGTTCAAAGTGGAGAGGCAGACTGCTTTGTTGTGAAGGCAGGACAGTCATTAAAGACACTGGAGGACAGCAAAATGCGCAGTATTTTTTCTTACGAAATCCGGCGCTTCCTGCTTTGCGGTCACCAGGGAAAACACAACATTAATGAATATCCTGAACAAAACCATTCAGACTCTGCCTGATTCCAGACTTTCCAGTCAGTTTTGCGTATATGAAAACGCACCGGGCAAGGTTACTCTGGCAGAATACATAAAGGATAATCTGTGGGTAGTCTCCATTTGGTTTGTAAGTGTGGTCTTGATTATTGTATGGATTATAGTTTATCTGCTGATACAAGCGAGAAAAGCCCAGATTCAGGCAGAAAAGGCCAATGCCGCCAAATCAGATTTCCTTTTCAATATGTCTCACGATATCCGGACACCCATGAATGCCCTGCTGGGATACAGTGAGCTGATAAAAAGGGAACTGACTGATTCGAAACTTCTGGATTATCAGGAGAAGATGGAACAGTCCGGAAATCTGCTTCTGTCTATTATCAATAATGTGCTGGACATGGCCCGGATTGAAAGCGGTAAGGTGGAACTGGATGAAGATTATGTGAAAATCAGAGATATTTATCAGGGAATTTACAAAATTTTTCCAGGCGGAAGCGGAGAAAAAGGTATTCACCTTAAGATGGAATACGATGTCAAGCATGAGCACGTAATCTGCGATGAGACGAAGAACAGGGAAATTTTCCTCAATCTGATCAGTAATGCGGTAAAATATACAGCTTCAGGGGAAGAGTTACCATAAGGATCACAGAGCTTGACTGTGACAGGAAAGACTATGTGCGGATACGGACTCAGGTAATTGATACAGGTATCGGAATGAGCGAAGAATTCCTTCCATCTCTCTTTGAGGCTTTTGCCAGGGAACGAAATACAACAGACGGAAAGATTGCGGGAACAGGTCTGGGAATGCCGATCATAAAGAAGTATATTGATATGATGTACGGAACTATTGAAGTAGAAAGTAAGCAGGGAGAAGGAAGTAAATTTACAGTTACCCTGGAATACAGGATTGCTGATAAGAGTTACTATGAACGGGTTACGGAAAAAATTTTTCCAGATATGGATGAAACCAGGATCAGCGGAAAACATATTTTGCTTGCAGAGGATAATGATCTGAATGCGGAAATCGCAGAGTTTATCCTGGAGGATATGGGACTTATAGTTGACCGTGTTGAGGATGGAGTTCAATGTGTGTCAAGGATAGAACAGAAACCGGCAGGCACCTATGACCTGATCCTTATGGATATCCAGATGCCGAACATGGATGGCTACAGGGCAACTGAGATGATCCGCGGACTGTCAGATAAAGACAAAGCCACTATTCCGATCATAGCCATGACAGCCAATGCCTTTGAGGAAGACAGAAAAAAGGCACTGGCAAAAGGAATGAACGGACATATTGCAAAGCCTGTTGATGCAGAAAAAGTTGAGAAGACTATTTGTTCGGTTTTAGGCAGCCAGAGCGAACAGTAACGCGATACGTGTTGCTGTTCGCTCCGTTCGCAGTAACGTTGCCAAAATTCATTCCAGATTGCCTGCGGCAATGGAATTTTGGCTTGTATGTCTCGGGATTTTGGCATATTCATGCCAAAACACCTCGCGGAATAGTAGCGTGTGAACAGTAGCGACACGTTCTAAAGTGCAGAACAGGTATTCGCTTGTTCTGTACTTTTTTTTATATGGGATGATATACTGAAAACATAACCATACTAAAACATATCTCAATTTTTGATAAGCGAAATTTGATTAAAACAGGAGAATACTATGGATCATTTTAAATTGCACTCCGAATACAAACCAACCGGTGACCAGCCTCAGGCAATCGAGAAACTGGTCGAAGGTTTTAAAGAAGGCAACCAGTTCGAGACTTTACTGGGTGTCACAGGCTCCGGTAAGACCTTCACTATGGCGAACGTCATCGCCCAGCTAAACAAACCAACCCTCATCCTCGCCCACAACAAAACTCTCGCGGCGCAGCTTTACGGTGAGATGAAAGAATTCTTCCCTGAGAACGCAGTGGAATATTTTGTCTCCTATTATGACTACTATCAGCCGGAGGCTTATGTCCCGTCTTCAGACACCTATATTGCCAAAGACTCCTCCATCAATGACGAGATTGACAAACTCCGTCTCTCTGCCACAGCCGCAATGTCAGAGCGGAAAGACGTAGTGGTCATTTCTTCCGTTTCTTGTATCTACGGATTGGGTTCCCCTCAGGAATTCTTTGACATGATGATTTCCCTGCGTCCGGGAATGACCAAAGACCGGGATGAGGTAATCCGGGAACTGATCGACATTCAGTACACCAGAAATGAGATGGACTTCCACCGAAGCACCTTCCGTGTCCGTGGAGATACTTTGGAAATTTTTCCTGCCAACAGCTCCGATACAGCCGTGAGAGTAGAATTTTTCGGAGATGAGATCGACCGTATTTCAGAAATTGATGTACTGACAGGAGAAATCAAATGCCAGCGTTCTCATATCAGCATCTTCCCTGCATCCCACTATGTAGTGCCAGCAGAACAGATCCAGAGAGCAGCTGTATCAATAGAAGAAGAATTAAAAGAACGTGTAGAGTATTTCAAAAAGCGAAGACAAGCTTCTGGAAGCCCAGCGAATCTCAGAACGCACCAATTTCGACATTGAAATGATGAAAGAAACCGGATTCTGTTCAGGAATCGAAAATTATTCCAGACATCTGTCAGGATTAAAGCCCGGACAGCCGCCATACACACTGCTAGACTATTTTGGAGATGACTTCTTACTTATTATAGACGAATCTCATATCACAGTACCTCAGGTAGGAGGAATGTATGCCGGTGACCAGAGCAGGAAGCAGACACTGGTAGACTACGGCTTCCGACTTCCTTCAGCCAAGGATAACCGTCCCTTAAGCTTCCAAGAATTTGAATCAAAACTGGATCAGGTCATGTTTGTATCCGCCACTCCGGGACAATATGAGTATGATCACGAACTCCTCCGTGCAGAACAGATCATCCGTCCAACCGGACTTCTGGATCCGAAAGTAGAAGTCCGCCCCATTGAAGGACAGATTGACGACCTGATCGGGGAAGTAAACAAAGAAGTGTCAAAGAAACACAAAATCCTGATTACCACTCTCACCAAACGAATGGCAGAAGACCTGACAGAATATATGAAAGAAGTAGGAATCAGAGTCCGTTACCTCCATTCCGATATCGATACCTTAGAGCGTGCCCGCATCATCCGGGATATGCGTCTGGATGTTTTTGATGTTCTGGTAGGAATCAACCTCCTTCGAGAAGGCCTGGACATCCCGGAGATCACCCTGGTAGCAATCCTGGATGCAGACAAAGAAGGTTTCCTCCGTTCCGAAACCTCCCTCATCCAGACCATCGGACGAGCTGCCCGAAACAGTGAAGGCCATGTAATCATGTACGCAGACAACATGACCGATTCCATGCACAAAGCCATCACCGAAACCAACCGTCGCCGAACCATCCAGGAAGCCTATAACAAAGAACACGGAATCACTCCGACTACTATCAAAAAAGCAGTCCGCGACCTCATTGCCGTATCCAAAGCAGTAGCCGAAACCGAAGTCCGACTCCAGAAAGACCCAGAGTCCATGACCCGTAAAGAACTTACCAAACTCATCACCCAGGTAGAAAAACAAATGCGCGCCGCAGCCGCAGACCTCAACTTTGAACAAGCTGCAGAACTCCGCGATAAAATGATCGACCTGAAAAAGAACCTTGACGCTCTTGATAAATAGAACAAATGACCTGAAACAAGAAAATACTAATTGCGGTCAAGCCTGCGAGAAGAAAAGAATGACCTAAAACAGGAAAATAATAATTGCGGTCAAGCCTACGAGAAGAAAAGAATGACCTGAAACAGAAAAGACAATTACAGTCAAATCTGTGAGAGAAAAGAATGATCTGAAACAGGAAAATAATAATTGCGGTCAAGTCTGCGAGAAGAAAAGAATGACCTGAAACAAGAAAATAATAATTACGGTCAAGGCTGTAAGAAGAAAAGAATGACCTGAAACAAGAAAATAACAATTGCAGTCAAGCCTATGAGAAGAAAAGAATGACCTGAAATAGGAAAAGAAAAATTACAGTCAAGGCCAGGGCAGGAAGAGAATGACCTGAAACAGGAAAATATTTTTATGGTCAATTCCAGAACAGGTTACAAGTAATATGAGATCAAAAAATGATGTTACAGTCAATTTCTCACAGCATTACTTTTCATCAAATCAAATAAATAATATTGTTATGAAATAACAAAAAATTCACAAAATAATATTGACAAACCAAATCAAGAGTGCTATCTTATGAGCATAAGGTGTTAGCACTCCTAAAACATGAGTGCTAACAAACCAAAAACAAAGGCAGTAAAGGAGTGGAACTTCATGGATCAGGAATTAGATGATCGTAAAAAGAAAATACTAAAAGCCATCATCAAAACCTACATGGAAACAGGCGAACCGGTGGGTTCCCGGACCATTTCCAAGTTTGCAGATTTAAATGTAAGCTCTGCCACCATCCGGAATGAGATGTCAGACCTGACAGATATGGGATATATCGTACAGCCCCACACCTCAGCCGGAAGAATTCCTTCTGATAAAGGTTATCGCCTCTACGTAGACGAGCTGATGAAAGAAAAGGAATCAGAGGTTCAGGAAATCAAGGATCTCATGATAGAGAAAACTGACAAACTGGATAAAATGCTGAAGCAGGTAGCAAAGGTACTGGCCTCCAATACCAACTATGCAACAATGATCTCTGTTCCACAGTACAGCGGAAGCAAGATTAAATTCATCCAGCTTTCCCGTGTGACACCCCTTCAGCTTGTGGCAGTAGTAGTGAGTGATAACAATGTCATCCGAAACCAGATCATCAATCTGGATGAGGAGATGGACGATCAGACAATCCTGAAATTAAATCTTCTTCTTAACACCAACTTAAATGGGGTGCCCATTCAGGATATCAACCTGGGAATGATTGCCCGCCTGAAAGAACAGGCAGGTGTACATGGCTCTGTGGTTGGCACAGTCCTTGATGCAGTGGCAGACACCATCCAGGTAGACGAAGACGATATGCAGATATATACTTCAGGAGCAACCAACATTTTCAAGTATCCGGAGCTTGCAGACACAAGCAAAGCGAGCGAGCTGATTTCAGCATTTGAAGAGAAGCAGGATCTGGTAGACCTGGTGAAAGAGAGAATGTCTGATACCGAGAACACAGGAATTCAGGTGTACATTGGTGATGAGATGCCGGTGCAGACCATGAAAGACTGCAGTGTAGTCACAGCCACTTACGAACTTGGAAAAGGAATGCATGGTACCATCGGTATCATCGGTCCCAAGCGTATGGATTATGCAAACGTAGTTGACAGCCTGAAGGCTTTGAAAGTCCAGCTGGACGAACTGATTAAGAAAGAGAGTTAGAAAGGCGGTAATAGAGAGTGTCAGAAGAAACAAAGAACACAGCTCAGGAAGAAGAGACAACAGATACTCCGGTAACAGAAGAAACTGTTGAGAATGAACCTGAAGTTGTAGAGAACGGCGAAGCAGAAACAGAGGAAATCCCGGTAGAGGACGGAGACGAGGAAGCTTCCCAGGATGATAAGAAAGACAGCAAATCAAAAACTTCTTTCTTCGGCAAGAAGAAAAAAGGAAAAATGATAAATTTGAACAGCAGATTGAAGAACTTACAGACAGGCTGAAACGAAACATGGCTGAATTCGATAACTTCCGTAAGAGAACGGAGAAAGAGAAATCCAGTATGTATATCATCGGAGCCAAGGACATAGTTGAGAAAATGCTTCCGGTTGTGGATAACTTCGAGAGAGGTCTTGCACAGGCACCTGAAGGAGATTCTTTTGCAGATGGCATGAAGATGATCTACAAACAGCTGATCACCACATTAGATGAGCTGGGCGTGAAACCGATTGAAGCAGTGGGTAAGGAATTTGATCCGAACTTCCACAACGCAGTAATGCATGTGGAGGATGAAGAAGCCGGTGAGAATATTGTGGTAGAAGAATTCCAGAAGGGTTACACCTACAAGGATTTCGTAGTTCGCCACAGTATGGTAAAAGTAGCCAACTAATTTACATGAAAATATAGAATATATCAAATCTAGTTGAAAATAAACAGGAGGAACAAGATTATGGGAAAAATCATTGGTATTGACTTAGGTACAACAAACAGCTGTGTAGCCGTAATGGAAGGCGGACAGCCAACAGTTATCGCTAATACAGAAGGCGCAAGAACAACACCATCAGTTGTTGCTTTCACAAAAACAGGAGAACGTCTTGTAGGTGAACCTGCAAAACGTCAGGCAGTAACAAACGCAGAGAGAACAATCTCTTCCATTAAAAGAGAGATGGGTACTGATTATCGTGTAACAATCGACGACAAGAAATATTCTCCACAGGAAATTTCCGCTATGATTCTTCAGAAACTGAAAAAAAGATGCAGAAGGATACCTTGGTGAGAAAGTTACAGAGGCAGTTATCACAGTTCCTGCATATTTCAATGATGCTCAGCGTCAGGCAACAAAAGATGCCGGTAAAATCGCAGGTCTTGATGTAAAACGTATCATCAACGAGCCAACAGCAGCAGCTCTTGCATATGGTCTTGACAATGAAAAAGAACAGAAGATCATGGTATACGATTTAGGTGGCGGTACATTCGATGTATCTGTGATCGAAATCGGTGACGGCGTTATCGAAGTACTTTCCACAGCAGGTAACAACCGTCTTGGTGGTGATGACTTCGACCAGAAAGTTACAGATTACATGCTTGCAGAGTTTAAGAAAGCAGAAGGTGTAGACTTAAGCAATGATAAGATGGCACTTCAGAGATTAAAAGAAGCTGCAGAGAAAGCAAAGAAAGAGCTTTCTTCCGCAACAACTACAAACATCAATCTGCCATTCATCACAGCTACAGCAGAAGGCCCGAAACACTTCGATATGAACCTTACAAGAGCTAAATTCGATGAATTAACACATGACTTAGTAGAAATGACAGCAGAACCGGTACGTCGTGCACTTTCAGATGCAGGTATCACAGCATCTGAACTTGGCCAGGTACTTCTGGTTGGTGGATCTTCCCGTATCCCGGCTGTTCAGGATAAAGTAAGACAGTTAACAGGCAAAGAGCCAAGCAAGAACCTGAACCCGGATGAGTGTGTAGCACTTGGTGCTTCTATCCAGGGTGGTAAACTTGCAGGTGATGCAGGCGCAGGTGATATCCTTCTTCTGGATGTTACTCCACTGTCACTGTCCATCGAGACAATGGGTGGTATCGCAACAAGACTGATTGAGAGAAATACTACAATTCCTACAAGAAAGAGCCAGATTTTCTCAACAGCAGCAGACAACCAGACAGCAGTAGATATCAACGTTGTACAGGGTGAGCGTCAGTTTGCAAAAGACAACAAATCCCTTGGCCAGTTCCGTCTGGACGGAATCCCGCCAGCACGTCGTGGTGTTCCGCAGATTGAAGTTACATTTGATATCGATGCAAACGGTATCGTAAATGTATCTGCTAAGGATCTTGGAACAGGTAAAGAACAGCACATCACAATCACAGCTGGTTCTAACATGTCTGATTCCGATATCGACAAGGCAGTAAAAGAAGCTGCTGAGTTTGAAGCACAGGATAAGAAACGTAAAGAAGCAATCGATACAAGAAACAATGCTGATTCCATGGTATTCCAGGTTGAGAATGCACTGAAAGAAGCCGGAGACAAGATCGATGCTAATGATAAAGCTGCTGTAGAAGCAGACCTGAACGCACTGAAAGATTTACTGTCTCAGACTGCAAATGCAGAAGAGATGACAGATTCTCAGGTAGCAGATATCAAAGCTGCTCAGGAGAAGATGATGGAAAGTGCTCAGAAACTTTTCGCTAAAATGTATGAGCAGACACAGCAGGCAGGCGGCCAGGCAGGACCGGACATGAATATGGGCGGCGGTGCAGCAGGCAGCACAGATGCAGGAAACAACGATGATGTTGTAGATGCTGATTACAAAGAAGTATAATGTGACATTTCTGTAAAAGCAGAGATTTGCAACGGAAATATCAATAATAACTGTTCAGTGGGAGAGTCTCTCTCACTGAATAGTTGTGTTATAAATAAAACGGGTATAGGATTAAAATCATGGCTGATAAGAGAGATTATTATGAAGTCTTAGGCGTGGACAAAAGCGCCGATGACGCAACACTTAAAAAACGCATATCGTAAGCTGGCCAAGAAGTATCACCCGGATGTAAATCCAGGAGATAAAGAGGCTGAGGCGAAATTTAAAGAGGCAACAGAGGCTTACACCATCTTAAGCGATCCGGAGAAGAGAAAACAGTATGACCAGTTTGGCCATGCGGCTTTTGAAAACGGTGGCGGAGGTGCCGGCGGCGGCTTCGGAGGTTTTGATTTTAACGGTGCTGATATGGGTGATATCTTCGGCGATATTTTCGGCGATTTATTTGGTGGCGGCAGCAGAAGCAGACGTGCCAATAATGGTCCGATGAAGGGAGCTAATCTCCGCGCACGCGTAAATATTACTTTTGAAGAAGCTGTCTTTGGCTGTGAGAAGGAACTGGAGATCGTACTGAAAGACGAGTGCACCACCTGTCATGGAACAGGTGCGAAGCCGGGTACTTCACCGGTAACCTGTCCGAAATGTCATGGAGAAGGTCAGGTTGTTTATACACAGCAGTCCATGTTTGGAATGGTGCGTAATGTACAGACTTGTCCGGATTGTCATGGATCAGGTAAGATCATCAAGGATAAATGTACTTCCTGCCGCGGAACCGGATATACATCTTCAAGAAAGAAGATTCAGGTATCTGTACCTGCAGGTATTGACAATGGTCAGAGCATCCGCATCCGTGAGAAGGGTGAACCGGGTACAAACGGAGGTCCGAGAGGCGATCTGCTTGTAGAAGTAAATGTTGCACGTCATCCGATCTTCCAGAGACAGGATATGAATATCTTCTCTACTGCGCCTCTTACATACGCGCAGGCAGCACTGGGCGGTACTGTACGTATCAACACAGTGGATGGAGAGGTTGAATATGAAGTGAAACCCGGAACTCAGACAGACACAAGGATCCGTCTGAAGGGAAAAGGTGTACCGTCTCTGAGAAACAAGAATGTACGTGGCGATCATTATGTGACTTTTGTTGTGCAGGTTCCTACAAACCTCAACGAAGAAGCAAAAGAAGCACTGCGCAAATTCGATGAGGCGTGTGGTAACCGTCCGAAATCAAAAGATTCTGATGATTTTGAAAAACCGGAAAAGAAGAAAAAGAGTTTCATGGATAAATTAAAAGAGAC
>ENA-OQCV01000483-OQCV01000483.1-human-gut-metagenome-genome-assembly--contig:-NODE-483-length-10766-cov-2.302942_pt1 | contig 10766 bp, 11 predicted proteins | sample MGYA00242766_ERZ504592 | MGnify/ENA primary metagenome ERZ504592 (study PRJEB26092, sample SAMD00036315) | human gut metagenome | host: Homo sapiens | study: EMG produced TPA metagenomics assembly of...
CAAGGCTTCTACGATAGCCTATAAAATGCCTTTTGCCGACTTCCCCAAAGATTGCTGGGTGACTTTCCGCATTCATATCGACTGGACCACCTACGGCAAGGAAGCCGAAACCATTGTGAAACCGGGTAAGCTGGATGTGCAGATGGAGTATGCCGACAAAAAGAAAACCGTTAAAGAGCATATCGTGAATAACGAAGAAATCCTGATAGGACGCAACGACGACGACGGCTACTACTTCAAGTTCGGCATCTATCGCGTAGGCAACAGCACAGTGCCGGTATGCTATAGGTTAGCGGTTAGGGATTAGTGATAACACTAATCGCTAACCGCTCTTTCTCTGGTAGACGAGGCAGGTGGTGAGGAAGTAAATTCCGGTTTGTATCCATAGGGCCTGATACTCGAAGGCTACTTCGTTGAGGGTGGCTCCCATGCTGTTGATACGTACATAGCCGTTGATTCCGAAAGTGGAAGGGAAGATATAGGAAAAATACCTCCAGAATTCGGGCATTGCGGCGCCTGGCCAGGAGATGCCGGAGAGGAATAACAGCGGTACGGAAGTGAACACAAACAATAACATACAGGTTTCCCGGTTGCGTATGGCAATGGATGCTGTCATTGCAAAGAAGATGCAGGCTGTCAGGTAGGGCAGGGCAAACAGAGCCAGCACACTGGGAATTGCTATCTGGTTGAGGCTGAAAAGGCGCGGTACTACACATAGTATGTACACGGCTACCAGCGAGTAGACCATAAAATAACTCAATCCTTTTCCCATGACGATACGGAATGTTCCGTTGTAATGAGGGTCGTCAGGAATCAATTCTTTGAACCGGTTTTGCTCGCGGGCTGTTCCGGCAGCCAGACCGATACCCAACAGCAATGTCTGCTGTATAATCAGTATGAGTACGGCAGGTATCAGGAAGGCGGCAAACCCGTTGGTGGGGTTGAAGATGGCTATGTCCTCATACTCGATGGGGTAGGCTGTTATTTCATCCTGGCGGGTGGTAGTATTGCCGGCACGTTCCAATTTTAATATCCGCATTCATGGCGAGCGACACGTTGGTGTTGGCAGTGAGCAATGCCTTGTAATAGAGCAGTCCGCTCATGTCGCAGAAGATGCTGACTTGCGTCTGCTTGCCCCGGACTATGTCATCGCCTGAAGCCGGAGGGTATCGTACGATGATGCCGTATGCCTTGCGCTCTTTCAGCATGAGTCTGGCTTCTTCCATGTCAGCGCAATGCGCCACGATGCTTGTTTCGGGACTGGCATCCACTTTCCTCAGATATTCCCGGCTCAGGGGAACTGCGCGAGTTGTCCACCACCACGGCGGGCACTTCACGGACTGTTTCGTTGGTATAGATGAACGAGTATATCAAAGGATATGTCAACGGAACGAGTACAAAGAATATCAGCACACCCTGGTCGCGAAAGAGGTTGCGTAATTCCTGCTTCCATATATAGAACAGGTCGTATATGCCTTGTACTACTTTCTGTTTGAAGGTAATCTGTTTCATCAGGGTAGGTATTTATAGTGTATCAATGCTTCTTTCAGCCTGCGGGCCACAAGGAAAGGAAGCATCATGAAAACAAGCAGTGCCACATAGTTCATCCACGAGTAAATCATGGGATAGCCGTTCAGGGCCTGGTCTGCGTAGATAAGGAAGTAATGGCGCAGGGGGAAACAGGTTTGCCAGGCCTTGCAGTACGGGATGCATCGCCATGGCGGGAAATGACAGTCCGCACATGGAGAACGACAGTACGCCCCCATAGGGAAGCAAAGCTGAGTCCCAGACGCAGGGTGGGCAGAGTACCTATCATCAGTATGCCCATGCCTTGCGATGCCAGCACCAGGCAGAGCGTGGCGAGCAGCATCGGCAGTATCCCGCTGTTGCAGGGGAAATGCAGGAAACCGTACAGGTATGTGTTGTATAAGATTCCCATAAGGAAGAATACGGCTGTATGTGGCAGCAGCTTTCCGGCAAGGGATATCCAGATGGAACCGTTGCCCGTGCGCAACCATTCGCGGGCGGTACGGTCCTTGATTTCCACCCCGATGGAGTAGACGGTTATCATAAAGATAAGCAGCATCAGTACGCCCGGAGCAAAAGTGTTGCACAGGTATACGGAGTAGTTCAGCCACGGGTTATTGAGTGGATGCGTATCTATGACGATGGGTTGGAGGAAGGCCATCGCTTGTTCCTCGGTAGCTCCTTTGGCATATAGGGTGCTACGTGCTGCGGCACCGGATGCCAATTCGCTCATCATCTTCATGTCCTTGAAGAGGAGTGAACCTGCGATGAGCAGGGTATTGTTTGTATAGAAAGAGAGTTTGGGCTGCCGTCCGGCCTGCGCTTTGGCAGAGGTACCTTCGGGAATGTAGAAGAAACCGTAAATCTCTCCGCGCTGCATGGCGGTACGGGCTTCGTTGACGGTAGGGTAGCGGGCGACGACGGCTGTCTGCTCAAAAGCGTCCAAGTTACGTATCAGCTGGCGTGAAGTGGCACTCATGTCTTGGTCCACCACACCTACGGGCATGTCCGTAGGAAGCCCGGAGTCCATCAGCGTGGTGAAGAATATGTAGCAGAACAACGGTGCTATCACCATACAGAACAGATAGAGCGGGCGGGAAACAAGACGGCGGCATTCGCGTCTTGCTACATTCCACAAAGCCGTATGTTTCTTATTTCTTTCCATCATCCTCTCCAATAACTCATAACTCCTTTACTTCTTCAATACAACACTCATTCCCGGACGCAGTCCTTCCACCTTCTCTTGCGGAGCGGCTTTTACTTCGAATGTTTTCAGGTCGAACTGGCCGGTAGTCTTGGTCGCTTTCCAGGCGGCATATGTGCCGAGGTCTTTCATATAGTACACTTTCAGGCGGATATTCTTATTGAGTGCAGGGATGAACGCCTCGAATTCGGTATTCATACCCAACCCTTGCAGCAAGTCCTCGCGTACATTGAAGGTTACCCACATATCGTCCAGAATGGCGATGTTCATAATGGGAGCACCCGTGCCCACGAGCTCGCCTACTTTTGGGAATATCTCGGATACCTCACCGGCAGTCTGTGCAATCAGGTAAGTTTCCTTGATGTACGATTCAACTTCGGCCACAGCTCCTTTGGCGCGTTCCACCAAGGCAGCGGCAGCGGCTTTGTCTTCGCGTTCCGCACCGTTCTTGGCCATATCATACTGGGCTTTGGCGGCTTTCTCTGTAGCCCGGGCTGCATTGCGTTGGGCGGTAACTTCGTCAAGCTTTTGTGTAGACATCACGCCTTGGTCGTGCAGGTTCTTCACACGCGTGTAGGATTTTTCGGCAATCTCCAGTCCGGCCAGTGCCTTTTTGCCACATTTCATAGGCAGCTTGTATCTGTTCCCGACGGGCGCCTTTCAGAGCTTTTTCGTTCTGGGCTTGGGCTGCCGATTCGGCGGCGCGTGCTTGTTCCAGTTTGGCCTGCACGTCCGGAGCCTCCAAAATGGCAAGGGTGTCTCCGGCTTGTACGCTTTGTCCCTCTTTTACACGAAATTCCAGAATACGTCCCGGCACTTTGCTCGATACTCGATACTCCGTTACTTCTGCTTGTCCTTGCACAATTTCCGGCCCTTTACGCAACATGAAGAAACCTACAAGGGCAACGATGGCAATCACTCCCGTCTAGCGTTGAGGAATTGCCAACAACATGTTTACTGTTTTTGTGATTTTTGTATCCAACATATTATTTACTATTTGACTGTTTACTATTTACGATTGAAGAAACTATCAATTATCAATTGTCAATTCCCCCGTTGCCTTTCTCAGATAGATTTCCGTCAGTTTTACGTCAATCTGTGCGTCTATCTTTTCCGATTGGGCAGAAAGCCATGCGGTGTGCGCTTCGAGCACATTGCTGGCAGGTATAACGCCTTCCTCAAAGCCAAGTGTGGCGTATCTCAGGTTTCTCGTTGGCTTTTTCCAGGTTCTTTTCGGCCATGGTCAGTTTCTTGGCAGCTTCGTTCACTTGGAAAGCCGACTGGTTGACCTGCAGCTCTATCTTTTCTTTGGCGTCATCCAACTGGTATTGGGCGATGCGTGCTTCCGATTTGGCTGCTTTTACTTTATAGATGCCTTCGCCCCAGTGCCAGATGGGTACCGACACCATGACACCCACATTCCACATCCCCTTGAACTTCTTCTCAAAACTGTTGAAGACGGAAGGGTTGGTTGCCATATAGCTGCCCATTAGTGCTATGGAAGGAAGATATTCCGAACGGGTGACATTTACTTTCTGCTTATAAATCTGCGTGGCAAGTTCCAGGCTACGCACTTCGGGACGGGTAGCATAAACATTGTTGATGTCGATGGCACCGTTTTTCCGGAGTAGTGGGAGCCAGGTCTTCCTTCTGTTCGTCTGTGAGCATGACGGGAGTGGAAAGGTCGAGACCACACAATTGGCACAGCAGCATCCGGGCAAGGCTCAGGCCATCGGTTACTTTGGTCAGGGTCATTTCGGCCTCATTCACTTTTACTTTGATGGAGAGTCCGTCTGCTTTGGTGGCAACGCCTTCGGCAATCATTTTGTCAACGTCGCTGTCGAGCTTCTGCAGTAGTTTCAGATAACCTTCTGCCAGCTTCTTTTTATGGGCAAGGGACACTACCTGCCAATATGCCTGGTCTGTACTCAGGATTACTTCCTGCATACCGGTGTTGTGCTGCTGGCGGGCCAGCTCTTCGGCGTATTTGGTAATTTTGTTGTAGGCACGTATCTTGCCGCCCATATATAGGGGTTGGGTCAAGGTCAGTGCGCCCGCATACATATTGCGGGTGTCTGTACGAAAGGCGTCAACCAAGGATTGGCCTGCACCGTCGAGGGCACCTACCAGGCTTTGTCCTAAAGCCGGCAATTGGCCTGCCAGTTCTGGATGAAGCTGTACGATGACTTGGGCAGCCTGCTGTAACGGTCCGCTGAGACTTGTACCCAAACCGGACAAGGCTCCTTTCTGAGCGTCGCTGAGGATGGACAACTCTTTTTGACTGCGCATATATCCGCCGCTGGCCGAAATGTTGGGAAGGTAATTAGTAAATGCCGCTTTCCTTTGATAGTGGGCGGCGTTGATTTTTTCCTGGCTTATCATGCAGTTCTTTGTTGTTGGAGATTGCCAATGCACGGCAACTATCCAAGCTTAATGCTTCCTGGGCCTTCATGGGGAAGGATAGGTATGCCAAACAGATGAAACAGAAGAACTTTTTTCATTGGGCTATACATTAATTAAGGTGATGAATCTGTTGTTTATACAGCAACAATAATTGCATAAACAACGATGCAAATGTATAGGCTTTCAATGATATTGCAAAATAATTTAGATTTTTTTGTATTAATTCAAGCTGAATGATTGCGAACCGATAAGGGTACCGTCAGCAAAAATGTCTACGCGGTAGGTGCCTGCATAGAGGTATTCTTCTACATCCCAATATACGGTGACGGCTTGCTCTTCTCCGTTGTATTCTATATACTTCTTGATGGAATATACCAGTTCCCGGTTCTCGTATGGGAAGGTGTTCGAGGAACTTTTGGTCAGCACGTCATTGTCCGGTTTGGTGATGCGGATGTAGAGGGTACGTTCGCCGGTCTCTGCAGTGATGTTTTTCACGATGGAGAAGTTTATTTTGAACTTCACGATGTCTTTCACCTTCTTGGCAGTCTTGCCGCGTTTGTTTGTGGGCTGCACAGAGATGTTGGTGGCGTCCAGTTGGGCGGCAAGTGTCACGGTCTTGGTAAGGTTCTTCTTCTCTTCGGACAAGTTGCTGATTTGCCGGGAAGCGGCGTTGTACTTCTTGGTGACATCGGCTATGATTTCCTTCTGTTGAGCAGTCAGGCGGTTCAGCGAGTCAATCTGGTTGATATAGCCTATCATGACTTTGCGGAGAGAGGCCAGTTCCTTCTTCAGACGGCGTATCTCGGTGGCATTGCTGCTCTTCACGGTGCGGAGTTCTTCCAATAAACGTTGGGTCTTCAATTGTTCCTGCTCTAAGAGTACGGAGAGGGAGTCGTTGGAGACTGTCAACTTCAGTTCGTCATATTGTCTGGCGAAGTCTGTGTATTGATTTTCAAGGTCTTCTTTATCCAGATTGAATTCCATCACCAGTTCCTTGTTGGTTTGCTTTTCGGAAATCAGCAGAATGGTAACTCCTATTAATAATAAGATAAGGAGGCTGCCTGCCACGATGAGAAGTGTATTCTTCTTAACTGCCATTTTTGATAATGATTAATGGTTAAGTGATTAATGGTTGGTGGCTGATTATTCGTCCTACATTCATTAATCGTCCGCAAAATTAATCATTAATCATTAATCATCGTCCACTAATCATTGGCTAAATGTGTATTTAACTAAAATTATTACGGAAATATTTCTCTAATTACGAAGTTCGCTGTACTTTTGCGTCATCTTTAAAGAACACTTATAAACAAAAAATCTTTAAGAAATTATGTCAAAAGTAACCGTAGTAGGTGCAGGTAACGTAGGTGCTACATGCGCTAATGTGTTAGCCTTTAATGAAGTGGCTGACGAAGTGGTAATGCTGGACGTGAAAGAAGGCGTTTCAGAAGGTAAGGCAATGGATATGATGCAGACTGCTCAACTGCTGGGCTTCGACACCACTGTTGTAGGTTGTACCAACGATTATGAGAAGACTGCCAACTCCGACGTTGTAGTGATTACTTCCGGTATTCCCCGTAAACCGGGTATGACTCGTGAAGAATTGATCGGTGTTAATGCAGGTATCGTTAAGTCGGTTGCACAGAACATCTTGAAATATTCTCCGAATGCTATCCTTGTGGTTATCTCCAACCCGATGGATACCATGACTTATCTGTCATTGAAGTCTCTGGGCTTGCCGAAGAACCGTATCATCGGTATGGGTGGTGCTTTGGACAGCTCTCGTTTCAAATATTTCTTGTCTCAGGCTTTGGGCTGCAACGCCAACGAAGTGGAAGGCATGGTTATCGGTGGTCACGGTGATACTACCATGATTCCGTTGGCTCGTCTGGCTACTTACAAAGGACAGCCGGTAAGCACACTGCTGAGCGAAGAAAAACTGAACGAAGTGGTAGCTTCTACTATGGTAGGTGGTGCTACACTGACTAAGTTGCTGGGTACTTCTGCATGGTATGCTCCGGGTGCGGCAGGCGCTTATGTCGTTGAGTCTATCATCCACAACCAGAAGAAGATGATTCCTTGTTCAGTATATCTGGAAGGAGAATACGGTGAATCAGACATCTGTATCGGTGTTCCCGTAATCCTTGGCAAGAACGGTATCGAGAAAATCGTTGAACTGGAACTGACTGCTGACGAAAAAGCTAAATTTGCTGCCAGCGCTGCTGCCGTTCACAAGACAAATGCCGCTTTGAAGGAAGTAGGTGCTCTCTAATTGAGGGTAACTTAAAATGATAAGCAAACCTCACGGTCTTTTTCCGAAAGGAAAAGTCGTGATGGTTTTTTTTGATTCTCCAAAAATCAAGAATCATTATGAAAAAACTACATATTAGGTATTGCTGCCGTTTGCCTGGCTGGTTTTACTTTTGCGTCAGGATGCTCCGCTGTGGATGCGTCATAGTGTCATCTCTCCCGATGGGACCACCATTGCTTTTTACGTATAAAGGAGACATCTATACGGTGCCGGTTGCCGGTGGACGTGCCATGCAGATAACTACCAATCCTGCATATGATACGGCTCCGGTATGGAGTCCGGACAGTAAGCGGATTGCTTTTGCTTCGGACCGTATGGGAAGCCTGGACGTCTACATTGTGGCCAAAGACGGAGGCGAACCACGACGGCTGACTACCCACTCGGGAAGCGAAACGCCGCTTGCTTTTACAGAAGCCGGACATGTCTTGTTCTCTGCGGGCATCATGCCGTCTGCCGAGGCTGTTGTCTTTCCCTCTAACGGGCAGTTCAATCAGGTCTATCGAGTATCAGTGGAGGGAGGGCGCCCGACGATGATTTCGTCCATGCCTATGGAGTGCATCTCCATCAATAAGGAGGGAGCGATGTTGTATCAAGATAAGAAAGGTTACGAGGACTACTGGCGTAAACATCACGTATCGCCCATTGCCCGTGACATCTGGATGTATACTCCGGGAAAAGAACCGCAGTACCGCCAGCTGACCACTTTCGGAGGAGAAGACCGTGAACCGGTTTGGGCTCCTGATGGAAAAACATTCTACTATCTGAGTGAGGAAAACGGCTCTTTCAATATCTACCGACGTACTCCCGGAGATGCGAAGGCCGTGCAGTTGACGCACTATACCAAAAAATCCGGTACGCTATCTCAGTGCCGCTACGGACGGAAGGTTGTGCTATGGATTTGATGGTGAGATTTACACCCTGCTTCCCGGTGGAGAAGCGCAAAAGGTGAACATCAGCATTGTTTCCGACAGAAACGACAAGGATATTATCCGCCAGATTAAGAGTAGCGGTGCCACGGAAATGGCAGTGTCTCCGGATGGTAAGGAAGTGGCTTTCGTTTTGCGCGGCGATGTCTACGTCACTTCAGTGGAATATAAGACTACGAAGCAGATAACGAATACTCCTTGTCAGGAACGTACCGTAGACTTTGCCCCCGATGGGCGGACACTGGTTTATGCTTCCGAACGTGGCGGGCTTTGGCAACTTTACACTTCGACGATTGTGCGTAAGGATGAAAAGCTGTTTACCTATGCCACAGAGCTGAAGGAAGAACGCTTGACAAACTCGGATGCCGCTTCTTTCCAACCCCAATACAGCCCTGACGGTAAAGAGATTGCCTTTCTCGAAAACCGCAGCACCATCCGTGTCATCAATTTGAAGACAAAGGATGTGCGTACCGTTATGGATGGCAAGTATCAATACTCTTATTCGGACGGTGACCAGTGGTTTCAGTGGAGTCCGGACAGCAAATGGATTCTTTCGGACTATATCGGTGTAGGTGGATGGAACAACAAAGATGTTGTGCTGCTGAATGCCGATGGCAAGGGTGAAATGGTGAACCTGACCGAGAGCGGATACAACGATGGCAATGCCAAATGGGTATTGGGTGGAAAAGCCATGATTTGGACCAGTGACCGTGCGGGGTATCGCAGCCACGGCAGTTGGGGAGCCGAAGACGATACTTATATCATGTTCTTTGATGCTGAAGCATACGACCGTTTCTTGATGAACAAGGAAGAAACCACTTTGCTTGAGGAAGTGGAGAAGGCAGAGAAGGAAAAAGCCGGGAAGAAAGACGAAAAGGATGCCAAGAAGCAAAAAAGAGGATGCCGACAAAGATAAGGAGAAAAAGGTAGAGCCGTTGAAGTTCGATCTCGCAAACCGCTTTGACCGTATTGTACGCCTGACCGTCAATTCCTCGCATATGGCAGATGCCATGCTTTCTGCTAAAGGGGATAAACTCTATTATCTGTCTGTTTTTTGAGGATGGGTACGATCTTTGGGAGCACAATCTGAAAGAGAATGTTACAAAAGTTCTTTTGAAGAAAGTAGGTGCAGGCGCTTTGCAGCCTGACAAGGAAGGGAAGAATATCTTCCTTTGTGCCCGCGACGGAATGAAGAAGATAGAGATTGAAGGCAGCAAGATTTCTCCAATTGAATTTGAGGCTTTCTTCGATTACCGTCCTTACGGTGAGCGTGAATATATCTTCGACCACATCTGGCAGCAGGTAAATGATAAGTTCTATGTGGCAGACTTGCAGGGTACGGACTGGAACGGATACAAAGAAACCTATAAGCGCTTCTTGCCGTATATCAACAATAACTACGATTTTGCGGAAATGCTGAGTGAGATGCTGGGTGAATTGAACGGTTCTCATACGGGAGCACGTTATTATGCTTCGGGCGCAGCACTTCCTACGGCTGCTTTGGGTGTATTCTATGATGAAGCTTATGCGGGCGATGGATTGAAGATTAAAGAAATTATAGCTCAAAGTCCATTGACGAAGAAAAATGACGGATGTCAAATCGGGGTGTATTATCGAAAAACGTGGATGGTGTTGCCATTAAGGCAGGTGCCGATTATTTCCCGTTACTCGAAGGTAAGGCAGGGCGCAAGGTGATTCTCTCGGTCTATGATCCTGCTACCGGCAAGCGGTTTGAAGAAACCTTGAAGCCCATATCTTACGGTGCCCAGAATGAGCTGTTGTATAAGCGCTGGGTGGAAAACTGTCGCAAGAAGGTGGATGAATATTCCGGTGGGCGCATTGCTTATATTCACATCAAAGGTATGGATAGTCCGAGCTTCCGTAAGATTTACTCCGATTTGTTGAGCGAAAGCAGTCGTAAGAAAGAGGCTGTTGTGGTGGATACCCGCCATAACGGAGGCGGATGGCTGCACGAACAAGTAGCGACGTTACTTAGCGGCAAGGAGTATGAACGCTTTGTGCCGCGCGGCCAGTACATCGGCAGCGATCCTTTTGATAGATGGCTGAAACCTTCGTGTATGTTGGTTTGCGAGGATAATTACAGCAATGCCCACGGTACTCCTTTTGTGTACAAGACGTTGGGTATCGGTAAGCTGATAGGTGCTCCCGTGGCAGGAACCATGACTGCTGTCTGGTGGGAAAGCCAGATCGATCCAAGTATTGTATTCGGTATTCCGCAGGTAGGCTGTATGGATATGCGCGGACAATATGCCGAAAACCAATTGCTTACACCTCACATTGAAGTGTATAATGCTCCCGAAAAGGCACTCACAGGAGAAGACCAACAGTTGGAAGCAGCCGTACAGGAAATGTTGAAGACCGTAGGTGAAAAGAA
>ENA-OQCV01000484-OQCV01000484.1-human-gut-metagenome-genome-assembly--contig:-NODE-484-length-10760-cov-2.436001_pt1 | contig 10760 bp, 12 predicted proteins | sample MGYA00242766_ERZ504592 | MGnify/ENA primary metagenome ERZ504592 (study PRJEB26092, sample SAMD00036315) | human gut metagenome | host: Homo sapiens | study: EMG produced TPA metagenomics assembly of...
TTTTACTTGCAGTTTGCTTTTTTGATGCCGTTGGCAACCATGGCGCAGAATGATACTTTGGGACATGAACGCAATATTACGCTGTCGGAGGCCATTGTACTGGCCCGTACGCAGTCTGTGGATGCTGCTGTGGCATTGAATGAATTGAAAACCGCGTATTGGGAATACCGTACATTCCGTGCGGACTTGTTGCCGGAAGTGAATTTCACCGGTACACTACCCAACTATAACAAGTCCTACAGTACCTACCAGAATTCCGACGGCTCCTATAGCTTTGTTCGCAACAATACACTGGGGCTGTCCGGACAGCTTTCGGTAGACCAGAACATTTGGTTTACGGGGGGTAAGCTGTCACTGACTTCTTCGCTGGATTATCTCAAACAACTGGGTTCCGGAGGAGCGAAGCAGTTCATGTCAGTCCCCGTGAGTCTGGAGTTGACGCAACCGGTCTTCGGAGTGAATACCTTGAAGTGGAACCGCCGTATAGAGCCCGTACGCTATGCCGAGGCAAAGGCCGAGTTCATTTCAGCTACGGAAGAGGTGACGATGAAAACCATCACTTATTTCTTTGAGTTGCTGCTGGCCAAAGAATCGCTCGCTACCGCCATGCAGAACAAGACGAATGCCGACCGCCTTTATGAAGTGGCCATAGCCAAACGTAAATGGGACAGATATCCGAGAATGATTTGTTGCAGCTTAAACTGAATTCATTGCAGGGCAAGGCCGACGTGACTGAGGCAGAGAGCAACCTGAATGCAAAAATGTTCCAGCTCCGTTCTTTCCTCGGGGTGTCCGAGCAGGAAAGCCTGAATCCGGTGTTGCCCGCCACTGTTCCCGATATAAAGATGGAGTATGACCGTGTGCTGAACAAGGCACTAGAACGCAACTCCTTTGCACAGAACATTCGCCGCCGCCAGCTCGAAGCTGATTATGAAGTGGCAACGGCACGCGGAAACTTGCGCAGCATCGACCTCTTTGCCAGTGTGGGCTATACGGGGCAGAACCATGAATTCTCTTCAGCCTACCGGGACTTGCTTGATAATCAGATTGTGCAGGTAGGCGTCAAGATTCCTATCCTTGACTGGGGCAAGCGCCGCGGCAAGGTAAGGGTGGCAAAGAGCAACCGTGAAGTGGTCTTGTCCAGAATCCGTCAGGAACAGATGGACTTTAATCAGGACATCTTTTTGCTGGTGGCTAACTTCAACAACCAGGCGCAACAGCTGGACATAGCCGAAGAGGCGGATGTCATTGCTGAGAAGCGTTACAAGACCAGTGTAGAGACCTTTATGATAGGTAAAATCAGCACCCTGGACCTGAACGATGCACAGAACTCTAAAGACGAAGCCCGTCAAAAGCATATTTCAGAGCTGTACTACTATTGGTATTACTTCTATCAGCTCCGCAGCTTGACCCTTTGGGATTTTGAACGCGATACGGAATTGGAAGCTGATTTTGAAGAGGTGGTAAGAGGATAAGTCGACGGGTTGCAAGTGATAAGTTATGAGTTATTTGCCGGTAAAAGTACCGTATATGCGATATTATAGGTAAATAACTTATAACTTATCATTCATAACTCTGCTTTTTTACTTATTTTTGCGGGAAACAAACTACAATTTTTATGATACTGATAATAGACGACGATAGTGCTGTGCGCTCTTCCCTCAGCTTTATGCTGAAGCGTGCCGGATATGAGGTGAAAACGGCTCCAAGTCCTCGCGAAGCTATGGACATAGTGAGGGCCGAAGCTCCCGCCTTGATTTTGATGGATATGAACTTCACTCTTTCCACTACCGGAGAAGAGGGACTTACCTTATTGAAGCAGGTAAAGGTGTTCCGTCCCGATGTGCCCGTTATTTTGATGACGGCATGGGGAAGTATCCAGCTTGCCGTGCAGGGTATGCAGGCCGGCGCATTCGATTTCATAACCAAGCCTTGGAACAATGCTGCTCTTTTGCAGCGCATCGAGACGGCCCTTGAGCTTACGGCCGCCCCGAAAGAGGTGCCGGAAGAACAGACTACCGCATTGAATCGCAGCCATATTATAGGTAAGTCCAAAGGGTTGATGGAAGTGTTGAACACAGTGGCCCGCATAGCCCGTACCAATGCTTCGGTGCTGATTACGGGCGAAAGCGGAACGGGCAAGGAGCTGATTGCCGAAGCCATCCATATCAACAGCCAACGTGTGAAGCAGCCTTTTGTCAAGGTGAACCTTGGTGGCATCTCGCAGAGCTTGTTCGAGAGCGAGATGTTCGGCCATAAGAAAGGGGCGTTTACCGATGCCAGCGCCGACCGTATAGGGCGTTTTGAAATGGCAAATAAAGGTACTATCTTCCTCGACGAGATTGGTGACCTCGACCCTTCCTGCCAGGTGAAACTGCTGCGCGTGCTTCAAGACCAGACATTCGAAGTGCTGGGCGATAGCCGTCCCCGCAAAGTCGATGTACGCGTTGTGTCCGCCACTAATGCAGACCTCCGCAAGATGGTGTCCGAACGTACTTTCCGTGAAGACCTTTTTTCACCGTATCAACCTGATTACCGTAAAACTGCCCTCCTTGCGGGAGCGCCGTGAAGATATTCCTTTGCTGGCACGTCACTTTGCCGACCGTCAGGCAGAGGTGAACGGCTTGCCGCGTACGGATTTCTCGGCCGACGCTCTGAATTTCCTTTCCCGCCTGCCTTATCCGGGCAACATTCGTGAGTTGAAGAATCTGGTGGAGCGTACCATTCTGGTCAGCGGCAAGCCGGTGCTGGATGCCGCGGATTTCGATGCCCAATATCTGCGTCACGACGAACCGGCCAAAGCTGCCGAAGGTACTTCTTTTGCAGGTATGACCTTGGATGAAATAGAGCGGCAGACTATCTTGCAGGCGTTGGAACAGCATAAAGGGAATCTCAGTCAGGTGGCAGTGTCATTAGGCATCAGCCGCGCTGCGCTTTACAGACGTTTAGAAAAATATAATATTCAAGTCCCGTGCGCATAAAATTCTTTTTCTTCATACTTGTCCTTTTTCTGCTCGGTCTGGGTGGAATGCTGGTATATTTGCTGAGTGGGAAGCCGCTTTTGTATCTGTACGTATTGGAGGGGCTCATCGGGTTTATCCTTATCTATCTGATAGTATTCTATAATAAGATAGTGAAGCCGATGAACACCATAGGCAGCGGTATGGAGTTGCTGCGCGAGCAGGATTTCAGTAGTCGTCTCAGCCGGGTAGGGCAGTACGAAGCAGACCGCATTGTGAATATCTTTAACCGAATGATGGAGCAGCTCAAGAATGAACGGTTGCGCATGCGCGAGCAGAATCACTTCTTGGATTTGTTGATTCAGGCATCTCCAATGGGGGTTGTTATCCTGACAATGGACGATGAAGTGTCGCAAACTGAATCCGATGGCGGTAAAGATGCTCGGTGTCCGTATGGAGGAGGCGATGGCAAAGCGGCTGGACCAGATGGATTCTCCGTTGGCTGCCGAACTTTCGTCCATTCCCAAAGACGAGACGGCAGTGGTCCGTCTCAATGATGCGAATATTTATAAATGCACCCATTCTTCCTTTTTATTGACAGATGGGTTCAAACATACCCTTTTTTTCTTGATAGAGCGTATGACAGAAGAAGTGATGCGTGCCGAGAAGCGTGCCTATGAAAAGGTAATCCGCATGATAGCTCATGAAGTGAACAATACCACTGCGGGCATCACTTCCACACTCGATACAGTGGAGCAGGCACTTTCTACAGAAGATGATATGGAGGACATCTGCGACGTGATGCGCGTCTGTACGGAGCGTTGTTTCTCGATGAGCCGTTTCATTACCCGTTTTGCAGATGTGGTAAAGATACCTGAACCTACCCTGGTGCCCGTCCAACTGAATGAGTTGGTGTCCATGTGCAAGCGTTTCATGGAAGGAATGTGCAATGACCGCAATATAGGGCTACGTCTGGAATGCGACCCGGAGGTGGGAATGGTGCGTATGGATGCTTCTCTTTTTGAGCAGGTGCTTGTGAATATCATCAAGAATGCTGCCGAAAGTATAGAGGGGGACGCCGGAGAAAACGGACAGCAAGGTGAGATAATAGTAAGGACCACTGCCCCCGCTTCTGTGGAAGTCGTTGACAATGGTCCGGGGATAAGTAAAGAGACCGAAGCTAAACTCTTCAGTCCCTTCTTTTCCACCAAGCCGAACGGGCAGGGAATTGGGCCTGGTGTTTTATCCGGGAAGTTTTTGAGCCGTCATGGTTGCACGTTCTCCCTACGTACCTACAACGATGGATTGACCCGCTTCCGTATACTATTTAATTGAAATTTGAAAGTTTTACCTTTCACCTTTCAATTTTATCTTTCGCCTTTCCATTTTTAAAGAATTCTTTTGCATACTCCTCCAGTATCTTTTTAATGCCTTGGCCGATGGTTGCATAGTCTTTCTCGTCCAGATTGGCGAGTGAGGCGCGTACGCTCCATTCGGGGCCGTCAAAACCACCGCCGTTCAGCAGCACCAGAGAGGTTTCTTTGGCAAGGCGGAAGACTACGTTCAGCGGGCTGTAGGTACGTTTCAGATATTCTACAAAGTCGTCCCCATAGAACTTCTTTGCCCAAACCAGCATGTCGATTTCTGTATAATAACCTACGCGCAACGGGTCTTCCGTCAGCGTGAAAACCGGTAGTTTTCCCAAAGGGCATGCAATCGGCGGCGGATAATCTCCTGCATCTTTTGCTTGTAATTTGATTTTTCCTTGTCCAGCAGGGCAAAGGCGGCGAAAAGGCCCATCTGCATCTGTTGTGGCAATGACAGTCCGGCGGTATGGTTCAGTGCCACCTGACGGCTGTCGGCAACCATACGGTCGATAAACTTCAGTTTTTCAGGTTCCAGAGTGAGGGTGGAGTAGCGGTGGTGCAGAATCTCCCGTTTCTCTTTCGGCAGTTTGGCTATCAGCTTGTCGAACAGGTTGAATTCGTGCAGGGCAATGACCGCATTGCGCCATCCGGTGGCACCGAAGTATTTGGAGAATGAATAGACGCAAAGCGTATTGTAGGGAATTTCTGCCATGAACGAACGGAAGTGCGGACTGAATGTACCGTATACGTCGTCTGTAATAATCATCAGATTAGGGTTGTCATTCCTGACGATGCTCACGATGCGCGCCATTGTATCCGGACTGAGTGTGTAGCTGGGCGGATTACTGGGATTGGTGACAAAGAGGGCCTTGATTTTAGGGCTTTTCAAGCGGTCTATGTCTTCGTCGCTGTACTGCCAGAGGTGCATCCCTTCGCTATTCATGCGGTTGGCATGTATTTTGGTCACTCGAAACTGGTAGCGGCTGAGTTGTGGGATTTCAATATAGGGGGTAAAGGCAGGAACCATGAGGACGATACCGTCCCCTTTGTTCAGCAGGAAGTTTTCCTGCAGGGAGTCGAAGATGTAGCACATGGCGGCTGTTCCACCTTCGGTGGCAAACAGGTCATAGGCACCCCGGGGAGGACGGTTGTCGCACATCTCTTGCGAAAGGTAATCTTGCACAAGGATTTCCGTAAAATGAAGGATGCGGTCGGGCACGGGATACTGATCGCCTACAATGCTTTCGGCCCATTCGTGTACAAGGCTGTCGGGGTCGGCGGCATGCTGCATCAGCAGGTAGTTGTAGGTTTGTTCCAGCAATTTTGGCGCCCGGTACGTTATTGTTCTTTTTCAGGAAGGCTTCGAAGCGAGAGGCAATGCCTTTTTTTTTGCGGGGATGCCTGCTAATTCCCTCGGGCAAATCCATGATGCGGCGGCACTCTTCCAGGCCGAAGCTTCCCAACAGGAAGAAGGCTTCGCGTGGAGCGGTTGCAATCCAGTTGGGGTTGCCGCGCCCTGCGTTCAGCATGGTACGGGCGGTTTTCTTCAGACTCTCGTCTGCCATGTCTATCAGGCGGTTCTTCAGTTCGAAAGGACTGATAGATTCCATTTTCTTTTCTAAAAGTTTTGTATCCATAAGCTCAAGTTTAGGTTCGTTATTTATTGTTTTCAGTCATTCGGTGAATAATCTCTGTTCATGTGGCGGACTATTTCTTTCCTTGCTTGAAATTAATCGTCCGATATATGTTTCCTTTTCGTCCGACAGTTGTTGAATCATCGTCCGACAACTGTTGAATTATCGTCCGACAGCTGTCGGACGAATAGCTATTAGTGAATGGGTATATAGTCGCTTGCATTTCCGGCAATAATTCTTTGAATGCTCCGGATTAGTAAGCATTGGTACAGAATCGTCTTATATTAGCAAAACGATGACTACACCCCATATTATTAATAAGGTATTGCCCACGGCATAGGTCACGGTGTATCCCAGAGCAGGTGTCTCACTCTCAACGGCATCCTGCACTGCGCCTAAAGCGGCCGTAGTGGTACGTGCCCCTGCGCAGACGCCCAAAGCCAGTGCCGGATGGAACTTGAAAACATACCTTGCCAGCAGCAAGCCGATAATCAGCGGCAGGGTGGTGGCTGCTGCTCCCACCAGAAACAGGCTGATACCTACGTCGTGGAAGCCCTGCACGAAACTGGGACCTGCCGAAATGCCCACTACCGCGATGAACATGTTCAGACCGACATTGTTCAACACCCATTGTGAAGGTTCGGGAATGCGCCCGAAGGTGGGGTGCTTACTGCGGAGCCAGCCGAAGAACAAGCCCGCAATCAATGCGCCGCCGCTTGTGCTCAAGCTGATGGGGATACCGCCGATATGGACGGAAAGTGCTCCGAACAAACCTCCGACAAGGATACCCAGGCCTACGAATATCATATCCGTCTGGTTGGTAGGACGGTCTATATACCCCAGACGTTTGGCTGCTGCTTCCACTTCCTGCCTGGTACCTACCACTTCGATGACGTCGCCGGCATCTACTACCGTTTGTGCCAGCACGGGAATGGATATTCCGGCGCGCTTGATACTCCGGATACTGACACCGTGCATGAACTTTTCCCTTCGGATAACTGCAACCGTCTTGCCGGCAACCGTCTTGCGTGTGATTGTAACCGGTAACTTTTCGGCAGGAAAATCCAGGAGCTGGGCATCTTGTACTTCCGGCCCTATCCAGCTTTCTTCGCCTATGATGTATTCGCGGCGTCCGCTTAGCACTACTTCGTCTCCCGGCTCTATCTGTATGTTCATGCTGACTTCCACCACAACTCCGGATTTGCGGAGGCGTTCCACAAATAGACGTTTGTCGTGCTGCCGGAAGTAGACTTCCAGGTCAATCACCCGCTTTCCATTCTTGAACCACTCGTTTTCGACCCGGTAGGCACGGAAAGTGACGGGGCGTGCCAGCCGGCATGAATCCCGGGTTCGTCAGCCAGAGAGCTGCCCATCTTCGCCTCCAGCTCCTTGCAGGCGGCTTTCACCTTTTCCAGCCCGCCCAGCATCTTGGGACCGATGGATGATAGGACCCCATGCCCGAGCCTGCCGTACCGAAAATGTAGGTGACGGCGTAGGATACGGGAATGATGTTGACGTAACTTTGTCGTTGGGCCTCGTCCAGTCCCATATTGGCCATGGTGTCTTCTGCCACTCCGATGACGGCGGAGATGGTTTGCGAACCGGCCAGCAGTCCGGCAGCTTCACCGGCATTGTAGCCCATCATCAGGGCCAGCAGCCAGGTCACTAACAGTACGGATATACACATCAGTACGGCAAAGCCCACTTGGGTAATCCGTCCTTTTTCAGTCCGCGGAAGAACTGGGACCCTACTTTATAGCCCACGGCAAAAAGGAAAAGCAGAAAAAATACCGACTTTATCGGACCCGGTACGGCTATATTCAGTTGCCCTACCAGTACGCCTACAAGCAGTACACTGGTCACTGTGCCCAGCGTAAACTTACCGATACGCAGTTTCCCCAGCCAGAATCCCAGGAATATAGTGAGGAAAATGGCAAGTTCGGGGCGTTCCCTGAGCTGGTTGAAAATCCATTCCATAATCAAGTTGTTTAGGTTATATATTGGTTGTTCCGATGCTTTCTGGAGCGTCGTTTCGCTATACAACGGCTTTTAACGGGAAGTGTTTTATACAAAAGGAGTTTTTTAGAACATTTATTCCGTAAAACCGAACTTTAAGAAAAAGTTTTCTTCCGTACCTTTGCCATCCAAATTAGGTAAAACCAAGGTATGAAGTTGTTTTTTGAGGGTATTTCTGCTTATCCAGCTGGTTACTCTTCCATTGAGAGCACAATATATGGTGCAAGGCGTTGTCACCGATTCGTTGACGAAGGAGCCGTTGCCTTATACGTCAGTTTATCTGAAAGGAACTACGGAGGGAGGGATGACGGACAATAACGGCCGGTTTTTCCTTCAAGACCTATCGCCCGGAGGCCACGCTGGTCATTTCGGCCGTGGGATATAATGAATATGTCCGGCTGATTCATCCTGCAAAGTCTTCTAAGTTCAATATAGCCCTTTCGCCAGCCACTTATGCACTGGATGAGGTGGTGGTGAAGCCGAAACGTGAACGGTATAAGAAAAAGGATAATCCCGCAGTGGAGTTTGTACGCAAGATGATAGAGCATCGGGATGACTACTCGCCCGACGAACGCGACTTCTGGAAACGTGACCGCTATGAAAAGATGACTTTTGCCATCAATAACTTCGACAGCTTGAAGCAACAGAAGTGGCTTTACCGTAAGTTCAAGTTCCTGACGGATTATGTCGATACCTCTGCCGTTACCGGCAGGCCGGTACTGGCCATCTCCAACCGTGAGTTGCTTGCCACAGACTATTACCGCAAATCTCCGCATAGCCGGAAACAGTGGGTCACCGCCCGCAGGCAGGCAGGAGTGGACGAAATGCTTTCGCAGCAGGGTATGGAACAGGCTATCAGTGTCACCATGACCGATGTAGACCTTTATGAGAACAACATCACCTTGTTCACCAATAAGTTTGTCAGTCCGCTATCCTCCCTTGGGCCGTCTTTCTACAAATATTATCTGATGGATACGCTTACCGTTGCCGGAAAGCCTTGTGTTGACTTGACATTTGTCCCTTTCAACTCCGAGTCGTTCGGCTTTACGGGGCATCTGTACGTCATGCTGGACAGTACCTATTTTGTAAAGCGTGCCGTCATGAACTTTCCTCAGAAAATAAATCTGAACTTTGTGGACTACATGAAGATTGAACAGAATTTTGACCGCGCGGAGGACGGTACGAGGCAGTTGCTCAATGAGAGTATCACTACGGAGTTCAAGTTGGTGGACAATAGTGACGGTATTTATGCCAAGCGGGATGTGTATTACAGAAATTATCAGTATGAACCGGATGACAAGGCTCTGCAGGCTTTCCGAAAAGCGGAAAAGGTGATTGAAGAGACATCGGCTTCCGGCTATTCGGAAGCATATTGGGATGCCAACCGCCAGGTGGAGGTCAGCAAGAAAGAGACTTCGGTGGACAAGATGATGGCCCAGTTGCGCAGCTATCCCGTTTATTTCTGGACGGAGAAAGTGTTGAAGGTGCTGTTCACGGGGTATATTCCCGCTCCGAAGGAAAAAGAACCTTTGTTCTATATCGGTATGATGAATACCACTATCAGCGGAAATACACTGGAAGGGGTGCGCTTGCGTGCCGGCGGTATGACGACGGCATGGCTCAATCCGCATTTGTTCGGCAGGGGCTATATGGCATACGGTTTTCGCGACCATCGTGTAAAGGGACTCGCCGAACTGGAATATTCTTTTCATAGGAAGAAGGAATATGCCAATGAATTTCCTATACATTCGTTGAAGCTCCGTTACTTGTCAGACGTCAATCAATATGGACAACACTATCTTTATACCAGTCAGGATAATGTTTTTCTTGCCTTGAAACGTCAGAAGGATGACCGTATCGGTTATCAGCGGAAGGCGGAACTGACCTATACCAATGAGTTCCATTCCGGCTTTTCCGTGCAGATGACGACGCGTCTGCGTAAAGATGAATCATCCCATCTGATTCCTTTCGTCAAGCAGGACGACCATAATACGTATGTAAAAAGTATTTCGACCAGTGAACTGGAATTGAAGCTGCGCTATGCTCCCAACGAGAAATTCTTCCAGACCCAATGGAACCGCTTCCCCGTTTCGCTGGATGCTCCGGTCTTTTCGCTTACACATACCATGGCTGCCAAAGGGGTACTGGGAGGAGACTATACCTATCACTATACGGAAGCGGGTTTTCAAAAGCGTTTCTGGTTCTCGGCATTCGGTTATACGGACGTTATCCTGAAAGCCGGAAAAGTCTGGAATAAGGTTCCTTTCCCTTTGGCTCGTCATTCCCAACGCGAACTTGTCCTATACCATACAGCCCGAGTCCTATTCACTGATGAATGCCATGGAATTCATGAACGATGAATACGCTTCCTGGGATGTGACCTATTACTTGAACGGCTGGCTCTTCAACCGTATTCCTTTGTTGAAAAAGTTGAAATGGCGTGAAGTACTTTCCTGCCGCGGCTTGTATGGGAATTTTGAGTGATAAGAATAATCCGGCTTTTCAGCAGGATTTGTTCCGTTTTCCTGCTGGAAGTACCACCATGGGACATACGCCATACGTAGAGGCAGGTGTAGGCATTGAAAATATTTTCAAGGTGTTGCGTGTCGATTATGTATGGCGTCTGACTTACCGAAATTTACCGGATGTAGACAAATCCGGGCTCAGAATCAGTCTACACATGACATTTTAACTTAAATCTTACTAATAGGACATTAAATCGGATAAAATGACTAATCCCAATTGAGTAAAATACCCTAAATTTGAGCAATTTTTTAAACTCT
>ENA-OQCV01000485-OQCV01000485.1-human-gut-metagenome-genome-assembly--contig:-NODE-485-length-10749-cov-5.064960_pt1 | contig 10749 bp, 10 predicted proteins | sample MGYA00242766_ERZ504592 | MGnify/ENA primary metagenome ERZ504592 (study PRJEB26092, sample SAMD00036315) | human gut metagenome | host: Homo sapiens | study: EMG produced TPA metagenomics assembly of...
TCACATCCATTCCTGCAAATACAACCTTTGTATTCTGGTCGATATAGGAAAGGTCTGCGTCAATCGGTGTATCATCAAGTACAAATCCATCTAATGTCTTTGTCTCTACAAGATAATACTTGCCAAGAGAAAGGTCATCAATTCTGGCAATGCCCTTATCGTTTGTTACGATAGTTGCTACCTTTTCCCCAGCTTTATGGTAAATGCTTCCAAGTCCGTCTGCACTCACGATATCCTCTTTTGCATATACATCAAAGGTTACTCCTGCAAGACTGTCCTTGAAGTAATTGAAAATGAAATCATACCAGTGTCCCTTCATAAGAGTGGTATCTGTTACAAACTCGCCATCCTTGTTGATCACGATAGAACCAGTCGGAACCTCATCCTTCATTTCTACATGCTGCACATCTCCTGTATCCTCTACAGTAAACTGAATATCGGTTGCTTTCAGATATCCGTATGGAGCAAACTCCTCACAAAGTGTGTAAGTCTCTCCTACGACAAGTTTCTTGATTACATGTGCTTCCTTGGCATCAGATGTCCAAGTGTCTACCACATTTCCATCCTTATCAAGTACAGTAAGTGTTGCACCTGTAAGCTCTGCACCACTTGTGATATCTGTCTTTGTAAACTCAAAGGTTGTAGGAGTGTTTTTATACTCGCTGTTATATACAGCAGTCTTAACATCCTGTCCCTTATACTTGGTATCAAAGGTTACTACCTCTTCGTTTGTCACATATCCGGCAGGCTTTTCAATCTCTTTTGCAACATACTTTGCAAACGGATAATCCTTAACAAAAGTAATCTTTCCGTTTTCATCAGAAGTTGCTTTCTCAAGTAAAGTACCCTTTTCGATGATTACCTTGCCATCCACATTCTTGATGTCCTCATCTGCATAGAGTCCAAATACAGCACCTGCAATCGGTGTATTATCTTCTGAATCAAGCTTAGTCACTGACATATCAAGTTTCTGTCTGTCATTAGAGAAAGTAAGACTTTCCTTGATAACAGGTGTCTTATCATCCACATAAGCAAATGTGACTGTCTGCTCATTTGGATTTAATACATATCCGTTAGGAGCAGTTACTTCTACAACCTTATACTTTCCAAGAGGAAGGTTCTTTGCTACTGCCTTTCCATCTTTTCCTGTTGTAAGAGTTGCCACAAGGTCGCCCTTGCTGTAATACTTTGTACGGTTGCCATCTGCGTCCTTCTGGTTGTCTGCTGTGAAAATATCTTCCGCTGCATACACCTTGAATACTGCTCCGGCAAGTGAACCTTCCCTATAAACAAACTCTTTCTCATATGAGCTTGCTAAAAGTCCACCCTTGAATCCGTCAAGTACCTCTCCCTTCTTTTCTACAGTCAGCTCTCCGACTGCAGGGGCATCGGAATATTCCACGGTGATGATTGCATCATTTGTATCACCATCTGTTTCAAATGCTGTATCCGTATCAACAGAGATGCTGACATACTTATCATTTACAACATATCCAAATGGTGCAGACACTTCCTCAATGCGGTAGTTACCGATTTTCAGTGCCTCCGGTAAGATTAAATCTCCGTCCTCATCAGTAAAGAATGAAGTATGCTCTACCTTTGACGGATAAGTTGTGTACTGCTTCACATATTCGTTCTTATCAATATTGAAGATTTTAAACTCTGCATTTGGTACAAGCACTGTCTGCTTTGTATCGGAATCCTTCTTGATTACACGAAGCTTTGCAGTAAACTCCCTGTCAAGAAATACTCTCCATGTCTGAGGCTTGTCAGGATGGTTCTCACTGATTTTCACCTCAAATGGCTTGATTGTCTTCATGTTATGCGGAGTCTTTGACTCTACTACCACATAAGTTCCATAAGGAATTGCAATGGAAACTGCATGTCCCTTGTCATCGGATGTGATTGTTGTTGCTCCGTTTTCCCCGATTACCACAGGAGTAGCCTTATCAAAGTCATAACTTCCATCTGCCTTTACAGGTAAAGATGATTTCAAATAAGCTGTGAACTCTGCACCAGCCAATAAGCCTGCTTCAGTATCATCGCCATTGTCAGATACCTTGATAAGCTGGAATGGCTGCTTGATGACCTGCTCTGCTGAGGTTGTGCTTCTTGATACCTCTGCTACAAGATCTCCCTCATAGTCGCATACTACATCGTGCTCCTCTTCGTCTAAGAGATACCCCTCTGATGGAGTGATTTCTTTCACATAATAGTTTCCAAGGTAAAGGTTATTGACCTCTGCTTCGCCATTCTTATCTGTTGTAAGTGTTGCTACAAGGTCTCCTGCCTTGAATATAACTCCTGTTGCTCCGTCCGGATGCACGATATCGTTTCTTGCGTAAAGACCATAAACTGCACCTTCAAGGCTTGCATCTCCCTGGGCAACTGCCTTGCCTAATTCCTTGTCTACCTTGTAGATATGAATCTTTGCTGTCGTTCTGTCATTCACAAATGTGTGACTGAATGATGCCTTTGCCTGTGTTTCAGGTAATACATTGAAATTAAAGCTATATACATCAGACTGGTTTCTAATATATGCATATGGTGCCTGTGTCTCTGAGATATAATATCCGTTAGAGATTGGCAGATCCACGCTGTAACTTGCCTTTCCGTCCTCACCTGTAGTTACTGTCTCAAGAGCTGTACCCTTTGTTACAATAACCTGTCCGGCATAGTTTTTGATGTCATTTCCGGCATAAAGTGTGTACTTGCCGCCATCAAGAGGGTTCTCTGTGTCAGAGTCCTTCTTTACGACAGATACATCCGCTTTCTGTCTTGTATTCTCAATCGTAGTTGATTCATACTGGACTGTCACAGTCTGGTCCTTATACTCAACTGCTACTGTCTGAGGTGTGGTATTGATTGTATATCCGTCAATGCTCTTAATCTCAGTAACCACATAAGTTCCAAGATGAAGGTCAGATAATACCACCTGTCCGTCAGTTCCTGTTGTAAGGCTTTCTGACACTACATCGCCAGCACTATACACCTTTGTACCATCTGCCTTGTAGATATCTGCCCCGGCAGTTACCTTAAATGCTGCTCCGGAAAGCTTCTTTTTCTCATAGGTGAAATTGCTTCCATTCCATGAGCTAAGCACCTCACCCTCTTTGTAGATTGTGATTGCTCCAAGCTGCTCTTTATCTGTTGCAGAGATTCCCGTTGTCTGTCCTGCTTTTACAGTAAGTGTATGAACCTTACCGGAAAGGACATATCCCTTTGGAGCGGTAATCTCTTTTACATAATAAGTGCCTGCAACAAGTGCAGCTGACTTTGCATATCCGTTTCCATCTGTTGTCATGGTCTGTACTCTGTTTGTGCATCCGCTGTCAGAATAGATTCCATAAACTGCACCGGAAAGCTTCACTCCGCTTGACTCATCTGTCTTTGTAAGCTCACCATATCCGATGTTCTCTGTCTTGACCTTGATATAGGCTTTGATAGGATCTGCTGTCGGTCTTTCAGAAATAAACTCCTGATATCCGCTCTTTCCTGTAAGCCAGAATACACAGCTTGATGTTGTCTCAACCTTGCCAGCATTGGATGTGAATGTTCCTGTTGTAGCTGTGGTATTCACGCTCGTTGAAGAGATTGTAATACTGTTGCCATTCTTATCAACAGAATATCCGCTGATGCCAAAATCAAAATCAGATAAGACACCGTTGCTGTCAGATAATGTTGCTTCAAATCTCTGACTTCCCTCATTCCACTTCAACTCATAAGTTGGTGCTTCACTGGTTCTGCGTGATGCAAAACTTGGAAGCGTTGCATTGTAGGAACTGCTGATATTGTCTCTGAGTCTCTCATAATAGCTGTATGAAGAATCAGGACTTGGTGCTGTGTTACAGAGCTTTCTTGCTGCTGAATCACCGCTTCCGGTTCCAAAGATATCTGCTACAATAACCCATACCATTGCCTGAGTTGCGATATACTCATCGCACTGGCTGTTGCTTGGTGCCGCCTTTTGTGTACTGTTAAATCCATAATAAAGGCAGTAACTTAAAAGCTTTCTCTGCTGTGCTGACATTGATGTGCTCGCATCATCGTAGCTGTTCATAAGCTGACCGCCATCTGCTCTTAATCCGAAATTCATACAATATGCAGAATTTCCGTCAAGAATTGAATACAGAATCTTGCCATGATTAAATCCGGGCTTCAGCTCACTTACTTCTCCGGAATTTTTGACTGATGCATTCCAGAACGCAATATTTGCCTGCGGACTGGCTGCAAATGCTGTTGTACCATTCGTAAAGAGTGTTCCAACCAGTGTGAGCATAGCCATAAATCCTGCCATAAAACGCTTTAGTTTCTGTTTCATGTGCTCTTTCCTCCTTAATTTACGCATAAAAAAAGGAAAGACATAAGTTTATGGCTTACATCTTTCTTCCTTCTGCTTCTATTCGTTTTTATTTATCTGTGACATCGAAACTCGTAATAGTCTGTACCGCCTGTCGTGTAAACTCCATCATAACTGATGTAGAATACCGGATCTGTTTCCAAAAGTAACATACTTGCAATATATCCTGCGATTGCATCCTCAGATGATAACCGCTGTCCATCAATGGTACTTGCTTTGTTGAGGTCTGTCTCTACAAACACACTGTAATAAGAGCCTTCCATACCATCGTAAGGATAATACTCATTGTACTCTTCCTGCGTGATACTGCCGTCATTTAGATGGTTCTGTAAATTCTGCTGTGTGGTAATCATCCCTCCTGCCTGACACTTTGCTGTTGCAAGTGACACAACATTCTGTGGACTGTATGCCACGTATGCAGGCTGTGGATTGCTCACATTGTCTTTCGGACTGTCTGTAGTCTGACCACCATTACCTGCATTACTCTGATTTCCGCCAGCTTCCTCACTATCATTTACAGGAGCTTTCTGTTCCGGCTCGTCATTCTGCTTTGGCTTTTCTTCCTGCTTTGATGCAGTTTCATTATCAGCGGACCGGTTATCTTCCTTATCAGTCTTCTCTTCTGAATCTTTAACCTCGGCAATATCTTTCTCTGTCTCTTCACTTCCAGCTTCGGTTGTGACCTCTGTGACAGCTTCCGTTGCCATTGCTACTTCTTCAGTTGGCTTTACGCTTTCCGTCTGTTTCTCTGTCTGATTATCAGCCTTTTCCTTACCACCATTACAGGCAGCCATTGAAAAGACCAGTACTGCGGATAATAAGATAATACTTATCTTCTTCATAGTAATCACCCATCCCTTCTCCGCAAGAGGGACGGGCTTTGTGTTCCGTGCCATCCACCCTTGCGGTGAACTATTTATCTGTAATGCACGGGACACATAGGACTGTCCCGTATTCTGTGCATCTTAAACTCCTTTCATTATACCAGCTCTCTTATTCTAAAGAAATACTGCATAAGTCGTCTGTTTTTCTTATAATTCAAGAATAAACCCTTTACCTGCATATGCTCACCTCCTCTCAGAATGTGCCCATTCTTACGAATGAAAGAAATATCCTTGCCACCATAGCGAATAGAAGAAGAATTATTCTGGCAAGTCCTAAGACCAGCTTCAACGCTCCAAGAATTATCCTTAATATCCACTTGAGTATCTCTAAAATCACTGTTCCTACGGCTCCCATAACTCTTCTCATAATAATCAGTCTCCTTTCGACATCCATCCCATTGCAAGTCCTGCAACATCTGCATCGTCCATAACATCTTCTGCCGGTTCTTGTGCTTCACTATTGGCTGCCTGCATTATTACCGGCTGACCAACATTCATCCCGGATATCACACCGCCTAACAGCCTTATGACCTCTTTCCTTGCTTCATTGATTGCTGCTTCTATAACCTCTGTCTTAATGTCCTCAATATCTGCTGACCGGATATATTCAGCCCTTTCATTATCTTTTTTCTTTGCAATAAAAGTCTCACTTCCATAATTGTCAATGTAAAACTTACATGCATCCAGTATAAACTGGTTCTTGGACTTAAAAATCTTTGGATCAAGATTCTGAATGACATTATTAATTAGCACATGGTCTGGATTATGCATATTTAGTCTAATTGTTGTTTTTACTTCATAATTAAACTGTTTTGCCATCATGCCACCTCCTAAGATAATCTCCTTGCACTTTTAAGCCCCATCGTAGCAAGCTGCTCATATCCTCTTGCATTTGCCTTTACATCAAGGTTATAGGAAATGTTCTTGGCATCGTGACTCCCAAAAATTCTTCATCACAACTGCCCCGCCTCCGACAAATACAATCGGTGTAGTCTTTAAGTTATACCCAAACTCACGGATTGAGTTATATACCTTATCAACAAAATCCTCTATCTCTGCCTTAATAATGGCAAAGTATTCATCATCAATATCTGACCTGCCATATCGCATGATGTTCTGTATCTCTGACTCATCTACCTCTCCGTTAAGCTGTCTTACACACTGCTCATTGATAGAACGCATACAGGTAATAAGACCTTTGGGAATCGTCACACACTTTGATTCATCCGGAGACTTGTTGATTACCGGCATAATGTCGATTGTCCAGCTTCCAATATCTACTATCAGTGTTTTCTTTGCCATAGCAGGAATCTTGTCCACTACTGCTGCATAGCACTGAGGAAATACTGCCACATCATCAATTTCAATATGATATGACTCATTCTCATATTTGAAGCTTACACGCTTATTCTTTGTCAGGTACCTGATAAAATCATTCTTCTCTGCTCCAAACCTTGTAAGCGGAAGTCCTACAGCAAGGAATACCTTTGCCTCTGCAAGACCTCTTCTTTTAAGTTCCTTAGCAACTGCTGCAAGAGTGAGAAGATAAAAGCTGTCATCTTCGACCTTGGTATCCTTTACTTCCTGCCTCACAGTTCCAACCTTATAGAACTTTCCTTCATACTCAAGTACATCGCCGAAAAGTGCCGGAGTTGTTGTAATCTCCTTAACACCTGTGACAAATACCTGAGAGATTGTTTTCATCATTGACCAGCCATGATCAATGCCGATTACTTCTAACTTGTTATTCATGTTCCTTTCACTCCTTTTCTGTATTGTCTGCATTATTGTTTTGCAAAATTTCATATAATTACCCACACCCTTTCAAGTGCTTAGTTTGGTCAGATGCAGGAATATCATCAGACCTGCCATAAAAATGCTTTTTCATTAATTCCTCATACAGTTCATCACTCTCTGCCTTAACTTTCATAAGACAGTAGAGAACCACTGTACTAATAATGATTACGAACCAAATTAACACTTTGCCCATTCGACCACTCCTCTCAAATAAAAAGAGGACCAAACCAGCTGATGGAATATTCCATCTCAAGTGCTAATTTAGTCCTCACTAAATGTTTTGATATAAAATTGTACCTAATCTAAGCACACAGATTCACTCTCAGACTGATTGCGGACATCTGTGATACTGACTTGGATTTTCGGTTTAATATTGCAGCGCTGCCCTATTATAACTCAAACACCAGTTTCCCATTTCGAAACTGCTCTATTTGTAATGTTCAATTTTTCTTACCTCCTTGCAGTCATCATATATCAAAAAGTAGCTGTCTAAAACGAACTGCTAGTTGATTTATGCTATTCAACTGGTAGTTGATACTTTTTTGCACCATTCATTTACAACTCCTGATTTACCTGCCTTCCCAATGCCTAATGCAATTCTACCATATCGCTTGGCATTCTCAGATCACCTCTAGGAGATAATGAAACAGGTCCCACCTTTGGTCCGTCAGGTATGCATGAACGCTTAAACTGCTGCTGTCTGAAACGCGTAAAGAATGTTTCCAGAGTCTTTTCTATTTCACCCTTACTTACATTTGCAAAAGCAATCTCTGCAAGTTTTGATATCATATCCCGGCTTTCTACATTTTAAACTACTTTTATCACATCATCTTCTGATACCTTTTTAGCGGTCATTTTTCATTCTGTAATCAATGCAGCGGTTTAAGTAATCCACATAATCCGGATTTTTGCACATCCCCTTGCCGGGTGTATCAGAAATCTTCGCTGCATCCATACCATTGCATATTGTGGTTTTCATGACGATATTGAGTGCAGGAACATCTAATCCGTAAACTGATGGAATATTGTCTGACCCATGCTGAATTATACATATCAGTCTCTAAAAGACTTGTGATTATCTGGTTTAATTTCATAATATTCTCCTCCCATTTCTTACGCTATTAGTATGTCAGAAACATTTTTAATAAATGACTTTCTATATAATATTTGCCTGAATCATCTTCATTGCTTCTATTGCTGTCTTATGACTTTCAGGCGTTACGCAGGCGCAGGCATTTTCTATTACAAACACCTCTGCGTCTTTACAAAATGTCTTTGCAATCGCCACGTTACTTATTACACATATTCCTGTGCAGAATCCGCAGAAATAAATCTCTGTATCGCTGTTGTCATATCTCGCAAGCAGTTCACCAAGCTCTTTGCTGCCAAAAGTCGGCTTGTCAATATAAGTAATATAGTCACAGTCAACTCCACGCTCCTTCATTGCATCTTTAAGACGAGCGTCTACTTCCCATCCGTTTGTCCCTTTAATACAGTGCGTTACCGGAAGCTTCTTTCCTTCCTGAGTATTCAGATAGTTTTCATCATGCGTATCCCTTGTGAATATCACATCATCATATTTGCCTGACCTGATTTCTTCTGCAATAACATTTGTTGCCACGTCACACTCTTTGTTTCCAAGAACTCCTGTAATAAAATCATTCTGTGCGTCCACTACTACTAAAATTTTCTTTGCCATAATTATTTACTCCTACATCATAATTCCTTCATCCGGATCATCTGTCTCCACAATAATTTCCTGTAATACTTTACATTTATTCTTCCTCTTTAATCACCTTTAGGAAACGCTTGACCTCCGCCCATGCACGCTTGGACTCAGGGAAATTGAGGTATCCCATCTGGAACACATGAAACATGCCTTCATACACTGACAGTCGCACCTTAACGCCCTGGTTTCTTGCCTTTGCAGCGGCATCGACCGAGTCAGATAAGAGCATCTCTATCGAGCCCGCCTGTATGAGCATTGGAGGAAAGCCTCTGAAATCGCCAAACAGCGGCGATATGTATGGATCCATTTATCGTGGTCACCGGGATAGTCATTCACGTAGATGAGACTGTCCCTTGTGTTTCCAAACAGTGGGTCCCTTTCATAGTTTGTCTCGTAGGATTCTCCGCCTGCTGTGAGATCGGTCCATGGTGACATGGCTACTATTCCTGCCGGAAGCGGCATGTCGTGGTCGCGAAGATACATGGTGAGGCACATTGCAAGGCCTCCGCCTGCTGAGTCTCCTGCCAGCACAATCTGCGAGCCAAACCAGCCCTGTGACAAAAGCCATTTATAGCAGGCTATGGCATCCTCAAGTGCTGCCGGATAAGGGTGCTCCGGTGCCACGCGATAGTCAGGCGTGAGCACGGAGCAGCCCTCACTTACCTCGTTATAAAGGCCTGCAAATACATAGTATGCATTGCGCACTGCCCCCATATATCCACCACCATGCAGCTGCAGTATCACACGCTCTGTATTTGGGTTTTCCTTTGAGGATAAAAGCTTCATAGTGAAACCGCCCATATCTATATCCTCTGTTACAAAGCAGTCCGGAACAAGCCATGCAGGTTCCTTCATGCGCTTCCTGAGCTCTCCGGATTTTATTTTTTTCGCCGATTGCAAGGTCATTTGTGATATGTCCCATCAGATTAGCAAGTATTTTTGCCCTGCATACTGACTTCTTCATCTGCCACAGCTGCATTGCTATGGACTTTTTCCGCATGCTCACTTTTCATGGCAGATAATGAGTTCTTAAATGTCTTTTCAAGCTTATTACCCAAAGCTCCTATTATTCCAGTTTCATTATCACCATTACTATCGCCGTTTTCAATTTCCGGATGGTAGTTTCCCATCTCCTCATCCTCAAACATATGCGAATTTCCTATTCCATGAAAGCCTATCATATATGAAATCTCCGTTTCAGTTCGGTTCGTGCACGCTGATCACCAAGAATCAGTGTTCCAAGGAATAAAAATACCGATACCCCCGAGGGACCCCCATGCCAGATATGGAAAATGAATGATTCTCATCTGCAGCAATACCACCGGTACAATGCTCAGCAATATCGTCAGCAGTTCCGACATCATATAACTCTGCCAGTTTCTCCGGTTTACCAGATCAGGATAACAACGCCAGATCAATGGCAATGATTCCCCCCGGGCAAACACATAGTCTAACGACCAGCGCCGGTATCCGGTCAGATAATCAATTCCAAGAAGCATTACAATGGCAAGAAGTACCAGACAGACGGTTTTGGCCAGATATCCGGATTTTCCCAGAATCGCCATGCGAAGCACCACATTTCCATATAAAAAGAATGATACCAATTACAAGGGCTCCATGCCACTTCCCTGTCCACCTGAAAATTGATGGCAATCAGCAGACACTCCGCCACAATGGAGATAAACAGTACCAGATTCTCCACAAACCGGAATTTACGCGCCGTTGCAATGGCATCCGGATACCGGCTCTCTCCCGGTATCCCGTCCGACTCCAGCACATGTTTACAGAGCGGACAGCGGTCCGTATCGTCCAATATGACAACATTACATTTTTGCATTTATCATAATATACTCCGTTCGTCTCAATCTCCACGTCCACACCATCCGCCGCAATCTTGCGGAAAAATTGCCTTCTGTACCAGGCCTCGGAAAAGATGGAACTGAATGTAAATACCAGCGTATCCTGGTAAGAACAGATCG
>ENA-OQCV01000486-OQCV01000486.1-human-gut-metagenome-genome-assembly--contig:-NODE-486-length-10743-cov-1.791258_pt1 | contig 10743 bp, 19 predicted proteins | sample MGYA00242766_ERZ504592 | MGnify/ENA primary metagenome ERZ504592 (study PRJEB26092, sample SAMD00036315) | human gut metagenome | host: Homo sapiens | study: EMG produced TPA metagenomics assembly of...
AAATAATCGAAAGAATTGTCAGCCTATAGAGGTGAACCATCAGAAAGGGAAAATGGCGCTGGCACATAATGGAAATTTAAGCAATGCGTTAGAGCTTCGTGATAAATTGGAATTATCAGGAGCAATTTTCCATACAACCAGCGATACAGAAACGATTGCGTATATGATTACAAGAGAAAGGCTTACTGCGCCTAGTATCGAGGAGGCGGTAAGCCGCGCCATGACTTCTTTGGAAGGAGCATAATTCTCTTATATTAATGTCTTCTGCTAAAATGATCGCAGTGAGAGATCCGTATGGATTCCGTGCCCCTTTGTTACGGGAAAATGCCGGACGGCTCCTATGTGATTGCCTCGGAAAGCTGCGCCCTGACATCTGTAGGCGCGGAACTGATCAGGGATCTTCTTCCGGGAGAGATCCTGGTATTTAGCGAAGAAGGCGTCGAGTCGCGCCGGGAACACTGCGGCACGCAGAAACAGAAGACCTGTATATTTGAATATATTTATTTTGCAAGACCGGACTCTGTCATTGATAAGATCTCTGTATCAGCAGCAAGAATTCAGGCTGGGAAACTATTAGCACAGACAAAACCGGTCAAGGCGGATATTGTAATCGGCGTTCCGGACAGCGGTCTGGACGCGGCGCTTGGATTTTCTGAAGTTTCAGGAATTCCTTATGGAATCGGACTTGTCAAGAACAAATACATTGGAAGAACTTTTATATCTCCCGGTCAAAAAGAACGGATCGATCTGGTGCGGATGAAGTTGAGTCCGATCCCATCGGTTATTCAGGGAAAACGAGTAGTTTTAATTGATGATTCCATTGTAAGAGGAACTACAAGCAGACAGCTTGTAAGTCCTTTTAAGAGAGGCAGGCGCAAAAGAGATCCATCTAAGAATCTCTGCACCTCCGTTTCTGCATCCGTGTTATTATGGTACAGACATCGATTCGGAAGAAAATCTTATTGCATCCCACCATGGAGAAAAAGAGGTCGCCACGCTCATCGGGGCGGATTCACTTGGCTATCTTCCGTTGGAATGCCTTCATGAACTGACAGGAACGCATTCATATTGTGACGCTTGTTTTAGCGGGAAATACGCGACTGAAATTCCCACAGATGTCCGAAAGGACCGATTTGAACAAAAATTATCCGAGAGGTGAAACAAATGGAAAATGGAATAAGAAGCTTCTTCTGGAAGACGGAAGTCAATTTTATGGCTATGGGTTTGGCAGTCAGGAAGAGAAAATTAACGGAAATAGTATTTAATACGGCGCCGGTTGGGTATCAGGAGATCCTTTCTGATCCATCCTACACATATCAGACCGTTGTTATGGCATATCCGTTGATCGGAAATTACGGGATTGCAAAAGAAGACTTTGAGACAAAACAACCTTCCATCGGCGGGCTTGCCGTGAGAGATTATAATGATATTCCTTCCAAATTTCCGCAGCGCCGCCACGCTGGACGAGGTGATGAAACAGTATCATATTACCCGGTATTTACGGCATTGATACGAGAAAACTGGTAAGAAAGATCCCGGGATTTCGGAAGTTGTAAGGCGCTGCTTACAGATGCGCAGACATCGCCGGAAGAAGGATTGCAAAAAACTGGCAGGATTTGAGATTCCGAAAGATGCCGTAGAAAAGGTCAGTTCTAAAGAAATAAGATACTGTGCCGCCAAAACAGGAAAAATTATCTTGTGGCGGCCATTGATTGCGGAATAAAAGAAAATATTATACGAAGTTTAAATGCAAGAGGCTGCAGCGTCATGGTATATCCATGGAACACTTCTTATGAAGAAATTCAAAAACAAAACCCGGACGGCGTCTTTTTGTCTAATGGACCGGGCAATCCGAAGGATGTAAAGCCGGTTCTGGAACTGGTACGGAAAATAAGAGGAAACTTTCCATTATTTGGAATATGCCTTGGACATCAGATGATCGGGCTTGCCTATGGCGCGGGGACTTATAAGTTGAAATTCGGACACCGGGGAGGAAACCATCCGGTAAAAACTTAAAACCGGGAAAATAGAAATCACGTACCCAGAATCATTCTTATGCTGTAGATTATGCCAGTCTGAAAAATACCGATCTGGAGATGACCCATATCAATCTGCTGGATCATACAGTAGAAGGAATTGCCTGCAGAAAAGATCATGTTTTCAGCGTCCAGTATCATCCGGAAAGCGCTCCCGGACCTCAGGACAGCGGGTATTTGTTTGATCAATTTATACAGATGATGGAGGAAAACAAACATGGCAAAGCGAACTGATATAAAGAAAATACTGGTTATTGGTTCTGGTCCTATTGTAATCGGACAGGCAGCGGAATTTGATTATGCGGAACACAGGCATGTCTTGCGCTGAAAGAAGAGGGTATGAAGTAATCCTGTGCAATTCCAATCCGGCGACTATAATGACAGACCCTGCCATTGCAGATAAAGTTTATATGGAGCCTCTTACATTGGAATATATGGCAAAAATCGTCCGCCATGAGCGTCCGGACGCCATAGATACCCGGAATCTGGAGGGCAGACAGGACTGAATCTTGCAATGCAGCTCGAGAAAAAAAGGAGTTTTTGAAAAGAATGTCAGACAGAACTGCTTGGAACTGGAAGTGAAAGCATCCGGCAGGCAGAAGACAGAGAACTGTTTAAAGAATTGTGCGAAAAAATTAGGAGAACCGGTACTGCCGTCCCTTGTCGCCAATACAGCAGAAGAAGCCCTTCAGGCGGCAAAGACCATCGGTTATCCGGTAGTTCTGCGTCCGGCTTTTTTACTCTGGGCGGAACCGGGGGAGGGTTTTGCAGACGATGAACAGGAATTTCTGGGCTTATTCATAATGCGCTTGCCTTGTCGCCGGTTCATCAGGTATTGGTTGAAAAAAGCATTAAAGGTTTTAAAGAAATTGAATATGAAGTCATTCGTGATTCTAATGATACGGCAATTACGGTGTGCAACATGGAAAATCTGGATCCGGTAGGAATCCATACAGGAGATTCGATCGTAGTCTGCCCATCCCAAACCTTGACGAATAAGGAATACCAGATGCTGCGAGACAGTGCGCTAAGGCTGATCCGGGCTCTTAGGGTGGAAGGGGGATGCAATGTACAGTTCGCACTGGATCCTCATTCTTTCCGGTACTACGTTATCGAAGTGAACCCACGTGTTTCCCGTTCTTCTGCACTGGCGTCAAAAGCAAGCGGATATCCCATTGCCAGAGTGTCTGCAAAAATCAGCGTAGGTATGACTCTGGACGAGATCCCCCTTGTAAACACCCCTGCTTCCTTTGAGCCTGCCTTAGATTATGTAGTAACGAAAATGCCTCGTTTTCCGTTTGATAAGTTTGCAGATGCCAATCAAAAGTTAGGCACGCAGATGAAAGCGACCGGAGAGGTGATGAGCATTGGACGAACATTTGAAGAAAGTCTGTTAAAGGCGATCCGTTCCCTGGAAACGGGAGTATTTCATCTATATATGGAGAAATTCGATGAAAAGACAAGGGAAGAGCTTCTTTCCTATATAAAAGCAGGAACGGACGACAGGATCTTTGCCGTTGCACAATTATTAAGACTTGGCTGCAATGTTCAGCAAATTGCTTTTGAAACAAAGATTGACGGCTTTTTCCTGAAAAAACTGAAGAAATCTAGAAATGGAAAATATGTTAAAAGCAAATCCATGGAACAGGGACGTCCTGCATGAGGCAAAAAGAGGAGGATTTTCCGATCGCGCTGTGGCATGGCTCTGGAATACAGACGAAGATACTGTCTTTCGCATTAGAAAAGAAATGCATCTGTTCCCGGTTTATAAAATGATCGACACCTGCGCTTCTGAATTTGACAGTTATGTCCCTTATTTTTATTCTACTTACGAAGAAGAAAACGAATCGATAGCAGAGGACAGAAAAAAAACTTCTGGTGCTTGGATCAGGTCCTATCCGAATCGGTCAGGGCGTAGAGTTTGATTATTCGACAGTTCATGCCGTAAAAACAATACGCAATGCCGGATATGAGGCCATTGTGATCAACAATAATCCGGAAACAGTTTCTACGGATTATACGACTTCCGATAAGCTGTATTTTGAACCTCTCTGTGTCGAAGACGTGATGAACGTAATTGAACTGGAGCGGCCGGATGGCGTAATCGCCTCGCTGGGAGGGCAGACTGCCGTGAATCTGGCAGAGCCTCTGGAATCCAGAGGCGTAACGATCATCGGAACAGACTGCGAGGCGATCGTAAAAGGCAGAGAACAGGGAGTCCTTTGAGAAGCTTTTGGCCGCGCTTCTATTCCGCAGCCCAAAGGTCAGGCTGTAACGAATATTGAAGATGGTGTAAAGGCGGCAGCTGCAATAGGCTATCCTGTGCTGGTACGTCCGAGCTTTGTATTAGGCGGAAGAGCCATGCAGATCGTGGCAAAAGAAGAACAACTGCGGCAATATCTGAAAACGGCGGTGGAGATCAATGAAGAAAAAACCGGTATTAGTGGATCATTATATCAGAGGAAAAGAAGTGGAGATCGACGGAATCTGCGACGGTCAGGATGTATTTGTGCCCGGCATCATGGAACTGGTGGAGAGAACCGGCGTACATTCCGGCGATTCCATCAGTGTGTATCCGAGTTACAGCATTTCAGACCATGTAAAAGAAGTGATTCTGGATTATACAAGAAGATTAGGTCTTGGAATCGGAATCAGAGGATTGTTTAATATTCAGTTTATTGTGGATCAGGAGGAAAAACGTGTATATTATAGAAGTAAATCCACGCTCATCCAGAACCGTTCCGTTTTTATCAAAAGCCACAGGTTATTCTCTGGCGGATATTGCGACAAGAGTGATTCTTGGCATCAGCCTGAAAGAGCAGGGCATCGACACATGTTATCCGGAAGAAAAGAGTTTCTGGTATGTAAAAGCGCCCGCGTTTTCTTTTGCTAAGTTAAATGGAATGGATGCGTATCTGTCCCCTGAGATGAAATCAACAGGAGAAGCCATAGGATACGATCGAAAATTTTCCTCGAGCCATGTATAAAGCCTTAATCGCTTCCGGTGTGAAAATGCAGAACTACGGAACGGTCATGGTAACTCTGGCTGATGAAGATAAAGAAGAGGCGCTGCCTCTTATTCGACGGTTTTATGAAATGGGATTCAATATAGAGGCAACAGTCGGAACCGGAGAGTTTCTGAAAGCGCATGGGATTCGCACTCGTATCCGCAGAAAGCTTAGTGAAAATCAGCACCCGAAAGTTCTGGAAGCGATAAGATCCGGCTATGTAAGCTATGTCATTAACACAAGAGCCATTTTATCCGGCGTTCATTATGAAGACGGACTGGCGATCAGAAGGACAGCCATCGCAAAACTAACGTAACGATGTTTACCTCTTTGGATACCGTAAAGGTACTTCTGGACGTGCTGGAAGAAATTACCATAGGTGTTTCGCCTCTTTACGCATAAAAACTAAAAAAAGGAGAACTGCAGAATGATACCAAATATGAATTATCCAAAATTTAAAAGAATCTTATTTGTTTTATAATATCGCCCAGAAAACAAAAGCTTATCTGGAAGCACATCCGGGAGCGCATCTCTATAGAATGGGAATTGGCGACGTTTCTCTGCCGCTTTGCGATGCCGTTATCCAAAAACTTCATGAGGCAGTAGAAGATCAGGCTCATAAAACAACCTTTCATGGATATATGCCGGAATGCGGAGATACGGAACTTCGGACAACCATTGCGGCATACTATCAAAAAAGAGGAGTAAAATTAAGCCATGAGGAAGTCTTTGTCTCCAGCGGGGCAAGTGATGAGCTGGGAGATATTTTGGATTTGTTCGGAAAAGAAAAGACAGTGCTGATCATGGAACCGGCTTATCCTGCTTATGTGGATGCGAACGTGATTGCCGGAAACACGATTATCCATATTCCGGCGGGAGAAGAGAACGGATTTGTTCCTGTGCCGGATCCGGACATTGCGGCAGACGTGATCTACATCTGCTCTCCGAATAATCCAACCGGCGCTGTATTTGACCGGGAGGCATTACAGGCATGGGTGGATTATGCCAACAAAATGAATGCCATCATCCTGTTTGATGCCGCATATGAGGCATTTATTGAAGAAGATGACATCCCCCACAGTATTTTTGAAATCCCGGAAGCGAGAACCTGTGCCATTGAAATTTGCTCTTTGTCTAAGACCGCGGGCTTTACAGGAACACGCTGCGGATATACAGTCATTCCAAAAGAACTGTTTCGCGGCGGAATGAGTCTGAACCAGATGTGGGTAAGAAACCGGACGACGAAAACAAACGGTGTATCTTATCTTATCCTAAAAAGGAGCTTCGGCTGTATTTACGGAAGAAGGACAGCGGCAGATTCGGGAGGGGATTCAAATCTATAAAAGAATGGAAGATGTCTGACGGAAGTACTGGATCGGCTCGGCATCTGGTACTGCGGAGGGAAAAACGCTCCTTATATTTGGATGAAATGCCCGAATGGAATGGGAAGCTGGGAGTTTTTTCGATTACCTGCTTAATGAAATCCAGGTAGTGGGAACGCCCGGAGAAGGGTTTGGAGCGTGCGGCGAGGGATATTTCCGTTTCTCTACTTTCGGGTCGCCGGAAGATACGAAAGAGGCGGCTGGAAGGGCTGGAACTGCTTCTTCAGAAACTGCTTTGATTTCGGGCCGTCATGAACCTGCCTGTAAGGGAGCGCGGTTTTAATCTTATAAATTTTACTTTGATTTAACAATGAAGCGCTAGTCGATTTTTACATGTTTTTTTATACAATGATATCACAGCGGTAAAATGTAATGTTGTGAAAATGAAGAAAAGATGATATGCCGTACATCCGGTATTTACAATGAGATGAGGAAATTTTGCCTAAAACGTAGGACGAGCGGACATCGGCTCTCTTTTCGGTCTTCATATCAAAGACTGAAGAGCTTGCGATGGAGCTGAAAAAAGATTATACTATTGCCATAGTTACATATAATATGCAGCAGGCAGTGCGCATGTCTGCCAATACGGCGTTTTTCCTTCTCGGAGAAGTGTGGAATGCAACAATACAGAAAAACTGTTTTCAATACCGTCAGATAAAAGAACGGAAGACTATATCACAGGGAGGTTTGGTTAAGCTATGCGTAACAGATTTGACAGACAGCTTCATTTATTGGACGAGCAGCTTACCCATATGGGCGAGTTGTGCGAGACTGCGATTGCAAAAGCAACGCAGGCATTGAAGGACGGAAGCATTGAACAGGCAAAAGTGATCATTGCCGAGGATGAGGAGATTGATCAGATTGAAAAAGATATTGAACGTCTCTGTCTGAAACTTCTCCTTCAGCAGCAGCCCGTGGCAAAGGATCTTCGCAGGATTTCTGCGGCTCTGAAAATGATCACAGATATGGAACGTATCGGAGATCAGACATCGGATATTGCAGAGATCATTTTTGTCGTCAAAAGGAGTTGCGGCTACAGATGAGATCCATGTAATCGGTACGATGGCATCTGAGGTGAGCAAGATGGTCCGCACCAGCGTCACGGCATATGTTGAGAAAGATTTAGAGCTTGCACGCAGCGTGATGAAGGCGGACGATGAGATCGATCAGTATTTCGAGGAAGTGCGGGATGAGATGATCGAGTTTATAAGAGAAGAAAAAGGCGAGAACGGGAAACGCATTTTTGATCTGATCATGGTGACAAAATATCTGGAACGTATCGGAGATCATGCGACGAATATTGCCGAATGGGTAGAATTTTCCATTACGGGAGTGCATAAGGATCATGCGATCATACATGCGGAATAATGAACAAAACAAGTAAAGGAGAACTGGAAGAATGATATATTGCGTGGAAGATGACGACAATATCAGAGAACTGGTCATATATACATTGGAGACAACGGGGCTTAAAGCCAGAGGGTTTGCGGATGGTTCGGCCTTTACGGAGGCTCTGGCGTTTGAAACGCCGGAGCTTATTTTGCTTGATATCATGCTTCCGGGAGAAGACGGTCTGGAGATATTGAAAAAAATTAAAATGTTCGTCCAAGACGAAAAGTATTCCGGTGATTATGGTAACTGCAAAAGGATCGGAATATGATAAAGTGATCGGTCTGGATTCGGGAGCGGACGATTATGTGACAAAACCGTTTGGGATGATGGAGCTTGTTTCCCGCATCAAGGCGGTTCTTCGCAGAAGCAAAGGATCGCAGGAAAGGGAAAATCCGGAAATACAAGGAGTTCATATTGATGTGAAGAAACATGAAGTGACCGTAGATGGACGGACAGTACCTCTTACATAAAAGAATTTGAACTGCTTGAAAAGCTGATGAGAAACGAAGGAATTGTTTTGACAAGAGATCAGTTGCTTACAGAAATATGGGGATATGATTTTGACGGAGAATATTGAAACGAGAGTTTCTCAAAAAGACAGCGCTTCTGTATTGTCGGTATACCGGAAAAATTATAACAATGTTGTCAAATCAGAGATGGAGCAGGTGCTTATTTCCATGGCGGCATCAAATCCGCAGTATCCGGTAAATACTACAAATAAAGCAGCAGAACTGATGGTAGAGGAAAATCTTATCGCAAATGGATATCTGAAGGACTTCCTCTATGCGTATAACTATATAGACCGTTGGTACGATTTTCAGATCGGCGGTATTAATATAAGAGACGTTGTGCATTTTTGACAACTCGATCTTAAAATCGGGCAAATCTCCGCGCAATCTTGTGGCAGAGATCGTACAGCTTAGCAGCAGCGGGGACGTCAGGGAAATAGTACGCCGTCCTTCTACATCAACCGGATCTCACAGTATACGGGAATTTCAAACGTCGCTTCTTTCGTAGAATATTTTATGACTGCATACGCAGGATACACGGATGTAAACGACTGGATCATTGATAATTTCCAGGGCGGATTCATCGTAGAAGCAAGAGCGAATAATCCGAAGATCGATTCCAGATTATGGAGAATACTGAAAACAATACGGTACAGAGAAACAACGAGCTGATCCTTCCGGTATTGTCTTATAAGACATCGAAGAACTTGTATCTGGCATCGTTCCCGACATCTCTTGTATATGGAAACTTGCAGATTTACAACGGATATCAGAATACAGATGAGTGGAGACAGCAGAAGAAGCAGCAGGTGATCAATCAGATCAATGATTTCAAGACAAGCTATGATAACTTCGTGGACGTTGCAGAAAACGGAGCACAGTCAATTAATAAAAGTAAATTCCTGATCGTCGATTCCTCTGCAAATAAAGATCACAGTCAGGATGTATTTCAGGAAATTTTTACAAACCGCTGCAGACGATGTGGAAGAGCAACAACGGAGCGGTAGCCGTAATATTCGGAAATCCGAATTATGATTACATTTATTATAACAGCTCTAACTTTATCGGAGATCTGACCGTCTTAAACCATGAGATGGGTCATGTGACAGATATGTGGATCTGGATGGAGAATAAAGGAAAACGTCCGGGACGTAACGGAGAGGACTATTCTAACGGATATGCGAACCAGGCAAACGTCGATTACAACATGAACTTTATGAAGACGTATGCAAGAGACGGCTCGATGGTGACAAACCTGACTCCGGACAGAATCAATACACAGGAAGAATTTAAAAGCTATTACAAAGAAGTGTTCGAGACGATCTATACGTTGGATTATCTTCAGGGCAAAGCGTACCTGGAGTTGACGCCCGCACAGCAGTCGGCGATCACATCGCAGCACAGATATGGAACGACGAACAATTACCAGAGTCGGAATCAGTCAAACAGTACATGGAGAACGATCGGCGCCGCCGAGCTTGAGAATATGAATCTTAAGACGTTGGACGATCTTTGGGATAATCAGCTGACGATCAGACCGGGACATCGGTTCGATCTTAGAAGTATGAACGATGTCGGCGTGAATAATCTCGGGGCATATCAGATCGACAGAGTGTGCTATGCAAGCTGGTACGTGCCTTACGTTGACGGAGGAACGCCGAATGCCCAGACATTTAGAAGAAACGGATACGAACTCGGCGGACTGTACGGATACAGCGACGGTCTTGTAGAGTATTTAAGTAACCGTACACAGACAGGAGATCTTGCATATTTCAAAAAGAAAATGCAGGATGAGAATTTCTCCTTTGAAACATACAGAAAGAATAAAAATAAAGAGATCGAAGAAAAGATCAAAAAGCAGAAAGAACAGGGCAACGCATATTTTGACGAGGAAGCGCTGATCGAATATTTGAAACAAAATATGATCAATTACGGAAATGGTATTAACTCCGGCGTTTCAACCGGAAACAATACGCTCAACAATATTAAAGAATCAAGAGAAAACGTATTCCGTTATCTGCAAAGAATTACGGATGAGTTCAGAAGTCCGGTTTACGCAGATACGGCAGAGTCAAGACATGCGGTAACGATTTCCACAGGGCAGGAGCTGATCGAGAAGATAAACGAGAACCCGAACGGATTCTATGTTCTTGAAAAGGACATTTCTATGGCGGACATTAATCTGACAGGAGAAGTTTATATTGACAAGACGTTTATCGGAAAACTGCAGGGGAACGGTCATAAGATTACAGACGCGCAAGGACCGCTCTTTGCAAAGATCGCCAACTCTTACGTTTCCGATCTTACGATCGTAAATAAAGAAGGCGAGACAAAGGACTGGTTCGGAAAGACAAAACAGTATACGATCATTGTCAATGAGCAGAAAAAGAAACCGTTCAGGAAATTAAGACTTTAG
>ENA-OQCV01000487-OQCV01000487.1-human-gut-metagenome-genome-assembly--contig:-NODE-487-length-10737-cov-3.020735_pt1 | contig 10737 bp, 14 predicted proteins | sample MGYA00242766_ERZ504592 | MGnify/ENA primary metagenome ERZ504592 (study PRJEB26092, sample SAMD00036315) | human gut metagenome | host: Homo sapiens | study: EMG produced TPA metagenomics assembly of...
AACATGGAGAAGGATGCCAGCAAACTGTGGTTCACCTCACTGACGGCAGGGGCCGTGGTGGGCATCGACAAGATAGTGATGCTGATAGCCCTGATCGTGTTCCGCATCGGTTGGTGGGCGACGATATACTGTCAGCAGATATTGCTCGGAATGCTCACTATATTCGGTCCAATACAATGGGCATTTTCGTTGCTGCCCAAGTGGGAAGGAGCGTGGGCGAAGTGGCTAACCCGTTATTTGACAGTTCATTTCTACGGAGCCATGCTCTACTTCGTCGGTTTCTACGTCCTGTTGCTGTTTGATATTGTGCTCTGCATACAGGTAGAGAACCTGACGGCCATCACCGCCAGTGAGCAGACGATGGCAGCCTATCTGCAAAACTCGTTCTTCTCGGCAGGCTATCTGATGGCAGCGAGCATCGTGGCGTTGAAATGCCTGAACCTCGTGCCCGACCTTGCGGCATGGATGATACCAGAGGGCGACACCGCCTTCTCAACCCGAAACTTCGGCGAGGGCGTGGCACAACAAGCCAAGATGACGGCTACGGGAACCATGGCGACCGTGATGAGATAACATGTGAGTGTGCGGTGAGTCACCGCACCTCCTATTGAAACAAATAAAAGTAACCATCAAGAAAAATGAAAGCAAAAAAGTGAAATTGAGCGTTGGCTCAAAGATGAGAAATTCATGGCGTTTGCCAACAAGCGTGCAAAGGAAGAGTTTTTCAATTCCGAAAACAACTACATCGACCCACAGTATGAGGAGATGGCAGAAGGCTTTGAGGATAACGACGAGTATGTAGTGCCTATGGTAGATTACCTGAGTTATCGCTTGCATCGTGCCAAAATCTACAGAAATCGACGGAGACGTGAACGTGACATCTGGTGGGTGTGGATCCAACTGAAATACGAAGGCATCTACGTAGAGGCTTGCATCAAGTATTACGCCAAACTGGTGGAAGAAGTTGAGAAGGACATATACACCATCCTGCACCGTGAATATGTGAGAATGAAGAGAAATCAGACCTCAAACAAGCAGTAACGTATGGTAATCAAGAACTTAGAAAACAAAATCAAGCTGGTGGGCATCATCTGCTCTGCGTTCCTCATGGGCTGCATCATCATCTCGGTGTCGAGCATCTGGACGGCGCGCTGCATGGTGACGGACGCGCAGCAAAAGGTGTATGTATTGGACGGCAACGTGCCCATACTGGTGAACCGCACCACGATGGAGGAAACGCTGGATGTGGAGGCAAAGAGCCATATCGAGATGTTCCACCATTACTTCTTTACGCTTGCTCCCGATGACAAGTACATCCGCTATTCGATGGAGAAGGCGATGTATTTGGTCGATGAAACTGGTTTGGCGCAGTACAATACGCTGAAGGAAAAGGGCTTTTTACAACAATATCATGGGTACGAGTGCCGTGTTCAGCATCTTTTGCGACAGCATCAAGTTCAACAAGGAGAAGATGGAGTTCACCTACTACGGTAGGCAAAGGATAGAGCGAAGGAGCAATATTCTGATGCGTGAATTGGTGACGGCGGGACAGGTGAAGCGCGTGCCGAGGACGGAGAACAATCCTCATGGACTGCTCATCACGAACTGGAGAACCTTGCTCAACAAGGATATTGAGCAGAAGTCGAAGTCAAACTTCTAATATCCTAGCGGTATGAGTGTAAAAGGAATCAGACGGATGCTTGTGGGCGAGGATATGCCCGACAAGAACGACCCCAAGTACAAGAAGCGGTATGAGAAGGAGGTGGCGGCAGGGCGCAAGTTTGCCAAGACCGCGAGGATAGACCGTGCGGCGGCTAAGGTGCAAGGCTTTGCCAATGCCCACAAGACGCTGTTTCTCGTCATCGTCTTCGGCTTTGTCGCCACGTGCTTCGGCATCAACATCTACAGGATGGTGCGGTATTACGGTCATCGGACGGAGGCTGCAAGTGCCATCGAGCGGCAGGAAGGGCGCATGAAGCAGATGATGAATGCAGCCCATTGCATCACTCCTCCCGTGACGCATCGAACCAACGAGGAGAATCGAGACAAGTCAGTAACATCAAAATCAGACAGCGATGAGAATAACAGATAAGATAAACTTCCGTCAGCCGAAGTACATGCTGCCAGCCATCGTGTACATCCCGTTGATTGCCACAGGCTATTTTGTCTTTGACATGTTCAATACGGAGGTGGCGGAAACGCAGGACAAGAACCTGCAGACCACCGAGTTTCTGAACCCCAACCTGCCCGGAGCGCAGATTAAGAATGGTGACGGCATCGGTGGCAAGTATGAGAACATGGCGAAGTCGTATGGTCGCATAGCAGACTATTCGGCTGTTGATAACATTGAGCGTGACAACGAAGAAGAGAAAGAAGCGTATGAATCCAAGTACACAGAAGAAGACCTTGCGGAACTCGTCCGTCAGGCAGAAGAGAAGGACGATGCAGCCGAAGTGGCCGATGCCAAGGCGCGAGAAGCGGAAGCACTCGAAGCACTCAACAAGGCACTCGCCGAAGCGAGGCTGAGAGGACAGGCGGCAGTTGCCCCCGTGGCCCAGGATACCACACAGGCTGGGCCTCCCAAGGAGCAGATTGAGGTGAAAGGTCAGATTGCCGAGGACAGCAAGGCGGTGAAGGCACTGGACGAGGAGGACAAGGCACAGAGGGTGGTAGAGTGAAGGTGACTCGGACTATTTCAACACCCTGACGCAGAACGAGCATGAGCCAAAGCTCATCAAGGCCATCATTGACGAGGACGTGAAGGCTACGGACGGGTCGAGGGTGCGGCTGAGACTGTTGGACGATATTGAGATTGGTGAGACCGTGGTGAAGAAAGGGTCGTACCTCTATGCCACCATGAGCGGTTTCGGTTCGCAGCGAGTGAAGGGTAGCATCAACTCCATCCTTGTGGATGACGAGCTGATAAAGGTTTCGCTTTCGCTTTATGACACGGACGGACTGGAGGGACTGTATGTCCCCGGCAGCCAGTTCCGTGAGACCACGAAAGATGTGGCGAGCGGTGCTATGCAGAGCAACATGAACATCGACCAGAGTGGAGCGAACAACAGTTTCTCGCAATGGGGAATGCAAGCCGTGACCAATGCCTACCAGAAGACAAGCAATGCCATCAGCAAGGCTATCAAGAAGAACAAAGTGAAGCTGAAGTATGGGACGTTTGTTTACCTTGTAAATGGGAAATGAGAAAAGGAAATAGACACTGCCCGACAACGGAAATTGTCGGGAACGGTGGCTCATAGAGTATAAACATCAAAAAAGTCAACTAATATGAATTGTTTTCAGAAAATGAATGTCTGTGCATTGCTTTCGCTGAGCGTGCTTTCAGCCAAGGCGCAGACCACCTACATGGAGATGGAGCAGCTGACGGTCAACGACCAAGTGACCACCGTCATCACCGCCTCCGAACCCATCCGCTTTGTCGATATATCCACAGACAAGGTGGTGGGCGACCAACCCATCAACAACACCATCCGCCTGAAGCCGAAGGACAACGTGTATGCCGACGGTGAGGTGTTGGCGATAGTGACAATCGTGACGGAACGCTACCGCACGCAGTATGCACTGCTCTATACCACGAGGATGCAGGAGGCAGTAACCGATAAGGAAATAGAATGCTCGGAGCGCAATGCCTACAACAATCCCGCTGTAAGCCTGTCCACTGCCGACATGACCAAGTATGCACGTCAGATATGGTCATCGTCTGCCAAATACCGCAACGTGGCGACGAAGATGCACCGCATGGTAATGCGCCTGAACAACATCTACAGCGTGGGCGAATATTTCTTCATCGACTTCTCCGTGGAGAACAAGACCAACATCCGCTTCGACATCGACGAGATGCGCATCAAACTATCGGACAAGAAGCAGAGCAAGGCTACCAATGCGCAGATAGTGGAACTGACCCCATCTCTTGTGTTGGACGATGCGAAGACCTTCAAGTATGGCTATCGCAACGTGATTGTGGTGAAGAAGATGACCTTCCCCAACGACAAGGTGCTGACCATCGAGCTGTCGGAAAAATCAGATAAGTGGACGCACCATCTCGCTCAGCATCGACTATGAGGATGTGCTGTCTGCCGATTCGTTTAACCATATACTGTTGGAGGAGGAATAATGAGAATTAGGAATGAGGAATTAGGAGTGAGGAATTGGCTTGTGCATACCTTACTCGTTGTCATCTGTTTTATGGCAAGCATGACTCCGGCAATGGCGCAGCAGAATAGCGACCGCATATCCTTGGGGTTCGGATGCCTGTATGAGCGAGGACTGGACGTGACGCTGTCCTACGAGTATGAGACGAAGTACCACAATGCGTGGGAGTATTTTGCAAACGGATATATCAAGTGGAACGAGTGCGCATCGTGCGGTCATGTCTGTCCTGAGAGTTTTTGGAACAACTACCGCAGTTATGGTTTCGGCTTTGCCTATAAGCCCTGTGTGGCAAGAGGACGCAACCACCATGGCAACATGCGCATAGGAGCATCGGCAGGTAGCGATACTGACAGGTTCTTGGGTGGCATCCACCTCGGCTATGAGCAAAACTATACACTCAGACACGGCTGGAAGCTCTTCTGGCAGGTGAAGACCGATGTGATGATCAAGGGTGAAGACCTGTTCAGAACGGGTATTGTCCTGGGTGTGAAACTTCCTGTAAAATGACTATGCGTATGAAGAAACTGTTTTCAATCTTGGCAGTTGCGGCAACGGTGTTGCTGACTGCCTGTGACGAGCATCAGGACTTTCCCGACACAGCCATGAAGGTCACCCATATCTTGACCACTGACGGCAAGGTGATGCCCTACGAAACCTACGAGCAATCGTGCAAGCAAGCCATTGCAGTGGTGTTCAACGTCAATCAGAGGGAAGAAATGGAGGGAAACGGATATGCCGTCTATCTGTGGGACATCGCTCCCGAAGCCTTTGCTGACAGTATCGGTGTGGAACAGGACACATCCTGTGACCTCACCGCCTACGACGGCAACAAGAACACTTTTGCCCTTTATGGCACGACCGATGTGAAGTCGCCTTTGGCTGAGCGTGTCTTCGACATGTGGCGTTACGGGCAAAGTGCCTATATCCCCAGTGTGGCACAGATGCGTCTGCTCTATCATGCCAAGGACATCATCAACCCATACATCCTGAAATGCGGCGGCACACCTATCCCCGATGAGGATGATGACTGTTGGTATTGGACTTCAACGGAGGTAGAAGGACAAGCGACCGCCAAGGCATGGCTTTACTCACTGGGAAGCGGTGCCATACAGGAGACTCCCAAGTGGCAGCCGCATAAGGCGAGACCCATCATCACGATTATGGATTAGCCCATATACAGACATCGAGTATCACCCGTATCATCATCAAAGTACAACAATTAAAAAGAAAAAGCATGAAAAGAATTTGTTTCTAATGTTGGGACTTGGAGCCATGCTCCTCACGTCCTGTGACCAAGACATCGTCAATGAGATTTACCTGCCCGGTGGCGGAGGTTCTGTGGTCGTGACCGACAGCACATCAACCAAGCAGCTTCAGGTATTCACCAATCTGGAGATGCTGCAACCTGCCGTTTCCACACGAGCCGTTGACAACCAGTGGGAACTCAATGATATGATTGGCATCTCTTCCACAGGGATGATCAACAATATGAAGTTCACCCGAAGCGGCGGCACGAATCAGTTTGTGTCAGCCAACAAGGTGTTTTTCACGGACACAGACACTCACACCTTCAATGCCTACTATCCCTATACGGCAAATCCTACCAACGACCTCATAGAGTTCCAAGTGCCGGAGGCAGCTGTACAGAGTGAGCAGAAGGTCAATGATTTTCTGTTTGCCAGTGGAGCGGCATCATACGCCAATCCGAGCCTTACATTGAACTTCACCCATCAGATGGTGCGTGTCATCATCAAGGTCTATACCTCACCAGAATACGGTTTCACCACCAATGATTTTGCAGGAAGCCTACTCACGTTCGTCGGTTATTTTGACAGCGGTACTTTCAACATCAAGACCGGAAAGGTAGAATGCAGTGACGAGTCGGTGACGACCTATTATTTCGGCGACCCACAAAGTGACCACATGGAATATACGCTTTATGTTCCTGCACAGGTTATGCCAGACATGACATTGCAACTCAGCAATGGGGAGAACTTCGTATTCCTCACAAACGACACGTGGAAAGCGGGTCATTCCTACAGCTATTCATTGAAGCCTGTACGCAACACCTTGGAGGTCATATCTGCAACTATTTCTCCGTGGACAGTAGAGTCTGAGAAGACCATCAACGGCTACGAATAAAACTCATAAGAGGATTGGAGGGTGTCCACCGTGGCATCCTTCATCTTTTCTCATTATCACCCAACATCATCGTAAAGTAAATGGAAGAAAGCAAAGAGTTACAGGGTTTTTACAAGATATTCAGGGCGGTGATTTATGTCTCCATCCTGATGGAGTTCTTCGCCTACGCACTGGAGCCGGAGCAGTTGGACTTCTTGGGCGGCGTAGTGACGGATATCCACACTCGCATCAAGCGGTGGATGATTTACCATGACGGCAACCTCGTGTATAGCAAGGTGGCTACGTTCCTGCTGATATGTATCACCTGTGTGGGAACGCGCAACAAGAAGCATCTGGAGTTTGACGCTCGCAGGCAGGTGCTCTATCCGCTGCTGTCGGGAGTGCTGCTGATTGTGCAGTCCGTATGGCTGTTCGGTCATTCGATAATGCCCTGTTTCTATACCCTCCGTTTGAACACTTGGCTCTATATGCTCACTTCCATCGTCGGTGTCGTATTGGTGCATATCGCCCTCGACAATATCTCTAAGTTCCTGAAGGAAGGGCTGCTGAAAGACCGCTTCAACTTCGAGAATGAGAGCTTTGAGCAATGCAGGGAGTTGCAGGAGAACAAGTACAGCGTGAACATCCCTATGCGCTATTATTACAAGGGCAAGTTCCGCAAGGGATGGGTGAACATCGTCAATCCGTTCCGTGGCACATGGGTTGTGGGTACTCCTGGTTCTGGTAAGACCTTCTCCATCATCGAGCCGTTTATCAGGCAGCACAGCGAGAAAGGGCTTTTGCCATGGTGGTGTACGACTATAAAGTTTTCCCACTCTCGCCACCAAACTCTACTATCATTACTTGAAGAACAAGAATGCCAAGGACAGCAAGATGCCCCATGGCATGAAGTTCAACATCATCAACTTTGTGGATGTGGAGTATTCGCGCCGTGTGAACCCCATCCAGTTGAAGTACATCAACAACCTTGCCGCAGCGAGCGAGACCGCCGAGACCCTGCTTGAATCCCTGCAAAAAGGCAAGAAGGAAGGCGGCGGTGGCAGCGACCAGTTCTTCCAGACCTCTGCCGTCAACTTCCTTGCCGCCTGCATCTATTTCTTCTGCAACTACGGCAAGGAGCCCTACGACAAGGACGGAAAGATGCTGATTGCCGAGCGGCGTGAAGACCCAAAGACGAAAAGGCTGATACCCACAGGACGGGTGTTCGACCATTCGGGCGCGGAGGTGCAGCCCGCTTATTGGTTGGGCAAGTACAGCGACATGCCACATATCCTATCGTTCCTCAATGAGAGTTATCAGACCATCTTCGAGGTACTTCAGACCGACAACGAGGTAGCCCCCTTGCTTGGCCCGTTCCAGACTGCCTTTGCCAACAAAGCCATGGAGCAGTTGGAAGGTATGATTGGCACGCTACGTGTCTATACCTCCCGTCTCGCCACCAAGGAATCTTACTGGATATTCCACAAGGACGGCGATGACTTCGACCTGAAGGTCAGTGACCCGAAGAATCCAAGTTATCTGCTCATTGCCAACGACCCCGAGATGGAGAGCATCATCGGTGCACTGAATGCCTTGATTCTCAACCGCCTTGTAACGAGGGTGAATACAGGACAGGGCAAGAACGTTCCTGTCAGCATCATCGTCGATGAGTTGCCGACCTTGTATTTCCACAAGATAGACCGACTGATAGGCACAGCCCGAAGCAACAAGGTGAGCGTGGCACTTGGCTTTCAGGAACTTCCGCAGTTGGAAGCCGATTATGGCAAGGTGGGTATGCAGAAAATCATCACCACCGTGGGCAATGTGGTGAGCGGTTCGGCAAGAGCCAAGGAAACCCTCGAATGGCTGTCGAGTGACATCTTCGGTAAAGTAGTGCAACTCAAAAAGGGCGTGACCATCGACCGTGACAAGACCTCCATCAACCTCAATGAGAATATGGACAGCCTGGTGCCTGCAAGCAAAATCTCCGATATGCCCACAGGTTGGATATGTGGACAGACCGCCCGTGACTTCGTAGTCACCAAGACCGGGATGAACGGAAGCATGAACATCCAGGAGAGCGAGGAGTTCAAGACATCCAAGTTCTACTGCAAGACCGACTTCGATATGACGGAAATAAAGAAGGAGGAATCGGAGTATGTCCCTCTCCCTAAGTTCTATAAGTTCAAGTCGAAAGAAGAGCGAGAGCGCATCCTCTACAAGAACTTCGTTCAGGTTGGGGAGGACGTGAAAGCCATGATTAAAGAGATTCAGCAGTTCCGCACTATGATGTAGTGATATTGATTAGAGTGCGGTGAGACATCGCACCTCCTATATAAAATAATGTAATGAGAAGATACATCATCGTACTATTGAGCATGTTGGCCATCTGTAGCGTGCCCTGTCAAAGCCAAACCATTGACAGGGCACTGTTTGAACGGATGGTAGCCATTACCAAACACTTCGAGGGTTGGCACGACCCAAAGACCACACCGGGCTATGTGGGCTATGGTCACCAGCTACAGAAGGGAGAGCGTTTCCCGAAAACACTGACACGTCAGCGTGCAGATTTGCTGTTACGGACAGACCTCCTCCGGCACCTGCGCCTATATGCCCGTTATGGCAGGGATGCTTATCTGCTTGCCACCCTCTCGTACCAGATTGGACCAGCCAAGTTGTTAGGCAATGGACGATACCCGAAAGCGTCCCTGCTCACCCGATTGGAACGTGGCGACAGGGACATCCTGCCACTCTATCTGAGCTATTGCAAATGGAGGGGAAAAGCAGTGGCATCCATTAGGAAACGGAGGTGGGTGGAATATCAGCTGTTGTATGCCGAGCGGTGAGGCACCATCCCTCCTATACCTGTTTGTCTGTCACTTATATTATATATAAAGGTAATAATTGCAATTTCAATGTTAAAGTCAGAGCATTATGGCATCCATCAAATTAAAGTTCAGAACATCATCTGTTCAAGAGAAAGAGGGTCGCCTGTATTATCAGGTGATACACAATCGTGTGGCACGTCAGATCCATACAGAGTACAGAATCTATTCCTCAGAGTGGGATGCGGACCATTCAAACATCATTTTGCCAACTTCCGTCACTCCACAACGTCAAGCCTATCTTCTTTCCTTGAAAGATACATTGGATGCTGACAGGAAGAAACTGCTGTTGGTCATTGCACGGTTGGACAAGGAAGGGCAGTCATATACAGCAGACACCGTCGTTGACAACTTCCATGAGGGAAAAGAATTACATGGCATTATCGGCTATACGCTGGAGTTGAACGAAAAACTGAGACGCATCGGCAAGAAGCGGATGGTAGCAAGGTACAAAACCACCCTCAACAGCCTCCAGCGTTACCTGAAAGGAGGCGATGTGCCATTGGAGGAAGTCGATGGGACAACGATACAAGGCTATGAACAGTGGCTGAAAGACAGCGGACTGTGCCGCAACACCACCTCTTTCTACATCCGCAACCTGCGCACCATCTACAATCATGCCGTAGATGACGGACTGGTCATCTCTTCCTCACCGTTCAAGCATGTATATACCGGCATCGACAAGACCGTCAAGCGGGCACTCCCCTTTGGAAATCATCAAGCAACTGAAAGAGCTGGACTTGAGTCTGAACCCCCGTTTGGAGCTTGCAAGGGATATGTTCCTGTTCAGTTTCTATACCCGTGGGATGTCGTTCATCGATATGGCACAACTTACACCAAGCAATCTGCATGGCAGTACGCTCATTTACCGCCGTCAGAAGACCTCACAACAGTTGCACATCAAATGGGAACCTGCCATGCAGGAGATAGTGGCGAAGTACAAAACAGATGATTCTCCCTACCTGCTCCCTATAGCAAAAGGAGAGGGAGCCATATTCTGGAGACAGTACAAGAATGCCTATAGCCGTATCACCAAGCAGTTGAAGAAAATCGGAGAAATGATAGGCCTGTCCGTACCCCTGACCACCTACGTAGCCCGCCACTCCTGGGCAAGCATAGCCAAGAGCAAGAACGTGCCCGTATCTACTATCAGCGAGGCATTGGGGCATGACTCCGAGAAAACCACACAGATATACCTCTCCTCATTGGACACCTCTGTCGTTGACAACGCCAACAATCTCATCATCAATTCTCTTTAGGAGGTGCAGCGTCTCACTGCACCTTTATTTCAATATTTATAACTATTGTATTGCGGTGTGATACCGCAACTATAATAAAAAAGTCGGGGATTGTTGAGCAAAAAAGGTGTTTTCTCTCTTTAAGAGAAACTCTTCGGGATGCAAAAATATGAAAATAACTCCAATTCACCAAATTATATAGCGACTTTTTTACAAAAATGCTAAAATTTGTTGATTTCCGTCAAGACAATTGTTGAGCAAATATGTCTTTTACGATAAAATGATACCTCAATATCAACTGTTTAGCAAAACGATATTTTCTC
>ENA-OQCV01000488-OQCV01000488.1-human-gut-metagenome-genome-assembly--contig:-NODE-488-length-10731-cov-2.954451_pt1 | contig 10731 bp, 12 predicted proteins | sample MGYA00242766_ERZ504592 | MGnify/ENA primary metagenome ERZ504592 (study PRJEB26092, sample SAMD00036315) | human gut metagenome | host: Homo sapiens | study: EMG produced TPA metagenomics assembly of...
GCGCTTTAGGCTTCACAGGCGATGTGTTTCCGTATCTCGTCGAAAAGTTCCTGGTTGGTGTAACATTCGTTACTGCGGATGTCGACTACGAATGTGCAGCGGTCGGGTATTACATTGATGCTGTGTCCCTGCATTCACCATGGTTACACTCACTTTTTACCGGTCCCAATAAAGCCGATTCTTTCGGGAAACGGTAATCGCGGAACCAGGCAATGTCGTTCAGCACCTTGTATATGGCGTTGTCGCCTTCGTTCCGGGCAGCATGCCCCGACCTGCCGTAGGCGGTGACATCCAGTACCATCAGCCCTTTTTCGGCAATGGCGGGTTGCATCTCCGTGGGTTCGCCCACAATGGCGAATTGTATGGGCGTAGTTCCGGCAGTACGGACTCTACTCCTTCCTTGCCCGACACCTCTTCCTCGCAGGAAGCCAGGTAAATCAGGTTGTAAGCCTGTGTAGTCCGGCACAATTGCAGGAATACCTGCAGCAGGCTGACTACGCTTGCTCCGGCATCATTGCTTCCCAAACCGTAAATCTTGCCGTTCTCTCCGTAGGGGTGAACGGGGCTTTCCGCCATCCGTTTACGGGCTTCACCGTGTCGGATGTGCGAGTTCAGCAGCAGCGTAGGTTTGTTCAGGTCGAACATCGGGCTGAGACACCATATATTGTTGCCTTTCCGTCCGGTTGCCATTCCCTGCATTTCGATGTAATTCTGAAGAAAGTCCGCAGCCTGCTCCTCTTCGCGGCTCAATGATGGTATGGCTATCAATGATTTAAGCAGTCCGATTGCCTCGGAAACCAGTGTTTCTATATCCGTTGTCATCGTTGGGTTCTGTTATATATTCGTTATTACTTTGCAAACTTACGGATAAATCCCGAAAAAAGGGAGATAGTTTCAAATAAAACTAATACCTTTGTACCCATATTTACCAATTCATTAAAAAATATGACTTATCATCATTTGTCTGTTCTGATACATCGTCAGGCAGAGAAGTATGGAGACAAAATAGCCCTGAAATACAGGGACTATGAAACTGCACAATGGATACCCATCTCTTGGAAAGAGTTCTCACAGACTGTACGCCGGACTGCCAATGCAATGGTGGCTTTGGGAAATAGAGCCACAAGAGAATATCGGTATCTTCTCGCAGAATAAACCCGAATGTCTCTTTACTGATTTCGGTGCATTCGCCAACCGGGCGGTGACTATACCTTTGTATGCTACCAGCTCACCGGCCCAGGCACAGTATATCATCAACGATGCACAGATACGTTATCTGTTTGTAGGCGAGCAGTTCCAGTACGATGCCGCTTTCAGCGTGTTCGGATTTTGCCAGTCTCTGCAGCAGCTCATCATCTTCGACCGTGCTGTGGTGAAAGATCCGCGCGACATGACTTCCATCTATTTTGATGAATTTATGGCAATGGATGAAGAGTTGCAGCACAATGCCATTGTAGAAGAACGTACAGCAGCTGCCTCAGATGATGACCTCGCCAATATCCTTTATACTTCCGGTACTACCGGTGAGCCGAAAGGTGTCATGCTCCATCATTTCAATTATAGAGAGGCTTTCCGCATTCATGATATCCGATTGCCTTTCATGACAGACCGGGATGTTTCCATGAACTTCCTTCCGCTGACCCATGTATTCGAAAAGGCATGGACCTACCTTTGTATACACCGGGGGGCTGCAGGTCTGCATCAATCTCCGTCCACAAGATATCCAAACTACTATTAAAGAGATACGCCCTACACTGATGTGCAGTGTACCCCGTTTTTCGGGAGAAAGTCTATGCCGGTGTGCAGGAGAAGATTTCCCAGGAAACCGGTCTGCGTAAAGCGATGATGTTGGATGCCATCAAGGTGGGCAGGACGCATAACATTGATTATTTGCGCCAAGGAAAGACTCCTCCGATGATGCTTCATCTGAAATACAAGTTCTACGAAAAGACCATTTATGCTCTGCTGAAGAAGACGATAGGTATTGAGAACGGTAATTTCTTCCCTACGGCAGGTGCTGCTGTGCCCGATGAAATCTGCGAGTTTGTGCATTCTGTAGGTATAAACATGGTGGTGGGCTATGGTCTGACGGAATCTACGGCTACCGTTTCCTGCTTCCTCAACGAAGGCTATGAGATTGGTTCCGTAGGTACGGTGATGCCTGATGTGGAGGTGAAGATTGGCGAGAACAACGAGATACTTCTTCGTGGTAAGACTATCACTACCGGCTATTACAAGAAACCGGAGGCAACGGCTGCTGCCATCGACCGTAACGGTTGGTTCCACACGGGTGATGCCGGTTATTTGAAGGATAGCCATCTGTATCTGACGGAGCGTATCAAAGACTTGTTCAAGACCTCCAACGGAAAATACATTTCGCCGCAGGCATTGGAAACGAAGCTGGCTATTGACCGTTACATTGACCAGATTGCTGTCATTGCCGATGAGCGTAAGTTTGTTTCCGCTTTGATAGTTCCCGTTTATGGCTTTGTGAAGGATTATGCCAAGGAGAAAGGCATTGCATACAACAATATGGATGAGTTACTGCAACATTCCAAGATACAAGCGTTGTTCCGTGCCCGTATCGATACCTTGCAGCAACAGTTCGCCCATTACGAGCAAGTGAAGCGCTTCACGCTTCTGCCGGAACCATTCAGCATGGAGCGTGGGGAACTGACGAATACGCTGAAGCTGAAACGTTCTATTGTGGCAAAGAACTACAAGGAGCTGATTGATAAGATGTACGAAGAATAAAACTTTGTTTTTTTAGTTTATAACCGTCCGACTTGGGGTGAATCTTTTTCATTCCGGGCCGGACGGTCTGTTTTTTCATCTCCTTCTTCTGAACAGAAAGAAACTACCCCCTGCACTGCGAGAAACTAATCATCTGTATACTGCTGACTGGCAGTTTTTATGCTTCTTATTATTCTTACAACAGCTGTTGTAAGAAAAGAACACAGCTGTTATAAGAAAAGAATACAGCTGTTGTAAGAAACTAACATGACTGTGATAAGAATAATGAGATGCGAAAAAATAGTTAGTTTGTCGCAGTGGAGAGGTTAATTTGTCGCGGTGCCGGGGAGGAGTTCTCTTGTAGATAATGAAAGCCTCACTCTTAGGCGAGGGAGAGAAGGGTGATGCCGTAATCTGCTTAAAACCATGCAATAAAGCACCGGTTCTGCCAGCAGCTTTTATTCATTAACTTTTATTAGCAAATAAATCGTCCTTTTCCGATAGGGTTGCGGTTGTGCCCCCGGTTTTATATACGAGAGCTTGAAAGAAATCTGCAGAATAAAGACATTTGGATAAGCTTAAATATTAACCGTAACATACTAATAGCCTATGAAGCATACAAAGAAGAAGAAATGAGAGGAACAGTCAATCAGACTGGCCGATCGGGATAACAGATTTCCGAGAATCTGTTTATTAACTTAACACATATTTATCTAATATTATTTTCCGAAAACAGCTTATGAAAAAAAGATTTATGCTAACCTTGGTTTGCCTGATGGCGGCCATTAGCTGGGTAGCAGCCCAAAATTCCCCCATTACCGGTATCGTTATTTCAGCTGAAGACAATGAACCGATTATCGGAGCTTCCGTATTGGTAAAAGGAAGTACTACCGGAGCCGTAACAGATTTAGACGGCAAATTCACTATTACAGATGCACCCGCAGGTGCCACGACACTGCAAGTGTCTTTCGTAGGTATGATAACACAAGAAGTTCCCATCACTCCGGGAACGATAAGGGTTACATTAAAGAATGATGCCAAGCTACTGGATGAAGTGGTGGTAACGGCATTGGGTATCGCAAAGAAAGAAAATCACTGACTTACTCTACTCAAGTGGTGAACGGCGACGAATTGGTTCGTGCCAAGGATCCCAACATGATGAATGCGCTGGCCGGTAAGACGGCAGGTGTGCAAATCAACAAGAGTTCTTCCGGTCTGGGTGGTTCTTCCAAGGTCATCATCCGTGGTAACCGTTCTGTAAGTGGTAATAATCAGCCTCTTTACGTGATAGACGGGGGGCCGTTTGGTTCCTCCACCAACGAAAATACTTCAACTACCATTGGTGGTGATAATGACAGTGGTAACTACGACCGTGGCGACGGTATCTCCAATTTGAATCCCGATGATATTGAGAGTATGAATATCTTGAAAGGTCCTGCGGCAGCCGCTTTGTATGGTAGCTCGGCTGCCAACGGTGTGGTAATCATCAATACCAAAAGGAGGTAAAGAAGGTCGTGCCAGCATTTCTTTCAATACCAATACCACTTTTGATATGGCTGCCTATGGTATTCCCGAATTCCAGAATCATTATACCGGCCAAACGACCAGCTGGGGTGGCAAGATAAAAGGCAGTCCCGACTATACTGACGATTTCTTCAAGACGGGTGTTACCACTATTAACTCTCTTTCTTTAAGTATGGGTTCAAAGGCTATGCAGACTTATTTCTCCTATGCCAATACTTACGGCAAGGGCGTGGTAGAAGGCAACCGTTTGGTGAAACATAACTTTAATTTCCGCGAAACAGCGAATTTTTTCAATAATAAGTTGACGGTCGATGCCAACGTCAATGCCATGTATCAGAAAGGAAACAACCGTACCACTTCAGGAGGTTATTATATGAATCCTTTGGTCGGGTTGTACCACTTCCCGCGTGGTGGTGTAGAGGGTGGTAAAGATTTTAACTACTACAAGGATAACTATCAAGTGTTGAATACCGGACGTAATATTATGGATCAAAACTGGTACAAGACTTCCGGAACCGATATGGAGCAAAATCCTTATTGGCTTATCAACAAAGTGCCTAATGAAGATACGAGGTACCGTACTTTGATAAACCTGAGTGTGAAATACCAGATTAACGATTATTTCAGTATCCAGGCTCGTGGTAGCGCCGACTATATAGTGGATAAAGACAATACCCGTATGTATGCAGGTACCAGCCCTATCCTCTGCGGTATGAATGCTGCCGGAACCGGAACCAATGGCCGTTACAGCTATAATGAGCAAAGTGAACTTTCTACTTATGGAGATGTCCTCTTTACGTATCAACAACAGTTCGAGAACTTCAGCTTTAATGCATCAGTCGGTGGCAGTATCAATGATTATAATGGCAATGGAACCGGTTTCGATTCCTATCCGGGTACACTCTCCATTCCCAATGTATTTACGATGCAGAATGTGACTCTCAATGCAGGCTCTTTGAGTGATTGGAGAAAACATACACAAAGCCAGAGCGTGTTCTTTACCGGTCAGATTGGTTTAAAAGACCAGCTTTTCCTTGACGTGACGGCACGTAATGACTGGACTTCTACCTTGGCCTATACCAAGTATAAGAACAAGGGCTTTTTCTATCCGTCAGTAGGTCTTACCTGGTTGCTCAACGAAACTTTGAAGTTGCCTTCCTGGATTAGTCTTGGGAAAATCCGTGGGGCATGGTCACAAGTAGGTAACGGTTTGGATACCTATCTCTCCAATCCACTTAATACGATTACAAAGAACGGCAGTATCAGTTTTAATACAACTTCTCCTTTTGATGAGTTGAAACCTGCAAAAAACGACTTCTCTGGAATTTGGTACCGAATGGCGCTTCTTTGACAGCCGCTTGGAGTTTGATTTACTTACTACAAGACGAATACAAAGAACCAGCTCTTCAACCTTGCCCGCTCCTTCCGGTTCAGAGTATAATACCTATTATGTAAATGCAGGTGACATTCAGAACAGTGGTATAGAAATTATGATGAACGCCACTCCGGTGATGACCAATAGTTTCCGTTGGAAAACCGGCGTCAACTTTGCCACCAACAAGAACGAAGCCAAAGCATTGGCCGGTGAAGCATTGGGATATTTCCAATTTAGTGGCGGTGAGAGTAATAATGTATGGAGCCGTCTGGAAGTAGGTGGTTCGTTCGGCGACTTTTACGGAACAACTTTTGAACGTGACGATAACGGTAAAATCAAGTTTGGCGATGACGGTCTGCCATTGGTGAACAAATCCGATCCTAAAAAGCTGGGTAACTCAAATCCTGATTTCAATTTAGGATGGAGCAATACGCTTACCTGGAAAGACTTCTCGTTGTATTTCCTTATTGACGGACGCTTTGGTGGTAAAGTGATGTCACTGACAGAAGCCGACCTTGACCAGCAAGGTGTGAGCAAGGCTACCGGTGATGCACGTGACCGTGGATATGTGATGCTCGAAGGGCATAAGATATCCGGAGAGCAGGCTATACAAGATTTTTATAATCTGGTGGGCGGACGTGCCGGTGTGACAGAGTACTATACTTACAGTGCCACTAATATTCGTTTGCGCGAACTTTCCATAGGATACAATCTGCCCCAGGCATGGCTGACTAAGATTGGTGTTATCAAGAGTGCACAAATTTCGCTGGTGGGCCGTAACTTGTTCTTCTTCAAGAACAATGCTCCTTATGATCCCGATGGTATGCTGTCTACCAGCAACCGTTTTTGCAGGGTGTCGATGTGTTTGGTATGCCTACCAACCGTTCGATAGGTTTCAACTTTGAAGGTTAACTTTTTAAATAGACTTATAATTATGAAGAATATATTGAAATATACGGCAACTGCGTTGCTGGCAGCTTCCATGTTTACCGCATGTACCGGTGCATTCGATGACTTGAATACCAACCCGAAAGGAGTAAGTGACGAAGAATTGAAGCAGGACAACAACTATATAGGCATGCATTTTATTCCGATGATGCAGTCCATCTATTATAATAATGGCGGTGGTACTAATCCGTGGGAATATCAGCTGATACAGAATCTGAATGCGGATATGTGGTCGGGCTATGTAAGTACGGCTACTGCCTTTGCAGGTAATGTAAATAACATTACTTATGCGATGAATGCCGGATGGAATGATAACTGCTGGGATTATGCTTATAATCACGTGATGTCCCAGAGTCTTAAAATTACGCGCAAATGTGAGAAAGACATGGAGACATATTCCCATTTCGCAGCCATCAATACCATTTGTCGTGTGATAGCCATGTCTCGTTTGACCGATCAATACGGGTGTATTATCTATACTCATTATGGTGAATCGGCTACAGGTGGTACTTATGATTCCGGGCAGGATGTTTACAAGAAGTTCTTTGAAGAACTGAGGGAGGCTGCTGATGAACTGCGTGCAGTGAAGGACAAAGATGTGGCTTCGTTCGCTCCGTTTGACTATGCTTATGGGGGTGACCTCAATAAATGGGCCAAATTGTGTAATACTATCCGTTTGCGTCTGGCCATGCGTATCGTGAAATACGACGCTGCATGGGCAAAGAGCGAGGCTGAGGCTGCCATGAATGATAGTAATGGGCTGATTGAAACCAATGATGCGAATTTTGGTATTGCTGGAAACGGTTATGTGAACCCGCTTTACGGCCTGGCCTTCAGCTATGGCGACTGTGTGCTCAATGCCAATATTCCCTCTCTGCTGGGAGGGATGAATGATGCCCGTTTGGAAAAGTATGCCACAACAAATGCTGACGGTGATTTCTTCGGTATCCGTAATGGTGTGAAAGGTTTGGAAGAGGGCAAGAACTCGGATAATTACAAGGCGATTGTGAGCAAACCTAATCTGGTTGCAACGTCTCCGGCTATTTTGGCTACTGCCGGTGAAACGATTCTTCTGGAAGCTGAAGCTGCCCTGCGTGGTTGGAATGTGAATGGTAAAGGTACTGCTAAGGATTTGTACGAGAAGGGAGTGAAGGCTTCATTTGAACAATGGGGAGCTGCTGTAGGCGATTATTTGAGTGGCACTACTGCTGCTGTTGCTTATGTGGATCCTATTATTCCGGCAGCCAGTATCGAAGGTCAAAGCAAGGTGACCGCTCAATGGGATGAGTCTTTGAGCAACGAGGAGAAATTTGCCAAGATTGCTACACAGCGCTGGATTGCTGTCTATCCCGAAGGTATGAACGGTTGGGCCGAGTTGCGTCGTACCGGTTATCCTAAACTGTTCCCAGTGATGGTAAATTACAGCCAGGGTGAAATTGATACTGACCTTGGACCACGTCGTTTGCCTTTCACCATTAATGAAAAGGACAATAATCCTACCGGTTATGCCAAAGCTGTCGAAATGCTTGGTGGTCCTGATAATGCAGCAACCCGTGTATTCTGGGATGTGAACAAATCGAATTTCTGATATCCTTAATGAGTAAAAGGTATGCCGGAGGCAACTTCGGCATACCTCCTTAATTTCTTGAAAGGGAATCATTTTATTTTGATAGATTTCAAATATCTTCAGATAGAGTTTAAACCTCTGTCTGACTATTCTTGTTTAATATTGTAGCTTGATTTATGTTAGCTGAAAAGAACAAGTTTTGTGCGAAAAATTTGAATTAAACTTATTTACTGTATATGAAGAATATCATTAAACCTCTCTGCTTGTTGACCGGTCTGCTTTGTACCCCGGCTGTTTGGCTTCATGCCCAAGTAGATGAAAAGTTGAAAGCCGACATCGTCAGTACGGGTTACGTGCACAGTCCGTTGCCGCTCGACGAGACAAAGGCTTTCGAGACATTCGGCTTGAAAAATGAAAGTGTTGGAAACTATGATGCTGTGTGATATGGAGGATTTCTCCAAATGGTCGCACAAGGGTATCGGTAAGATTGGTTTGACTGACGAACGGAGCAAGTCTGGCAAGCATAGCCTGCGTCTGGAAGCTCCTGTCCATCCGGAGGAGATTCTCGGCTGGGGGTTGGGACGTGGCACTTGCATGGCCTCTTATGATATAGGAGGTGTGAACTGGGAAGGTTACAACCGTCTGAAGTTCTATATCTATCCCACGTGCGAAGGGGCACGCAGCATTTACCTGAACCTCTATGTGGAAAATGACGGAGAAATAAAAGTACCCGACATTTACGGTCGGGAAGGATACCACGAAATCAACTTGAAAAACAACCAATGGAACGAATGTTTCGTCGAGATGTCCGGGCTGGCGCGCGACAAGGTGACCAAGATTTCATTTGCTATCGAAGTGTTCGGCAAGGAACGCACTATGGGAGATTCCCTCCGTTTCGATGTGGATGCCGTGGAATTGCAGAAAGTGGAGAATCCGGAAACCGTGAAAGGCTGGATGTCCGCACAAAACCGCATCATCTTCTCTACTACCGGTTATGGCATAGAGAGTCCCAAGAGCGCCATTGTCAATGTGGAAAAGCACGGCGGACAGTTCCAGTTGAAGGATGCCGCGACGCAGGCCATTGTCTATACCGGCCCCATCCGTAAGGAAAAGACCGGTCTGGGAGAGTTCGAGACGATAGACTTTTCCGACTTCAAGACGCAGGGACGTTACGTCATTCAGGTAGGGGATGTCACCACCTTGCCTTTCTATATCCATAAGGATGTGTGGGAGGATTCTGCCTGGCGGATGGTCAACTTCCTGTTTTGCGAACGTTGCGGTTATCCCGTTCCCGGAAAGCACGGGGCTTGTCATAATGACCTGCATGCCACTTACAACGGACATATCATTCCTATAAACGGAGGATGGCACGATGCCGCCGATATGTCCCAACAGACCTTACAGACGGGAGAGATAGCCTATTCCTTGCTCTTGATGGCCGAACGTGCCAAAGGAAAAAGGCAATGTAGACTTGTACAACCGCCTGATGGAAGAGGCTTTGTGGGGAATGGACTATGTGATGAAGACCCGTCTGGGCGATGGCTACCGTGCACAGACATGGGGCACCAACCTATGGACCGACGGTAAGGTGGGCACCGACGATGATGCCGGTCGCCGCGAACTGCTTGTCCATAACGGAGCTTTGGAGAATTTCCTGCTTGCAGGAATTGAAGCGTATGCCTCCATGATGGTTGAGAAGGATGAAGCCCTCAGGAGCAATCTGAAAAAGATTGCAAAGGAAGACTTCGGTTATGCCATGAAACGCTTTAATGAGTTGGGCTTTGCCGAACTGATAAAGAAGGGTGGGGGACATGCCGCCATGGCATCCGAAAGCCAGTATCACGCCAATATTTCATGGGCAGCCAGCATGCTCTACAAGCTGACCGGCGAACAGCAGTATGCCGATGAGGCCGTGAAGGCTATCCGCTACACCTTGCAGTGCCAGCGCACCGAACCGCTGAAAGACAAAGACAAGACCTGCGGCTTCTTCTACCGTGATTTGGCCAGGAAGTCCATTGTACACTATACCCACCAGTCCCGCGACTATGCCTATATGGAAGCCCTTGCCGCCCTTTGCGAGACACAGTCCGGCCATGCCGAGTATGAGCAGTGGATTCGTGCCATGAAACTCTATGGCGGTTATCTGAAGAATATCATGAAGTATGTATATCCTTATGGAATGGTGCCCAGTGGCATCTATCACAAAGATGAAGTGAAGGATTCCGCCAACTTCTACGCCGTTCAGGTAGGGATTCGCAGCGGTGCCGATAAGGATTTCGAGGAACAGCTCGAAAACGGTATCCGTCTGGATAAAGAGCATTATTTGCGCATATTCCCCGTCTGGTTCTCGTTTAAGGGAAATATTGCCGTACATTTGTCTACCGGTAAAGCTGCCGCTATCTGTGCCAGGGTACTGAAGGACAAGGAACTGAAAGACATTGCAGAACAGCAGCTCTTCTGGGTTGTAGGCCGGAATCCTTTCGGGGCAGTCCATGATTTATGGGGAAGGCAGCAACTATCCGCAGCTCTACACGGCATTGCCCGGAGAAACGGTGGGAGAGATACCCGTAGGCATGCAGTCCTA
>ENA-OQCV01000489-OQCV01000489.1-human-gut-metagenome-genome-assembly--contig:-NODE-489-length-10715-cov-2.606158_pt1 | contig 10715 bp, 12 predicted proteins | sample MGYA00242766_ERZ504592 | MGnify/ENA primary metagenome ERZ504592 (study PRJEB26092, sample SAMD00036315) | human gut metagenome | host: Homo sapiens | study: EMG produced TPA metagenomics assembly of...
AAAGCATCATGAGCTCATTCATTTTCTCATCAAGCTCTCATTTTTTTTGTCCTCATCAGGCTCATGCCACTCATTTGTCAGCCTCGCTGTCTCTGCAATAGCCTCCTCATGACCTGTAAGTGCCGCAAAAGGTGCAAACTGTGCTGAGCGGTCCCATATAGACATCTGCGGATGTACCTTTGACACATGATGTGGTAAATCTATAATATCATCATATTTTCCCATGCCATGCTCCTTATATACTTTTTCGTAACTATTTTAAACCACTAAGAAAAATCCGATTAAGAACCACAGCGGCTGCTGCTATGCCTTGTGGCCGCCAATCTGATTGTTCCTTGAAATAGTTGTGGCCCCCTCCTCAAGATTCATGCCCTTTAGCATGGCATTCTTTCCATATTTCTTCTTGACGGAAATCATAGCCTCCTGAAGCTTTCTCTCCTTTGAAAGCGCCTCATCCTCTTTTAGCTTTTCCTTAGCCCTCTCCTGATAATCTGTAAATAAATCAAGCTGCTCAAACTGCTCACTTTCCTGCACCTTGCTCTCATCACAGACCCTGTTTGCCACCACAGTAATCCTTCGTGTCAGAAGAGAAGGATCTATGATACGGTCATAAAGCTCCATCACAGCATCCATGATGATGCGCGTGGATGACGTATAACGCCCTAAATTTGCTGTACCATGTGCATGCTTTGGAACCTTTCTGCCGTATCGGTCTATGGTAATCTCACCTGTATAATCTCTGTGTGTACCTTTCTTACCGCCAATACTGTCTCTGCCTTTATTATTTACTGCGTGGTCATAATTATTGCCAAAACAGCTATCAGCCTTATTAGACAGATTTGCAATATCATACCCTATAGTGAGTACTATCTGGTCTGTAACCAGCCTCTTATCTACCAGATCAAGCACAAGAAGGTCCGTCATCTCACGCACAATAAGCTTTGTCTTCTCATAATCATACGGCTCCTGAAGCACCTGCCCTGAACTGATGCTGTTGGTTTGCGGTCTGTATGCCTTGATATCAGCTATTGTAACAGGCTCATACCCCCATGCATGGTCTATAAGAAGCTCTGCATTGATGCCAAACATCTTATACAGCTTTTCCTCATTGTAAAAATCATTCGAACCGCCTGTTGAGCACCTGGCCACATCTCCCATTGTATACATGCCGGCTGCCTCGAGCTTTTTGGCATAACCTGCTCCCACTCTCCAGAAATCGGTAATCGGCCTGTGGTCCCATAGCTTTCGCCTATAGCTATTCTCATTAAGCTCTGCTATACGCACTCCTCGCTCATCAGGCATGGCATGCTTTGCCATAATATCCATGGCTATCTTGCACAGATACAGATTGGTACCAATGCCGCAGGTTGCCGTGATACCGGTATCCTTAAGGACATCGTCTATCATCTTAGACGCAAGCTCCCTTGCCGTCATGTGATAAGTGCGAAGATAGTGTGTCACATCCATAAAAACCTCATCTATCGAATAAACACTGATATCCTCAGGTGCGATATACTTAAGATAAATATTGTATATGCGTGTACTGTAATCCATATACAAAGCCATACGCGGCGGTGCAACAATGTATGTCAGCTCATACTCAGGATGTGCGTCAAGCAGATTCGCATTATATGATGCATAATCAAAGCCTGTCATTGTGCTTTCTGTTATATCATTTTCTGCTATATCTAATTTCTGTTACATATTTTTTTGCTCTCATCCGGATTGCCCTCAGCCTGGAGTCTTTTTTGCGTTCACCTGCTGATTGTTTTCTATCAGATTGTTCGCCCTCAATTTGTCGGCTTCTCTCCACTGTCCCGGCAGCATGTCCACTCGCCATAAGCTTCGACAGACGCAGCTTGTTTACCTCCTTCACACGCTGTACCACCTCAAAAAAGGCGCGCCCTGCCCGGTATGCCATATGCCTTAAGAGCCGGCGATACTGCAAGACAGATAGTCTTCTCCCTGCGGGTTGGATCTGCCACGACCAGATTAGTGGTCAGAGCATCCTTTTCCCCTCTCTCTGCACTCTACTGATGCGTAAAATGATTTTAAATCTATTGCCACATAAATGTGCTCTTCATTATGCTTGTCCATATTATGATTTTACATGGATTATGTTTAAATGTCAAGAACATATGTTTGTATATATAAATTATTGTCACCACATAAGAAAATGCCGCTACAGCACAGTTTAATGTATCTGCAAGCCTTACGCAGTCACTTAGTGGCTGTTAGAATTATATCCGCACACAACAATGCCCCGCCAAGGATGGCGGGGCAAGGCGTTATGTGCCATGGACGGCACATAAAAGCCGGTTGTGTCATGGTCTATAACAAACTGAATATATAATTCTTACAGCCTCTTAGTGACGCAGTACCGGCTTACGGATGCATTAAACTGTGCTGTAGTGGCATTTTCGTACTATAACCATTATGAACCACTAAGCTTTAAACACTACACTACAGGAAGAACTTCACAAGGAAAGAAGCGAAATAGCATAAGTAAGGATAGAAACCTCCTTTGCTTTTCCTGTAAAGACCTTGAGTACAGTATATGTGATAAGTCCGAGACCTATACCATGTCCGATAGATCCGGAGATAGGCATTGCAATAAGCATGAGTGCTACCGGAGCAACCTGTGAGAGATCCTCGAAAATTCCACCTTCTTAAATGACCGCCAAGCATCAGGATACCAACATAGATAAGTGCTGATGATGTTGCTGCGGCAGGAATGATTGCTGCAAACGGTGCTATAAATATGCATGCAAGGAACAGGATACCTGTTGTGAAAGCTGTAAGACCTGTTCGTCCACCGGCCTCTACACCTGATGCAGACTCAACAAAAGTTGTTACTGTAGATGTACCTGTTACGGCACCAACCACTGTGGCAACTGAATCGGAAATCAAAGCCTCCTTCATGTTTGGCATATTTCCCTCTTTGTCAACCATTCCTGCTCGTGATGCAGTACCAACAAGTGTTCCGATGGTATCAAACATATCTATGATACAGAATGTGATGATGAGTGAAATTGCTGTAAACCATCCAATACTGATGAAATCCTTGAAATCGAACTTGAACAGTGTTGTATCTGCCATATCCTTAAACTGTGGTACAAATGAAGCTGTTGCAAGTGATGCAAAAGGATTTGTTCCAAAGAATATAGCCTCTCCTGCCCAGTAAACTACGCAGGCTGCAAGCATACCAAAAAGTACTGCTCCGTTGACGCCCTTATGAGCTAAAATAATGATAACAAAAAGTCCGATGAACATAGTCACAACAGTGAGCACCATTGAAGAATATCCATCTGTCATATTTGTTTTGGCAAGTCCCGGTGTGAGTGCACCGAAGAAATCCTTCATCACATAAAATGGTCCACCATCCTTTGAGTAAACACCTGCATTTGAGCCAAAGCCGATATTTAAAAGCATAAGACCGATAGCCGGTGAAATACCCATGCGGACACCATAAGGAATGGCATCTACTATCTTGTCACGGATATTGAATATTGAAAGTATGAAGAATAAAATACCCTCAATAAGGATGATACACAGTGCAGCCTGGAATGAATCAACATATGACAGGCCTGTGATGCTTACGACATTGGCAACTACTACAGCAAAGAAGCTGTTAAGTCCCATACCCGGAGCCAGTGCAAATGGCTTGTTGGCAAGAAATGCCATGACAAACATACCGACTGCCGAAGCAATACATGTTGCCAGGAACACTCCGTTCCATAGTGCTTTTGTTCCCTCAGCACCAAATCCGGTGAGGAGGTTTGGGTTAAGAGCAATGATGTATGCCATGGTCATGAATGTTGTCAGACCGGCAAGAATCTCTGTCTTGACCGTTGTGTTGTTTTGTTTGAGTTTGAAGATTTTTTCTAACATTTTTCTTCCTTTCCTTTTTATTTTTTTTGCAGCTGTTATCCGCTTTCCTGCTACAGGCGCCTGTTAATAGCTGCATTGTATATAAAATTTGTGAATCACAATTGATTCCTTGTTTTTTTCCACGAACTCACTCGTGAAAACATCAAGTGTAACCGGCTTTGAATAGAAATAGCCCTGAATAATATTACAGCCAAACTGCTGTAATCGCCTTACCTGCTCCTCATTCTCTGCTCCCTCGGCAACACACTCTATGCCAAGCTCCATAATCATGGATATGAGGTGCTTTAACATAATCCTGCTCTTCTCATTGCTCTCGAGATTCTTGACCAGGGAACGGTCAATTTTAGCAATGCTGAACGGAAACTTAAAGAGCATCTCAAGATTTGAGTACTTCGTGCCAAAGTCATCCATCGAAAGACGAAAGCCCATTGAAATCAGCGACTGCGCGATATTATTTATCAATACAATATCCATATCACCAACAGACTCTGTTATCTCTATCTGAACAAGCCCCTCCGGGAGATCATACCTGTTCATTATCTCCTTCACCTGATCCAGGAGGTCTGCATATTCCAGTGTATTTTTTGAAAAATTCACAGATACCGGAACCACTCTCCTGTCACTTATACAGCGAAGCTTCTGCGCCTTGCATACCTCATCAAGTACAAATAAATCAATAAGATGCGAGCATCTGTTTTCTTCTAAAATCTCGATAAAATGAATTGGTCCTACAACGCCATGAGCCTCATCAAAAAATTCTGATAAGGGTCTCCGCCCCGACTGTGATGCCTGTTCTTGAATCAACCTTCGGCTGATAATACACCATGAAGCTTCCCTTTTCAATCTCAGAAACCACATCCTTAAATACCTTATTTCCCATTATACTGTCAAGACTCTTAAGCTTTGCGTCCTTTTCAATATCATACATTAAGCGAACCTCTGAGAGCTGCCTTGCTATGTCGGGCTTGTCCGTCCAACTAAAGCCTGTCGATACTGAGACATCCAGATCATCAAGGCTTTCCCTTACTATCCTGACAAGTCCCATAAATGATTTTTTTATCAATATCCTTGCAAAAAACAACTATCTCATCCTGCTCGTACCTGTATATATCGTAGCCTGTAAAAAACGCCCCTGATCACATCTGCAACCATCCTAAGACGCGCATTTCCTGCCATATACCCAAATTTATCATTTATATCTGAAAGCCTTATGATATCTGATGCAAATACTCCCATAAAGCTGCAGTCATACTCCACATAGCTCTCTCCCAAATTATTAAAGGTCTCTCTCTTTCTTAAGCCTGTGACCTGGTCAAAATTGAGCCTGTACTCATACTCTGCCCTCGCCTTCTCATAAAACAGACTATTCGATATTGAAATACCAATCATTTCAATCAAATCCAGACTTCCTGAATTGGCTCTTGGATTCATAACCACGATGGCACCAAAGCATTGTTCCCCCTTGTTTAGAAGAGCAGCAGATGTAGACCATATTCTGACATCAGCCATACGCTTGAATAAATCCCTGTATTCACCCTCAATTGACTGAATATCACTTATAAACACACGGCCAGCGTCATTAAACAGAGCGAGAAAATCTGTAATTGCACCTCTTGAAACAGATTCATTAACCACCTTTGCCATAATCTTAGCACTTGGTATATGTATCTCCTCAATTGTGTCCCACGCACTCTCTCCATTATAAATGACAGCCACACAATCTGCATTGTAAAACTCTCTAAGCAGCCGTAAATAGTTCCTATACCCCAAGCCTTCGGTGGTATCATTAATAGCATCAATGAAATTCTGCATAAACGACCTGTAGTTGATTATCCGTCTCATAACAGCATTCAGCTTTGACTCATCACTCAAATCTATCATCTTGAGCAGTCTATAGCCATTATAATCCTTATGATTCAGCTTGATTATAAGCTTCTTTTCGCCTAACAGCTTTGCAACTATATTGTCGGGATGATCCTTTCCTGAAAAAACCGATACTCTGTTTCCCTGCTCATTTTTTCCGTAAAAACAAATCAATAAACCCATCCTCAAACGGCTTTGAAATAAATTCATCAATCTGAGATGCTGTCATAACGCTTGAATTTCTGATAGCCTTATTGACAAATACTATTCTACGGCTCTCCTCATCTACTGCAAGTATATAGTCCGGCATTTCATCATACGAGAATATCTCCCTATCTGATATCCTGCAGGATACATCTGTAATGGAAGGAGCGCAGGAATTATGCGGAACGGTTTATATCATTTTTCCTGATAGAATTGAAAAACGATATGCGATTCTTTCCCTGCCTCTTTGAGTAATACATAGCCTGATCCGCCTCATAGTACAGATCCTTAAAGGTCAGCTCTCTGTCATCGCCGGTAGTCATGCCGATTGATGCAGAATACTCCATATCAAAGATAATATTCTTCAGTCTTCCTGACAGCTTTACGCAGAACTCGTCCACAGCATCACTGTCCTCTAATCCAAATACGATCGCTGCAAACTCATCACCGCCAAGCCTGCCAACTATACCATTGGCTCCAACTGCTTCCTTAAGCACCTGTCCTGTCTGGCTTAATACCCTATCCCCTACATTGTGTCCCAAGGTGTCATTTACTATCTTGAAATCATCCACATCAAGCATCACAAATAAAAGCTTTGTTCCCTTTTGCCTGATAAGTGATGTACATTTATTCTCAAATGCAAGGTGATTGTATGTTCCTGTCAGCGAGTCCAAAAGCCCCTTTTCATCTCTGATATCAAACATTACTCCAACTACCATACATACCTTTTTATCCAAATCAGGTATGCTGACCATGTACATCTCAACCGGTTTGCTCTTGCCATCCTCTGATATAAAACTAAGCTGGAATGCAGTACGCATAGGCCGAAGCAGACATTTATCAAGCTGCTTTTTGAAGCATTCGATGCTGTCTGCCGGACACTCTGACATGTATGTGTCAATATTTTGTTTAAAAACCGGATATACTGTCTCCTGAGCCGGAGAAGAGTTGACTATTTTGAAAATATATGCCTCATCATCTTCCACATAGTACTCAAACATGCGCTCATGATTGTTTTCTGCAACAATCTTCATCAGCTCATAGTAAGCCTCTGTTATTCTATCTGTAATTCTTCTCCCTCTGTTACGCTTATCTTCCATGCGGAAACCCCATTATCTACAACATATTCATAAACTTTGCTTCAAACTAAATTCTTATCAGTGCTTTTCAATTTCCTCAAATACTCTGTCAGCCACCCGCGGCAGCTCAGAGAATTTGCGAATAGCAGGCACATCGTCATCTATTGTGCCGAACCCGTATGCTGCATGGATGAACTTAACTCCTGCCTTTTTGCTGGAATCGTAGTCTCCCTGTATGTCACCTACATACACTGCCTCATCTATATTATTGCGCTCTACAATAAGCTTTATGTTTTCTGACTTCTCAAGCTCATTGTTGCCGTAGCACTCAGTATCCTTAAAATACCTGCCAAGTCCGTGGTACGCAAAAAAATGACTCTATATAACCACGCTGGCAATTGCTGACTATATAAAGGTCATATCTTTCTGACAGCTCATCAAGTGTCTTTTCAACATCAGGATAAAGCTCTCCCCCATGAACGGTCAGGTAATCGTTTTCTTCTCTATAGCATACATTAATTAACTCATCTCTGCAAGTACAATTAGGAAAGATAATGGATGCCAGCACATCCATTGTCTTTCCCATTACTGAATACATATCTTCTTTTGTGATAGGTGCCCTCTCATAGCCATAATCTGCTATGGCCTTATTCCATGATTTTGCCACATTCTCTGCTGAATCCCAGAGAGTGCCATCCATATCAAAAATAATACCCTTATGCTTCATCTATTGCCTTTCCGATATCATGTCTCATGTATTTATTATCAAACTGTACCCACTCTGTTGCCTCGTAAGCCTTGGCTCTGGCCTCCTTAAGCGTGGCGCCTGTTGCAGTGATACCAAGCACACGTCCTCCGTTTGTGACGATATTTCCGTCATCATCAAATTTGGTGCCGGCATGATAGCAGTAATAATCATCTTTGCCGTCAAACTTCTCAAAGCCAGTTATCTTAAAGCCCTTCTCATACTTGACAGGATATCCGTCTGATGCAAGAACCACGCAAACGCATGCATTATCCTCGAACTGCAAGTCGATTGTGTCAAGAGTTCCGTCTACACAGGCCTCCATCACATCAATGATATCATTCTTCATACGAGGAAGCACAACCTGCGCCTCAGGATCTCCGAATCTTGCATTGTACTCAAGCACCTTTGGTCCATCCTCTGTGAGCATGAGTCCGAAGAAGATAACTCCTGTAAAAGGTCTGCCCTCTTTAGCCATAGCATCTACAGTTGCCTGATAAATATACTTCTTGCAGAAATCATCGACCTCATTGGTATAGAACGGGCTAGGTGAGAAATTGCCCATGCCGCCTGTATTAAGGCCTGTATCACCATCGCCTGCACGCTTGTGATCCTGCGCAGATGACATAATCTTGATAGTCTTTCCGTCTACAAATGAAAGCACTGAAACCTCACGGCCTGTCATGAACTCCTCAACTACCATGGTGTTTCCGGCTGTTCCGAACTTCTTGTCCTCCATGATGGTTCTGACACCCTCTTTTGCCTCCTCAAGAGTATTACAGATAAGTACACCCTTTCCAAGAGCAAGTCCGTCTGCCTTTAACACAATAGGGAACTTTGCTGTCTCTAAATATTTAAGTGCCTCTTTGGCATCAGTAAAATTCTCATATGCCGCAGTAGGGATATTATACTTTTTCATGAGATCCTTTGAAAATGCCTTTGAGCCCTCAAGAATAGCTGCATTCTTCTTTGGTCCGAAACACTTGACGCCTGCCTTTTCAAACTCGTCAACGATACCACCTACAAGCGGATCATCCATGCCGATGATTGTAAAATCAATGGCATTATCCTTTGCAAATGATACGAGCTTATCAAATTCCATCGCACCGATTGGCACACACTCTGCAAGTGCAGCGAATACCTGCATTGCCCGGTGCACAGTATATCTTGTCAACGCGTGAGCTCTTTGCAACAGCCCTGCATATTGCATGTTCTCTTCCGCCGCTTCCTACTACTAATACCTTCAATTTTTGCCTCCTATACCTTAAGCTATACATAAGCTTTTCATTGTCCGGTAATCATAATCTACCTGTGTTTACATACTAATTACTTACAGCACTGTCATTACTTCTCATCTATAATAACATGTCCGTCTTCTACTGACACCCTGCCATTTGCTATCAGGTCGATAGCGTGTGGCATGATTTTCCACTCAGCCTGCTCCATAACCCTGCGCTGGAGCACCTCAGGTGTGTCGCCCTGCTTTACCTCGACTGCCTTCTGTAAAACTAATAGGGCCTGTGTCTGTGCCTTCATCCACAAAGTGGCAGGTTGCACCTGTCACCTTCACACCGCGTGCAAGCACTCCCTCATGCACCTTAAGACCATAGTAGCCTGTGCCGCAGAAAGATGGTATGAGCGATGGATGGATATTTATGATTCTGTTTCTGTACTGCTTTATCATCTCAGGTGGAATCACTACCAGAAAACCTGCCAGTACGACTAAATCCACATGATATGAGTTAAGCTGCTTTAAGAAATCTTCATTGAAGGCAGCTCTGCTTTCATAGCTCTTTGGCGAGATGCATACTGCCTTTATTCCAGCCTTTTTAGCTCTCTCAAGCGCATATGCATCTGCGTTGTTGCTGATAACAACCTCTATCTGTGTGTTTGTAATTGTTCCGTTATCTATTGCATCTATGATGGCCTGAAGATTGGTGCCGCCACCCGATACACATACTGCAATTTTCATTCTTTTTCCTCGCAACGATGTATACGTTATTAACAATATAATGATATTATACGAGATCTACACCCTTCTCGCCGTCAATAATCTTTCCGACTACGTATGGGGTATCTCCGGCAGACTTCATAGCCTCCATAGTCTTGTCCACGTCTGCAGGGTCAACTGCGACAATCATTCCAAGTCCCATGTTGTAGGTATTGTACATCATCTGCTCCTCAACATTTCCCTCTCTAGCCATCATTTTAAAGATTGGTGGAACAGGATAGCTGTTTTTCTCAACTACGGCACGCTTGCCATCGATAAGCATACGTGGGATATTCTCATAGAAGCCGCCGCCTGTGATATGGCTGCAGGCCTTTACTGTGACGCCTGCATCCTTTACAGCCTTAAGAGCCTTTACATAGATTCTTGTAGGGGCAAGAAGTGCCTCTCCAAGTGTAGTGCCAAGCTCCTCATGATATGTATTTAATGTCTCCTTGTCCATCTTGAAAATCTTTCTGACAAGTGAAAATCCATTTGAGTGTACGCCTGTTGATGCCATTCCGATAAGTACATCACCATCCTTTAATCCCTCGCCTGTGATGATGTCCTTTCTGTCAACCACACCAACTGCAAAGCCTGCAAGGTCATACTCGTCCTCAGGCATAAGACCCGGATGCTCTGCTGTCTCACCACCAACGAGTGCACAGCCTGACTGCTTACAGCCCTCTGCCACACCGCTTACGATTGTAGCAATCTTCTCCGGATAGTTCTTTCCACATGCTATATATCAAGGAAAAATAATGGCTCACCGCCTGCACATGCCACATCATTTACACACATGGCAACTGCATCGATTCCGATTGTATCATGCTTGTCCATGATGAAAGCAAGCTTTACCTTAGTTCCGCAGCCATCTGTTCCCGATAAAAGCACCGGATCCTCCATATCCTTGATGGAAGCAAGTGAGAACGCTCCTGAGAAGCCT
>ENA-OQCV01000490-OQCV01000490.1-human-gut-metagenome-genome-assembly--contig:-NODE-490-length-10711-cov-2.115457_pt1 | contig 10711 bp, 14 predicted proteins | sample MGYA00242766_ERZ504592 | MGnify/ENA primary metagenome ERZ504592 (study PRJEB26092, sample SAMD00036315) | human gut metagenome | host: Homo sapiens | study: EMG produced TPA metagenomics assembly of...
AGACTCTGGATAACCTGACACTGTAACATTGCTTGCCTCTGCCACGTTGTGTGCCTGCTCCTTGAGTTCTTCCACAACATCAGCTCCCTGCTTTACGGTCTCATCAGTCTGGCGTGAGGCATCTATCATAGCCTTGATTCCACTTTCTGCATTGTCTGTATTTCCCTGAATATCAACACACATAGCTGCCTGCTTCTGGATAGCCTCCGCAGTGCTCTCTGTGCTGTCTGCTATCTCCTGGATTGAACTATGGCTCACCGCAACAGACTCATCGAGATCATTTAACATGGTCATAGCCTCGTCAAAGTGCTTTGAAATATTCTCCGCAACCATTACCATCTTCTTATTGCTGTCCACCTGTGCCATAGCAGATTCTTTGATTTCTTCCATATTTTCATCGAAGAAATGGGTAAGAAGAATCGTGATGCTGTCTGACGCATATCCCACAAGTACAAGTACAAAAAGCTGCTATCACATCATTCTGAAAGAGCTGTACCCCCTATTCCAAGCTGCATTACAAGCCTGATGACGCTGGATATGATTATTACTGCGTTCATCACCATCATCATCTTTATATCCAGATATATCATTGCTGCAATAACAAGCGGCAGGGCATATGTCCATGTACCGATTGTTGAATTGATCAGTGCGATAATAAAATATCCTGCTGTCATGGCGCTTACAAGTATAAGCGCACCTGTTCTGCTGTCTCTTTTTGTAATAAATGCAATTACAGCTATTACTATTACTGCTATTGCCGCAACAAGCTGTATACTTATCCTGGTAATATCAGCATCTTTTGTCCCAACTGCTGCAAATAACGTAAATGCTATATATGCAAATACTATGATTACCGCCAGGAATACACGTTTGTTGGCTCTGTTATACTGTTGACTATTCATAAAATCCCCCTTCTTTTGTTTGAGTTTTCAGAGTAGCTTTATTATACAACATTTTTTTAATAATAATCCACTACTATTTAGTGCCAACGTACCATTTTTCTCATTTTGCTCCTGATTTGAAGAAAATTCTCCTTTCAAATAAACATTTACACAAAAACACCCGGCAGTTATCCTGCCGGGCATCCTGTAAAAAAAGTATTTATTCTTTAACTCCACCAAGTGTAAGTCCTGTAACAAAGTATTTCTGTAAAAACGGGTAAATACATATGATCGGAAGCATTGTTATAATTGTTGCTGCGGCACGAACTGAGGTAGGTGTAACTGCACCTACAGCATTTTTCAATGTTTCTGCTGATCCTCCCTGATTTGTTACAGCTGAAAGAAGCTTCATAAGCTCATACTGTAATGTAGTAAGCTTTGTATTCATACGGTTATAAAGCATTGCATCAAACCATGAGTTCCACTGTCCTACTGCTACGAATAAAGCTACTGTCGCATATACCGGTTTGCAGAGAGGTGAATAAATCTTCAGAAAAATGGTGGTATATCCTGCACCGTCAAGCTGCGCTGATTCCTCTAAGCTGTCAGGAATTCCATTCATATAGGTCCTGATAACGAGCATGTTAAACGCACTGACCATTCCAGGGACTACATAAACCCAAAAACTATTGGTAAGCCCAAGTCCCTTGTACAGGAGGAAGGTAGGGATTAATCCACCATTGACATACATTGTGATAACCCAAAATAGGGATAAACCTCTTTTGAACAAAAATCGTTTTTCTGCTGACTATAAAAGCAAGGATTGCATTTGCCACCAGTGCTAAGACTGTTCCAATTATTGTTCTGGCAACAGTAATGTATGCTCCTGTTATAAGATTATCTTTTTGTAAAACCGTTATATAATTCTTCCAGGTAAACTTTCTTGGTAAGAGGTAAATTCCACCTCTTAATGCATCTGTACCATCATTAAGCGATATCGCAAGTGTATTAAGCACCGGATAAAGCGTTATGATCAAAAACAGTACCATAATGATGCAATTTACAATTGGAAATATACTTATCTTCTTTTTCTTTTTGCTCTTTACAGAGCCTGCTGTTATATCTGCCATCGTACAAGACCTCCTTAAAACAACTGCTCTTCACCATTATGTTTGGCAATTTTATTTGCAATAAATATAAGAATTATACTTACCACACTCTTGAATATACCTGCTGCAGTACCTATTGCATAATCTCCCTGGCTTATGCCCCATTTAAGTACATAAATATCAATAGTCTGTGATACTTTCTGTATCAGACCGTTTCCTAAGAGATACTGTATCTCAAATCCTGCACTTTTAAAACATTACCTACATTCATAAGAAGAAGGACTTATGATAGTTGGTTTGATTCCCGGCAGTGTTACGTACTTGATCTTTGCCCAGCGTCCCGCTCCATCAATAGATGCTGCTTCGTAAAGTGAAGGATCTATTGATGTAATGGCTGCAAGATATATGATTGCATTCCATCCTGTTTCTTTCCATACATTGGCAAATGCCACTATCGGCCAGAAATATCCCGTATGTGCGAAAAAGTTTATCGGTTGGTCTATAATATGCATATTTACAAGGAACTCATTTACAATACCTGTTCCTGAAAGCATATCGTGTAAAATACCTGTTACAATGATCCATGAAAGGAAATGTGGAAGATATGATATAGTCTGTACTACTTTCTTTCCACCCTTTGATGCAATCTCATTAAGTAAGATTGCAAATGCTATGGCTGTGACAAAAGTTACAACCAGATTGATAACGCCCATTGCGAGTGTATTTCTTATAACACGGATAAATGTCATATCCGAGAACAGCATCTTGAATTTGTCCAATCCAACAAATGCAGAATGAAATATACCAAGTCTTGGTTTGTAATCCTGAAATGCCATTGCCCAGCCAGCGAGCGGCAGATAATAGAATATGACTCCATATGCCACCATTATTGCTGCCCAGAACAGCAGCACTTTCTGGCGTTTGACTTCTTTTCCATGTAATTTTTTGTTTCTAGGTTTTCTGACCTTTTCTTTTTTATTTTCTCTCGTTAATGACATGACACCACTCCTTAAAAGGCAGCAGGCAGATAAAACGCTATTACATCTGCCTGCCTTAAATTTCATTTAAGCTTTATTTGAACTTAGCAGCCTGCTCTAATCTTTTATCAAGCTCAGTCTGTAATTCATCCAGGAAATCCTGTGGATTGCATGCATTGTATGCATCCATGTATGTATCCCATGCTTTGTCAAAGTTTTTTGCCATAACAACCTGTGGAAGCTGCTCATGCTTAACTTCGCCAATCTTTGTCCAGGCTACTCCACCAGGAGTGCTTGTGTTAAAGTTGTTAGAGTATGACCACATCGGATACCAATCTCCAGGTGCATCGTTTGTTCCAAGCATTTCAACATATGTCTTAACACCATAGGCATCGAAAGCTTCTTGTACATCACTGTTAAGACCATCATAGAACTCTCTTGCCTGTCCATCAGGTTTGTTGGCATTGATTCCATCATCACTTGTTCCATTGTACTGTGGGAAGTATGAGTATGAGCATAAATGAGAAGCCTTGTATGCTGTATCAGAAGCCTGCTTTCTCTCATCTGCTGTTCTGTAGAACTCACCATTCTCATCTACTTCATAGTCAGTACCCTTGACACCCCAGAATCTTAGATTGTGGATATCCTGATCAAGAAGATCATTTACAAACTTCATGGCCGCATCTACATCATCACAGGCTGTTGTAACAGCAAGACCTGTTGCCTCGTTGAAAGCACCGCCTGCATTGTGCCACTGATTGTCACGGCCGTCGATTGTTACAGGTACCGGAATGTAATCGCATCCCTGCTCAGCAAGACCTGCCTGTTTAATTGCATCACCTGCTGTGTATGCAAAATCCCACCACTGGTCAATCATTCCAAGTACACGTCCTGTAGAAAGCTTAGAGATATATTCATCATATGTCTGTGTGAATGACTCAGGATCTACAATTCCCTTATTATACTCTTCATTGAGCTTCTTGAAATATTTAACTGCTGTATCAGATGTATTATAGTCAAGTATTTTCTTTGTATCAGGATCTACCATACATGATCCATCGTTTGGATATCCGTCAAGGAACTGTGGTGCATTCTCAAGACAGAAATATCTCCAATCCTCACAAAGGATTGTATATGGAATATTTTCCTGTTCCATCAGCCATTGTTGGATTTGCTTCATTATATTTCTCGATGAGGTCAAAATACTGATCCAGTGTCTTGATCTGCGGATAGTTAGCCCATTTAAGTACTCTTGCCTGGATCCAGAATGCCTCGTCATTGTGTGTGCAGACTTTCTCGTCTCCCTTTATGCAGCTAAACTGTGGTATCCAGTAGATATGTCCGTCATCCTGACGAAGTTTTTCCCACTCAAGTTCTGTGAAAAGATTTTTGATGTTTGGATATTTCTCGATGTAGTCATCCAGTGGAACAAGTGCACCTGCTTCATATAACTGCTTCTGTCCACTTGCACCTTCAATGAAATCAGGATACTCGCCACCTGCGATCATTGTTCCGACTGCCTCATCTGCTGTCTGTCCGGTAAGCCAGGTTTCCTTTACCCTTACACCTGTCTTTTCCTCGATGATCTTCTGGATTTCATTATCATCATTGATTTCAGATCCCGGTACAGCAAAGAATGCATCAAACTCTTTCACACCTCCGGAGCTACCATTTTTTGCCACTATCATTACCACATCCGGCAAACATTGTTGCTGCCATAGTAGCCACAAGCAGCATGCTTACAACTTTTTTTCTTCTCATATTGTAATGTCCTCCCTTTTGATAACTTAAATTTTATACATTTTAGTTTCAAACAATCGGAGTAACTATAGTCAAAAACAGGGTAAACTATAGTTTCTCGGAAAAAACTATAATTTACCCTGTTTTGCAGTAATATATATTATTCTCCACTTTGCATCTGCCGTCTGAAACGCGCCGGTGTGCAGCCTTTTACCTGTATAAACCTGTTCACAAAATAATCCATATCATGATATCCGACTTCCTCTGCTATCTGTATTATCTTCTTATCAGTCCTAAGCAGAAGCTCTGCCGCACGTTCCATCCTGTAATTGTTCAGATAATCCTTAAAGGACTGTCCGTATTTTTTTCTGAAAAGCTGCCCTAAGTATGCACTGTTTACATAATACTTCTCACTCAGGCTCTTAAGCGTGATGTTCGTGGCATAATTGTCTCTTACTTCCTTTTCTACCATGCCGATCACACCTCTTGACACATTTTTTCTAAGCTGCGACAGATAATCACCATACTCACAGCAAAATCTGGTCATATGTGCACGGCTTCCCCTCTCAATACCGGTCTTAAAGCTGCTCTCACTTATGAGTCGCAAAATCTCCTGCTGATTTACATTATCATCCTGCTCACTTGCCAGGTGTATGAACTGAAACAACAGATAATTGATATTTAAGTTCATGCTTTCCCCATTCATACCCATGCTGGACATCTCATCATAAAATGTGGCAACTGCATTTCTTATCTCAACATGGTTGTTCTGTTCCACTGTCCTAAGCAGCTCATCCAGACTATCTTTACAAAGCACTATTCCATCTGCCGATATCTTTACTTCATCCTCATAGTAATATATGCTCTTTACTATGCGAAATCCCTGAAACGACCTGAGCATACATGCATTGCCGTATGATCTGGCTATCTTTGATATATCTGATACTTTTCTTCCGACCAGCATAACTATATTCTTTTGTATATTATCACATATATACCTTCTCAGATCCTCCAGATATTTTCTCTCGTTTTTTGCGGCTTCCTCTGCCATATAATCTGAGCATATAAAGCCTATGTCATACACTTTTTCATTTACCGATACATCAAATACACAATGTGCCGAATCAGCCCCCAGAAAAGCAACACAGCTTTCGTACATCTTGCGCTGTAAGCTTCTCATATCACTATCGAGTATCTCATCACCTGCCGGAAACTGCTCCACCTGTATCTCAACATACCTTGCTCCACCCTCACACCTCATATTTTCTTTTACATAGTTCAGGTTTACTTCATCATATTTGCCCCGTATCAGAGATATCAGGTGTCCTGCAAGGTATGCCTGTTTCATCTTTTTGTTATCCTCGTCGATCTTGTTTTTCTCGTTTTTGAGCACAAGAACCTTGTTTAGTACCTTAAGCAGCATCTCCTTGTCCACCGGCTTTAGTATGTAATCCGTACAGTCATTCTGCATAGCCTGCTGCGCATAGCTAAAATCTGCATAACCGCTTAATATCACAAAATACACATCTGATTTTTTATCTTTTCTCAAAGTCTCAAGCAGCTCAAGTCCTGTCATCTCCGGCATCCTTATATCGGCTATGACCAGATCCACATTCTCATTTTCAAGAAACTGCAGGGCTTTCCTTTCCATTTGAGACCATTCCTGCTATCTCAAATCCTTCATTTTCCCAATCAATGATCACCTTAAGCCCCTGTATTATAAAAAGGCTCATCATCCACCAATAATACTTTAAGCATTTTAAATCTCCTATAAATATGTTTCCGGTATTTTTATCATCACAGTCGTACCGCAGCCTTCCTCACTGTCCACATCAAATACTGCTTTAGATTCCGTTACCATTTTGATACGCAGGCAGGCATTTATCACGCCCACTCTGCCACCGGTCTTTAACATATCGATATCTGCATTTTTCATGTTACTTTTCATTTTTTCAAGAGCATCCGGATCAATTCCGCTGCCTGTATCCTCAACCTCTATATGCATGAACCCGGCTTTTTTGGAATATACGCACAAATATCCAGCCCGGAGCAGCTTTACTTTCTATGCCATGCACACAGGCATTTTCCAACAAAGGTTACAAGCGTAAGTTTTGGCACCTGACATTCCATGCAGTCTGCTTCTATATCTATGTTATAGTTCAGCCGCTCGCCAAACCGGTATTTCTGCAATGCCAGATAGGCTTTTACAAATTCACATTCCTTTGCAACGGTTACAGCATCATTTCCCCACTCCACATACTGTCTTTGCATGATTGCGAGTTTTTCAACCATATCAGCCGTCTCATTTTCCCTTTTAAGCAGACTGTGCATTCGTATGCTCTCAAGCGCATTAAACAGAAAGTGCGGATTTATCTGGCTGTGCAGTGCAAGAAGCTCTGCATTTTTCTGACTTACAAGCATCTCCTGCTCTTTTAGCTTATTCTTATATACAGTCTGGATCAGCTCATTTGTGCGGCTTACCATCCTGTTGTAATTTTTTATCATGCTGCCGATCTCATCTTTGCTCTCCCTGTCAGTCATAGATACAAGCTTTTCGCTGTCAACCGACTTAAACACCTTTGAAAGCTGTAATATCCTGCTCGTAAAGGAATGGTTAAAGATACTAACCAGACAAAGTGGAAAGAATACATTTATAAGCATCAGAAAAACAATGATCGGTGCATTGTGCATAAGCATGCTCCATATATTACTGCGTGTCTTAAACACATATATATCAAGATCACAGCCATACAAAGAGAGCTTCTGCCTGTATACGGAGTCGCTTATTTTCCCAATCGCCTCCAATGTCTTAAATGGTTTGTTGACTCCACTGTAGGCCCCATTTGACAGCACTATGTCATCTCCATGGCAGATAAGCACTTCATTATCATAATTCATATTCTTAAAAGTACGCATCATGCTGCCATAATTAAACTCTATCTTGAGTACCTTTTCGATATCAGATGAGTAAAAATTCCAGCTTTTGCATATAAATCATACGTCTTTCATCTGACAATCCGGCTCCGCCTTTTTCATATACAAAAAAAGGTCCTCCGCTTCCCTTTCTGCTCCAGTAGTCTGTAAGAATCCGTATTTCTTACAGCAGACATATCATTTACTTTTCCGCCATTTACTATTGTAGGATTGTCAGCATACAGGAAAAACACTATATTGCTCATTCCAAGTGTGTTTTCAAAAAGTGTATCCTGAAAGAAGCTCTGATACTCTGATACATACTCAGCAGAGCTTGTGTATTCCTTTGATATAAAATCATCTATGCGCTTGCTGGTATAGATACTCTTAGCTGCCTCTCCTGCGTTATTGACCATGCTGCTCAGATTATATCCCACAGCACTTGCTATGCTCGACATTTCATGTCTGCTGCTTTCTTTTTCAGCATTATTTACGATGGAAAGCACCACTGCATCAGTCACTATGAGCGGCAGCATGACACACAGTACATAAAATATGTAAAAACTTTTTTTCTGAGTGAATAATCATCAAGCTTTCTCTCAATGGCATTCCATATTGATTTTCTCATAAACAGTTCCTCTGAAATCACTTAAAGGAGCCGACATATGCCCGCTCCTAAAGTCTGTTTTAACTTATCATTAATTATAAAATAACATATTTATTATTAATAATCTACCCTGTTTTCTCTCCACATCTTGCGATCTCAATGCGCTCTGTCCTCTTGCCTGTGAGCTTTGTGCTTCTGTCATCAGGCTGCTGTCCTCCTGCGGATATCTCATAAATTCCCGGCACAGCTACACAGCTTCCATCCTCTTCTATCACAGCAAAGTCCCTTGGCGAAAGAGTCAGCTTTACTTTCTTAGTCTCATGTGGCTCAAGCTTTACAACCTCAATCCCCTTTAGCTGATATCCCGGCTCATACTCTGCAGCATCAACGTGCCTGATATAGAGCTGAACTATCTCATTTACAGTATATCTGCTGTCATTTGTCACATTTACAAACACCTCGACAGGTTCGTTTACATCACTTTCTGCTTTATCCACTGACAGTCCATCATAGTTTGTCTCACCATAATGCAGTCCATATCCAAATGGATATAACACATTCTCATTTGTATAGCGGTATGTCCTGTGAGCCATTGAATAATCCGTAAACTCCGGGAGATTTTCGGTGCCCTGATAAAATGTAACCGGCAGTTTTCCATTCGGACTATACTCTCCGAATATAGCTTCTGCAACAGCCTTTCCGCCTCTGGCTCCCGGATACCAGCTGTCTATAATGGCATCCACATGCTCTTCTGCCCAGGAAAGATCTATCGCACTTCCTGCTGACAGCACAAGTATTACCGGCTTTCCTACTGCTGCAACAGCCTCTAAAAGTTCCTCCTGAAGTCCCGGAAGCATAAGCCCCAGCTTGTCACCGCTTGCATATTCATTTCCGGCATCCCCCTCTTCACCTTCTATAGTTGCATCAAGTCCAAGACACATTACGACCACATCTGACTGTTCTGCCATGATGAGTGCTTCCTTAAATCTGTCCTTTTCCTCTGCAAGTCCCTGTACTTTGTCCTTGTACAGATGGCAGCCCTCTGCATAAAGCACTCTTGTATCCTCTCCAAGATATTGCTGTAATCCCTCAAGTGGAGTGATATATCTTGATGAGGTACCATAATAATTTCCTATAAGCGCATCCCTGGAGTTGGCATTTGGTCCGATAACCGCAATAGTTTTAACACTTTTTCTGTCGAGAGGCAGGAAATTGTCCTTATTCTTTAAAAGTACAAGACTTCTTCTGGCAGCCTCCACAGAAAGCTCCACATGCTCCTTACATTCTACAACCTCATACGATATGTCCTCATATGGCGATGGATAATCCTTCATCATGCCCAGACGGATACGCACCTCCATCAGCCTTTCTACTGCTGCCGTGATCGCCTCGTCTGAAACCAGTCCCTTGTCATAAGCATCCTTAAGATGTAAAAAATGCACTTCCACAGTTTTAAGTCACAGCCGTTGTTTACAGCCATAGCAGCCGATTCCTCAACTGTATCCGTCACATGATGGTGTTCGTGGAAATCAAGTATTGCCCAACAGTCTGACACCACATGACCTTCAAATCCAAACTCGTCACGCAGTATATCCTTAAGCAGTGTCCTGCTTCCGCAGGCAGGTTCTCCATTTACCCTGTTGTAAGCCCCCATGACAGCCTCAACCTTTGCATCCTTTACACATCGCTTGAAGGCATACAAATATGTATCATACATATCATGCTTTGATGCTTTCGCATCAAATCTCATGTCTTATGGCTTCCGGACCGCTGTGTACCGCAAAATTGCTTTGCACAGGCTGCCGATTTTAAGTGATCCGGATCATCCCCCTGCAATCCCCTTATATATGCGCAGCCAAGCTTACCTGTCAGGTACGGATCTTCCCCGTATGTCTCATGTCCCCTGCCCCATCTTGGATCTCTGAATATATTTACATTAGGTGCCCAGAAGGTAAGTCCCTTGTATATTCCGTGATCACCCCTTTTTTGAAAATTCATTGAACTTTCCACGACCCTCCGTTGATACAACATCTCCTATCTTTTCTATCAGGTCAGTATCAAAAGTTGCCGCAAGACCTATCGCCTGAGGAAATACTGTAGCAACACCGGCCCTTGCTACTCCATGAAGAGCCTCATTCCACCAGTTGTATTCCGGTATCCCCAGTCTTTCTATAGCCGGTGACTCATACAGCATCTGACTTATCTTCTCATCTATTGTCATCTGCGATACTAGTTTTTTTGGCATATTCTATAGTTTTTTTACTCATAGTGACTTCTCCTTTAATTTATATAATGATTTTACCAGATTCATGCAGTATTTTCTTTCTAATTGTTGCCCCACAATGTTCAAAAATTGCTATTTGTGCTATAATAACTATATTCATGCAAATGCGCATAAATATCAGCCGTATGGAGACAAGTATATATGATCGAAAATCTGAATGGAATACATGAGACAGTAAAATATAAAGAATACAGCAATGT
>ENA-OQCV01000491-OQCV01000491.1-human-gut-metagenome-genome-assembly--contig:-NODE-491-length-10710-cov-1.626854_pt1 | contig 10710 bp, 13 predicted proteins | sample MGYA00242766_ERZ504592 | MGnify/ENA primary metagenome ERZ504592 (study PRJEB26092, sample SAMD00036315) | human gut metagenome | host: Homo sapiens | study: EMG produced TPA metagenomics assembly of...
TGTCGAATATTTCCCCTTTCGCCGAAAGCATAATAATCGGCACGCCTGATTTTGCCCTGATCTCCCGGCATACTTGATAGCCGTCGATGCCGGAAGCATAAGGTCAAGAAGAATCAGATTCGGTTCGTATGTTTCAAATGTGCTCAAGGCGTCTTCTCCGTTAAATACTATTTTTGTGTCAAAACACTCTTTTGTAAGATAGAGGGAGATAAGTTCTGCGATATTTTCATCATCGTCAACGATTAGTATTCTTTGTTTTCCGATCATATTTTTCCTCCGTTTTATGGGTGAACCCGTTATCCGAGCTCAACGATTGTGACTCCGGCATCGCCTTCTCCGAACTCGGCAAGGCGGTATGATTTTACATGTTTTTGTCTTCTGAGATATTCGTGGATTCCTTTTCTTAAAGCTCCGGTTCCTTTTCCGTGAACTACGCGTACGCTGTTTAGATGCGAGAGCAGGGCGTCATCTAAATATTTATCCAGTTCGGCGACCGCTTCGTCTACTGTTTTTCCGAGCAGATTGATCTCAGGACTTACAGAAAGTGACTTGCTCATCTTGATCTTGCTTTTTGCCGTACGGTTTCATCCGCTTCGGTGCGTAAGGCGATACTTCTTCGATAATTTCCAAATCGGAAATATTGACTTGTGACCGAAGGATTCCCATCTGAACTGTGACGTTGCCTCTTGCATCGGGGAGAGAGCCGATGGTGCCGGTCAGATTCATACTTAATACTTTTACAGATTCTCCGAGTTTGAAATCAGACGGTTTGTAAGTCTTTTTCGGTTTGTTTGTTTTCAGTGAAGTCAGAAGCGGAAGTATCTTTGATCTTTTTGCGCAGTACGCTCCCGTTCTTTTTCCATTTCAGCGGCTGGAGATATTCTCCTTTCCGAATTTGTGAAAATTGCGGATCGTCTCGTCGGCAACTTCTTTCGCTTCTCTTAGTATTGCATTTGCTTTTTCATTTTGCTTCACGGATGATTGCGGTCACGTTGTTCTTCGAGCTTTTCCTGATTTTTGTACAGCCTGCCTGTTTTAAAGTTTCGGCCTCTTTTTTATAAGCGGCAATTTTCAGCCTGTTCATTTTTTCGATCGTGCGTCTGCTTGCCTCAAGATCGCTTAGGAGATCTTCAAAAGAGACGTCTTGTTCACTCAGACGATTTTTTTGCATCGTCGATAATATAGCCGGGAAGTCCGAGCTTTCCGGAAATCGCAAAAGCATTACTTTTACCCGGAATACCGATGAGAAGCCGGTAAGTCGGCCGGAGACTTTCCACATCGAATTCACAGCAGGCATTTTCAACGCCCGGGGTAGAAAGGGCATAGATTTTCAGCTCGCTGTAATGGGTTGTTGCCATAGTGCGTATGTTTCGCTTATGGAGATGCGATAAAATAGCAATGGCAAGGGCCGCTCCTTCTGTCGGGTCGGTTCCTGCGCCTAATTCGTCGAAAAGAACGAGAGAACGATCGTCGACCTTTTTCAAAAAAGGAAACAATATTTGTCATATGTGAAGAAAATGTACTCAGACTTTGTTCTATGCTCTGCTCATCTCCGATATCGGCGTAAACCTGTCGGAATACGGCGATTTCCGAACGGTCGCCTGCCGGAATATGAAGTCCGGCCTGCCCCATGAGGGTGAGAAGTCCGACCGTTTTTAAAGAGACGGTCTTTCCGCCTGTATTAGGTCCGGTGATGATGAGAAGAGAAAATTCATCGCCGAGAGATACGGTGATCGGGACAACTTTCTTCTGGTCGAGAAGAGGGTGGCGTCCTTCCCGGATACGGATACGTCCTTCTTCATTTAGAATCGGACGACTTGCGCGCATAGTAAGAGCAAGAGCGCCTCTTGCAAAAATGAAATCCAGATCGGTGAGAGATCGGTAGTCTGTTCGGATCTCTTCGATATATTGTGCGGCCTCTTCGCTTAAAGAAGCAAGAATCTTTCGGATCTCATCCTGTTCTTGTACATATAATTCTTTTAAGTCATTGTTCAGTTTTACAATAGCCTATAGGTTCAATAAATAATGTAGAACCGGATGCGGACTGGTCATGGATCAGCCCTTGTACCTGACTGCGGTATTCGGCTTTGACAGGGATACAATAGCGGTCGCCGCGCATTGTGATCAGAGCATCCTGCAGGTACGTTCTTAAAGAACCGTTTACAAGACCTGAAAGTGTTGTGTGAACACGGTCGTTGAGATTATTTATGCTCCTTCGGATATGCTTTAGCGCACTGCTTGCGTCATCACTGATTTCATCTTCGGAAATGATGCATCTTTCAATTTCATTTGAAAGAGGTGTGAGCGGCTCAAGTCCGTCAAAATAAATATCAAGACAGTCGGCAAGATCTTCCTGCGTGTCATGCCGTCCGTATGACTTGGCCCGCGCAGTGTTTGAAAGAAGACGGCAGATGCGGAGAAGTTCCGCTGTATTTAGAGCGCCTCCGATCTCAAGTCGTTTGAGAGATTCTTCCACAGGAGCTGCGTCGCCGAAAGAAATCGGCCCCTTTTTAATGATCCTTGTAAAAGCGGCGGCGGTCTGTTCCTGAAGCAAATCGATCTTCGTAAGATCCGTTACCGGTTTCAGCCGTCGGCAAAGTTGTTTTCCGCGGAAAGAACTTGCCTCATTTTTCCAACATGGGAAATAAATTTTATCAAATTCAAGTTTTATTAATGTTTTGTTATTCATAAATCTTCACCTGTCTGTAATGTTTGTATCCTCATTCTACTCTATTATCCGTATAAAGAAAAGGACTTTCAGGAAGTAAGCAAAAACCTTTTCATAGAGGATTGAATCAGGTATACTAGAATTTGGAGGAAAATAAGTCCATGCCGAGTGATAAAGAACCAAAAAAAATCGCCCGAAGAAGAGGCGGAAGAGAAGAAATATTCTTTTTTACAAGAAAAGATAAAAGGGAAACAGGGCAGCAGGGAAACGTTTATAAAACAATTTATCCGAATTGCGATCTATGGTCTGATATTGGGGATGTTTGCCTGCTTAGGATTTTTTTGCGCTTAAACCGTGGATGCAGCAATGGTTTGCGGGAAATGCAAAGACTGTGATGATCCCCGAAGATGAACAGGCAGCGGAAGATTCTGAGAAAAAATCAAGAGGGAAAAAGAAGATCCTGCGCTCGATGCGGAAAGTTATGAAGAGATGACCGCCGGGTTGAATGAACGTGTAAAAGAGGCGAGAAAAAGTATTGTTTCTGTATCTTCTGTATCTGAAAAGGCAGACTGGGACGGAGAGATGACAGGAATTTTGCAGAGTGTTACAGGTATTATCGCCGGAGATAACGGTCGGGAATTTTTGATTATCGCCGACAGTTCGATCTGCACAGGCGCTTCTGCATGGAGAGTGACAATTTCCGATGGAAAAAGCTTCGATGCAGCGCTGAAAAAGGTCGATAATAACAGAAAGATAGCAGTGTTCGGCATCGGGAAACATGTCGTAGATGAGGATGACAGCGGATTGATCAAAGTAGCCGTTTTAGGTAATTCAAAGAAAGTGGCGCAGGGAGATGCAGTGATCGCTCTCGGAAATATATTTGGATATGCAGACGGAATGTCTTACGGCGTTGTCAGCGCATCGAATTATAAGGCGACATTTTTCGACGGAGAATGCGCAGTGATCGCGACAGACATTCCGGCAGAGGAACAAGGAACAGGCATGTTGTTTAACATGGATGGCGAAGTGGTAGGGATGATTTCTTCATCCGTATGGAACGACACAGGAAAAAATGTTGTGAATGCATATGGAATTTCAGATTTGAAGCCGATTATAGAATTGCTCATCAATGGGAAAAGCGTTCCATATATCGGAATTTACGGAACAACGGTGACGGAGCAGCTTGCAGAAGAACATAAAATGCCGTCAGGTATTTATGTGGCAGATGTTGATCCGGATTCACCGGCGATGGTGGCGGGAATACAAATCGGAGATATTATATGTGAAGCATCGGGAGAAGAGATAAAGGATATTGCCGCATACCAAAACATTGTGATAGGCTCGTCTCTAGGAGAAACGATGGAGTTTGTCGGAAAACGGCTCGGTTCAGACGGATATGTCAATATAAAATTTTCTGTCGTGACCACAGAAAAAGAAGAAGTTAAATAAAGAAGCGGGAATGAGAAAATAAGAAAAGAAGAAGTTCAGTAAAAAAGCAGGAATGAAAAAATAAGAAAACAGATTAAAAGAAATAGAACATAGAGAAATAAAGAAAAAAATAGAAAGAGGAATAGCGAGACATGAGATATATCAGTGGGTTACATGAAGGAGAAACAATCAGAAATATTTATCTGTGTAAGGGAAAACGTTCGGCTGAAACAAGAAACGGAAAACCATATGACAACGTGCTTTTGCAGGATAAGACAGGAACGCTTGACGGAAAAGTATGGGACCCGAATTCGCAGGGGATTGCGGACTATGATGAAAAAGACTTTTATAGAAGTATATGGAGAAGTGATCAATTATAACGGAAATCTGCAGATTAATATAAAACAGATCCGCAAAGCCGGTGAAGAGGAATACAACCCGGCAGATTACATGCCTACCACAGAGAAAAGCGTTGACGGGATGTATGAACAGCTGACAGAGTTTATCCGTCACATTTCCAATCCGTATCTGAAAAGTCTGTTAGAATATTTCTTTGTGAACGATCAGGAATTTATTAAAAAATTCCGGTCACATTCTGCAGCGAAAACGGTACACCACGGATTTTCGGGAGGACTGCTGGAACATACGTTGAGCGTACTTCGGATGTGCGAATATTTTGCCGGATCATATGGAATTTTAAACAAAGATCTTCTGTTGACAGCGGCAATGTGCCATGACATCGGAAAAACAAGGGAACTTTCGTCATTTCCGGACAATGATTATACAGATGAAGGACAGTTGATAGGGCATATTGTGATCGGAGTGGAAATGCTCGACGAGGCAATCAGGACAATACCGGATTTTCCGGTTCGCCTTGCAAATGAATTGAAACACTGTATTATCGCCCACCACGGAGAGTTGGAATACGGTTCTCCGGAAAAAACCGGCGCTTGCGGAGGCGGTAGCGTTGAATCTTGCGGATAATGCAGATGCAAAAATGCAGACTTTGACGGAAATATTTAAAGGGAAAACAGGTACAGACTGGTTAGGATTTAACCGATTGTTCGATTCTAATTTGCGCAGAACGGCAGGAGCGTAAACAGAAAAAGCCGATTGTAGGCGGCGGATAGATCGTAACTATACGGTGTTTCCGGTGGGGAAATATGTGCGCAGATGCGGATGTGCAAAAAATGCAGGAAAACAGAAAGAAAAGGGAAGATATGTGTATGCAGAAAAATGATACTGTAGTTGTTGAAATCACGGATATCGGTGTCAACGGAGAAGGAATCGGAAAGATAGACGGATATACGCTGTTCATAAAAGACGCTGTAATAGGAGATGTTGCAGAAGTTAAAGTGATCAAGGCTAAGAAAAATTACGGATATGCCCGATTGATAAACGTGCTTGAACCGTCAAACAGCCGGGTTGAACCTAAGTGTCCTTTCGCAAGAAAATGCGGGGGTTGTCAGATTCAGGAAATGTCCTATGAAAAGCAGCTTGAGTTTAAGAAAGAAAGTCAGGGGAAATCTTGAACGGATCGGCGGTTTTTCATCTGAACTTTTTGGAATGTACAAAAGAGCCGATCATTGGGATGGAAACTCCGTTTTATTATAGAAATAAGGCGCAGTTTCCGTTTGGAACAGACAAAGAAGGAAATCCCGTAACAGGATTTTACGCAGGCCGTACACATGACATTATAGCAAATACAAACTGCATTCTCGGTGCAGCGGTAAATGAACATATTTTAGAGAGCATTCTTGATTTTATGAAAAAATATAAGATCCGTTCCTATGATGAAAAAACCAGGAACGGGTCTGTTTCGTCATGTGCTGCTTCGTTATGGATTTACGACAAAAGAAATCATGGTGTGTTTTGTTGTGAATAAAGATAAAGCGGATAAAAGCGGAGAATGGTTTCCGCATCAGAAAGAGTTGGTGGAAGAGCTTGCTAAAATTGACGGAATGACGAGTATAACGGCAAGTCCCAACACAAAGCGAACAAACGTAATTATGGGAGATACGTTTGAGGTGCTTTGGGGGCAAGGATATATTACAGACTATATCGGCTCAGTGAAATATCAGATTTCTCCTTTGTCGTTTTATCAAGTAAACCCGGTACAGACGGAAAAATTATACTCTCAGGCGCTTGAATATGCAGGCTTAAAAGGAGATGAAACGGTTTGGGATTTGTACTGCGGTATCGGAACAATTTCTTTGTTTCTTGCGCAGAAGGCAAAACAGGTTTACGGCGTGGAAATCGTGCCCCCTGCGATTGATGATGCAAGAGAAAACGCACTGTTAAACGGAATAGAAAACGCACAGTTTTTTGTGGGAAAATCTGAAGAAATCCTTCCGAAATACTATAAAGATTATGAAGAACAGCACGGAGGAGAAAAGGCACACGCGGATGTGATCGTCGTAGATCCGCCTCGGAAAGGGTGCGACGCTGAATTGTTGGAAACGATTCTTAAGATGCAGCCGGAGAGGATTGTTTATGTAAGCTGCGATTCCGCAACATTGGCAAGAGATCTGAAAATATTGTGCGAAGGGGCACAGGAAGACGAAAAAACAGCAGGGTATCAGATTGAGAAATGGAGAGCGGTTGATCAATTTCCGATGACGACACATGTGGAGACGGTAGTTTTGATGTCAAAGGTGAACCTGGATAAGTAAATATAGTGTAGCAGTTAAAGGACTTTCTCAGTGACTATCGTTAAAAGGTATATGAAGTCTTGCGGAAAGTCCTTTTTTGGTGCTTAAAATAGCTAAGTGGGAACTGGTCTACTCGGTAGGGTTGACACTAGGGAATGGATAACAAAGATTTGAACCCGTAGCGGGGTTCAGTTTAATGAGAGTTTACATTAACTTCATGTGTTTTGGGTCAATTTTTAGCATATAAATCATTTCAATTCATTATGAAATCATATGTATTCGTTGAAACGGACGAGATTTTATGCTAATATAACAAACGAGTCAAAATGATATTCAGGAGGTTTATAGATGAGTGAAGTAATAGATGATAAATGGATCGGCATTGAAGCCGCAGCAGAATATCTAGATGTAAATAAGATAGCATTCGAAATTGGATAAAAAATGGAATTTGGAATCCCGGCACATAAGATAGGAAAACAATGGAAGTTCAAAAAATCTGAACTTGATGAGTGGGTAAAAATGCGGTAAGAGCGCAATGGATTAAATTATGTACTAGGTGGTAAATGGCATGCAAATTGAGGCAGCATTCTCTTTGGAGTGAAGAATACTATAAATTCATGAGTGATTTTGCTCAAACTTCATTTGAAGATGATAAATTATTAGGAAAATTTTATACGGATTTTACAGTCGCAAAACGAATGGTGGAAACGATAGTAGAAAATGTAAAACTAGATGTTTTTTCCAAGAGACATAAAATTGATTGATCCTTTTTGTGGGGATGGAAGATTAATATCTGAGACAATTATTCAGCTTATCCAGAAGGATATCATTCATGGTAGAAATTATATATTTCTTTATGGGACATTGATGAAGTTGCTGTAAATGTTGCAAAACAAAATGTGGAAGAAATATGTAATGCTTATCAGTTATCATACGAAATAGACGCAAAAAATATGATGCATTTGTTGGATATCAATTAATCAAAGGTCACTATGATATCTGTGTAACTAATCCTCCTTGGAGTCTTCTTAAACCACAGAAATTATTTAATAAATCCAACAATGAAGAAGCATTGGAAGCATATCGTGTTGCGATAGAAAAATATGATGGATTTATGAAAAGTGAATTTCCTATCTCACAGCCGTCTAGAAAATTTGGAAAATGGGGTACGAATTTAGCTAGGTGTGGAACAGAAGTTGCACTAAGAACTATTAAGTTTAGCGGAGTTTGTGGGATTGTGTCACCAGCCTCATTGTTTAATGACCAAGTTTCTGGAGAGTTAAGAAAGTGGATTTTCGAAAATTATAAGGTGGCAGATATCACATATTATCCAGCTGAGTTGAAACTGTACGGGAAAGCAGACATTTCAAGTTGCACTTTCGTAGTAAGAAATGGCGTGGATCAGCAGGATTTCTTTGTGAAAACATACATTGATAAAACTGAATATAAAGAGAAGAAAATTGAAAAAGCTATTTATGAATATTTAAAAAGTAATGATTATTGTATTCCTTTGAAAACCGGACTGGCATCAATACCTGTAATGATGAAACTTGCAGTGTTACCTGCGACTTTAGAATACTGCAAACATTGTAGCATTGCTTTTACAAGAGAACTTGATGAAACGAAGGTCAGCGATAAACTGAATAAAAATGGGAAGATTGAATTTGCAAAGGGTTACATGGTTGATAGATATTCATTTGTTGGAGACGGGTTGCTTTTTAAATGAAAACATAGTTCAGGCACCCGATAGCACCAATATGTATAAAATAGTTTGGAGAGATGTGTCTAGAGATTCTCAGGTAAGAAGAATTAAAGCGACTTTATTACCTCCAGGATATATATGTGGTAATTCGCTGGGGGTAATATATGGCAAAGAAGACGCTCTGCCATATATGAAAATGCTATTAGCAATAATGAATTCCCTGATATATGAATTCCAAGCTAGAAGCCTTTTAGTATCTAATCATGTTTCAGCAGGAGTGGTAAAGCAAATTCATGTGCCTGAACCAATCATAGATGATGAAATAATCAGATTGGTTGATAGTCAGTTAGCAGGCAATAATGTTGAAAGAGAGTTAGAAGTAAGGACAGCTTTACTATATAATCTTTCTTCTGATGAGTATGAAAGTGTTGTATCTTCTTTTGGAATCACAGATGAAGAAAAATCAACAACTCGTTGAGAACTATAAAGATAACAATGAAAAATGGAGATATGCAAAATATGATATATAATCACTATGCATCAACTCTTAGTGAATTAGATATGCAAGTGGTCAATTGTGTTCCTCCGGGAGGAAATTGGAAAGATATTCCGGAAAGTGTTCCCTCGAAAAGACTTGAGCAAATTAGGGAAAGCTATAAGGCAGGGAAAGGGAGTAGATCAACATATTATGGACGATTACGCCCTGAAATGCCATCATATACGATTAATACTTATTTTAATCGTCCAGGGAATGGATGCCATATGCACTATGAGCAGAACAGAACGCTCTCACAAAGAGAAGCGGCTAGATTTCAGAGTTTTCCAGATGCGTTTGAATTTATTGGATCACTAGGTGCTATAAATACTCAGATTGGCAATGCGGTTCCACCTTTATTAGCATATCAAATTGCAAAAAGTATACCGTTTAAGGGACAATTTGTTGATTTGTTTTGTGGAGCTGGAGGATTAGCGCTTGGGTTCATATGGGCTGGTTGGAAACCTATTATAGGCAACGATATTGACAAGTATGCAATAGAGACGCATCGAAGAAACATTGGCGGAGAGGCAATTTGTGGTGACATAAATGATGAAGATATTCATAATACCATTGTTTCAATGGCTGTAGAAGCGAAAAAGAATAACCCGGACTTACCACTATTCGTTCTTGGTGGGCCGCCATGTCAAGGATTTTCCACCGCCAATACTCGTAGAGGTACGGAAGATTTACGGAATTGGCTATTTAAATCTTATGCAAAAGTTGTTAAAGAAATTCAACCGGATGGATTCGATTTTTGAAAATGTAAAAGGAATCTTAAACCTGGATAAGGGAAAATTCTTTGAAATGATTCAAGCTGAGTTAAAAGAGTGCGTTGAAGATATCAAAGTAAATAAAATTGGAACTGCTGATTTTGGCGTTCCACAAAGAAGGGATAGGGTAATTATTGTTGGCGGTTCATATGATTTAACACGTGATTTTCATATGGAGGCGATTTCTACCGTTCAGAAAGATGGACAGAGATCACTCTTGCCAACTGTTATTGGGACCGAGGATGCTATTGGAGATTTACCTGAACTAACACCGGGTGAAGATGGTAGTAGTTATCCTTATAAATTCCCTGCGTCAAATGCATATCAAAAGTTTATGCGTGGTGAAATTGATGCAGAAGAATACTTAAAAACTTATAAGGAATAATAGATAAGCCAGCTATTTGCTATAGCTGGCTTAAAATTTTTTTGACTACTCATCAATATCTCTAGAGTATCTTGGATCATCCCATTTTGATGAAAGTGCATCAGCAACGATTGACATGATTTCCACTAGTAGATTCTTTACTTCTTTGAACTGAGGCACCTCTAATAATTCTGCGTAATCAATATTTTGTAAAAAGCTTTCTAAATCTGCGTCTGTAGTAGCTTCATTAAAAATTAGCGTTCTTCAAGTCTTTGTTTTTATTGGACAAAAAGTGTATTAACAGATGAAAGGGTTGAAAAAGCTTGTTGTTTTAAATGTTACTATTTCATCATTTGTATACATAAATCCATTTCGGTTTTCTTTATTTGCATAATCTATCAAAGATGAAAATGCAACACGAATTTTGCGGATTTTCTGTATATTAACATAGCGGAGAGTGCTTGGCTTACTTATGAACTCTACAGTAACTATTTGATTATTGACATTTAAAGTGGTCGGATCAATTTCGTAATCATAATCAGCATAGTTTAAATTGAGTAATGTTAATAAGAATAAAAACTCATCGTGC
>ENA-OQCV01000492-OQCV01000492.1-human-gut-metagenome-genome-assembly--contig:-NODE-492-length-10702-cov-2.111962_pt1 | contig 10702 bp, 15 predicted proteins | sample MGYA00242766_ERZ504592 | MGnify/ENA primary metagenome ERZ504592 (study PRJEB26092, sample SAMD00036315) | human gut metagenome | host: Homo sapiens | study: EMG produced TPA metagenomics assembly of...
ACAAGCGCATGGGCAAGCTGTGCCCATGCCGGTGTACCCCGGTGGCCCCAGCAAACACCTATATGGGGCATCCACATCACCCCCCACCGTGGACGGCAACGTGACTGTTGGGCCCGGACGCGGAGAACACCGATGTGCTCGGACGACTACGGTGTGCCGCAGGCCAACATAGGACAGTCTGGCCGTGGAGGGCGCAAAGCTGTGGCCCCACATCTTCCAAAAAGGATCAGATCCGCACCTTCGCCGGCATCCAGCCCAAGTGGGTGGATGAAAACGGTGCCATTCAGGACTGGAAGGTGGAGATCCGGGACGACGTGGCACCCAATGCCGTCAACCTCGTGGGCATTGAATCCCCGGGCCTGACCGGCAGCGTGCCGCTGGCCCGCTACGTCATCGGTCTGATGCAGGAGCGCGAAAAGTTTGAGGAAAACCCAGACTTTGACCCGCACCACAAGGGCATCGTCAAGTTTGCCGAGTGCACGCCGGAACAGCAGGCAGAGCTCATCGCGCAGGACCCCGATTACGGCGAGATGATCTGTAGCTGTGAGGAAGTGACCAAGGCGGAGATCCTGCAGGCTATCCACAACCCGCTGGGCGTTTCCACCATGACCGGCATCAAGTACCGCACCCGCGCCATGATGGGCGGCTGTCAGGGCGGCTTCTGCCAGATGAAGATCGAACACTTCATTGAGCAGGAGCTGGGCACCGAGCCGGAGAATGTGCGTTACAGCCGTCAGGGGTCATGGGTACTCACCGGCAATATGCGGAAGGAGGAGAACTGAGCGATGGAACAGAAAGACGTTGTGATTATCGGCGGCGGCCCTGCAGGTCTTGCCGCAGCGGTGGAGCTGCACAAGCAGGGCATCCGCAACATGATCATTCTGGAGCGCGAGGCGATGCTGGGCGGCATCCTGCGCCAGTGCATCCATGACGGTTTCGGTCTGGGCCGCTTCGGCGAGAGCCTGTCCGGCCCGGAATATGCACAGGCGTTCATTGATGAAGTGAACAAGCGTGAGATCCCTTACGAGACCAGCGCCACGGTGCTGAGCCTGACGGAGGATCGTGTCGTCACCGCATCCACCCGCAGCGGCCTGCGCCAGTATCAGGCAAAGGCTGTGGTGCTTGCCATGGGCTGCAAGGAGCGCAGCCGCGGCGCACTGGGCATTCCCGGCGAGCGTCCGGCGGGCGTGTTCACCGCAGGCACCGCGCAGGCTTACATGAACCTCTACAACCGGATGCCCGGCAAGGAGGTCGTCATCCTCGGCTCCGGCGATATCGGCATGATCATGGCACGCCGCATGACGCTGGAAGGTGCTCATGTGCAGGCAGTGTTCGAGCTGATGCCTTACCCCTCCGGCCTGCCGCGCAACATCGTGCAGTGTCTGGATGACTACAATATCCCGCTCTATCTCAGCCACACCGTCACCGAGATCCATGGCCGTGACCGTCTGACCGGCGTGACCATCTCCGAGGTGGACGCGAACCGTCGGCCCATCCCCGGCACCGAGAAGGAGTACAAGTGTGATACGCTGATCCTCTCCGTGGGCCTGATCCCGGAGAACAAGCTGCTGGAGGATGCCGGCATCGCCATTGACCCCCGACACCAACGGCGCTGTGGTGGACGAGAACCTGCAGACCAACGTGCCCCGGCGTGTTCTCTGCCGGCAATGTGTTGCATGTGCATGATCTGGTGGACTTTGTTTCCATGGAGTCCGAGGCACTGGCACGCCACGCTGCCGCCTACGTTGAGGGCAAGGGCATCGACCCCTGCACGCTGGACGTAAAGTGCGGCGAGGGCGTGGGCCACACCATTCCGCAGAAGGTCAGCGGCAAGAACGACTTCAGCCTGTCGCTGCGCGTGCGGAACCACTACCGTGACTGCCGCATCGTGGTGCGCCAGAACGGTGTGGAAGTTGCTGCCAAGAAGATGAAGAAAGCCATTCCTGCGGAGATGATCCAGTTCAAGGTCTCTGCTGCCAAGCTGCAGGAGGAAGGCGCACTGGAGGTGTCGGTGGAATGAAAAAGCAATTTACCTGTATCGTCTGCCCCAACGGCTGCGAGATCGAAGCCGAAGTTGAAAATGGTCAGGTGATCTCGGTCACCGGTCACACCTGCCCCCGCGGCGAACAGTATGTCCGTCAGGAGCTGACTGCGCCCCGCCGCACCATCGCCAGCTCAGTGCTGGTTAAGGGCGGCGAGCTGCCCGTTACCAGCGTCCGCCTGACCAAGGCCGTCCCCAAGGATATGATCTTCCCGGTGATGGACGAGATCCGCAAGGTGGTGCTGACCGCCCTGTCAAGGCAGGCACCATCGTGCTGCACAACGTCTGCGGGCTGGACAGTGACGTGATGGTCACCAAGAATGTGGATGCCTGCTGACCGGCTGAAATAAGAAATACGGAAAAACAGTCCTGATCGTCTGCCTGCTTTTACAGCGGACACGGTCAGGGCTGATTTTGATGCTATAAACCTGTTGACATGATGTGGAAATGGGCTTATATCGGCCTCAACGTGGGAAAGGACTGCGGCAAACGCCAAAAGCGGGCAATGCCGCAGCATATGGCTGGTCTGTACAGGCGCGGCCCATGCACTGGATGTGGAGCCTGCCAGCATTGCAAAAATACGGGCACAAAAATGAACTGTTTGCAATTTTGGAAACGAGATGCTATACTATTGATTGTACATACAACGATGTAGATACAACTTCCTGCGATGAAGCCCGGAGGAGCCTATGGATATTACGGAACGAAAAATCACAAAGATTGCACGTGAAGCGGAAAAACTGGTCCTGCTCACGATGCGGGAGGAAGGGGTCGGCACAGCAGAGATCGACCTGATCCATGCAGTGCGGCATCACCCCGGCTGCACGCAGGCGCAGCTGGCGGAACTGCTGCACGCAGATAAGGCTGCCATTGCGCGGCGGACAAAAAATCTGGAAGCAAAGGGTCTTCTGATCCGCAGAGATGCCCCTAGCGACCGGCGCAGCCAGCTGCTGTACCCCACCAAAAAGGCGGAAAGCCTGAGATCCTCCAAGGCAGAGATCGAAGCGGACTTTTACGAATACCTGACCAATGTGCTCACCGCCGAGGAAGCCGCTGCCTTTGCCGCTGCGCTGAACAAGCTGTACACAGCATCCAAGACCGAGAGCCGCGCGGGCTTCCCGCATTTCCGGAAAGCTGCAGGAGGTGAGGCTGCTCTGAAAAAGGATAAAACGTTCCGCCCGGACAGGGTGCTCTCCTATTTCAAAGCAGAGTGGCTCCCGCTGGCCTTTGTCACGCTGTCGGGCCTTGTGTATAACATCGGCCTGCTGGCAACGCCTTGGTTCGAGGGCCGGCTGGCCCAGTGCCTTGCCGACATTCTGGGCGGCAGCGAGACGGCGGCAAAAATGGCCATGCTGGTGCTGGCCTATATCGTGGTCACGCTGGCGGTGCAGGCGGCGCGCTTTATCAAGCGCTTTTATGTCCGCCGCTTTGCCAACAACATCAACCGCCGGATGAAGGGCATCCTGTATGCCAATCTGGTGCGGCAGAGCCGGGCGGCGCTGGAAAAAGAAGGCGCCGGTGAACTGATGACCAAGGCCATCTCGGATGTGGACGACTGCGTAGAGGGGATGCGCAAGTTCACCACCGAGATCTTTGATACCGGCGTGGCGCTGGTGGGCTATGCTGTGATGCTGCTGGTGTACGACTGGCGGCTGGCGCTGCTCAGCCTGCTGTTCACGCCGTTTTTCCCTACATGTGCGCGGCATGGATGAAAAAGGCCGGTGCAGCGCGCCGGTGCGGCGTACAAAAATGGCAGCAAGTGCGCTGAGCGCTGCCACCCTCGACCGCGCCCGGAATGCTGTGACCTACCGCATTTACGGCTGTGAGGATGCCCGCATAGAAAAGTACGAGGAAGCCCTGAACACCTACGAAAAAACAGCCGTGCGCAACAATGTGTGGCAGTCCGCTCTGCCGCCGCTGTATCTGGCAGCGTCCGAGGCAGGCGTGCTGTTCATTTTGTGGTTCGGCGCTAAAAATGTGCTCGGCTCCGGCTGGAGCACATGGGACATTGCGGCGTTCACCACCTTCCTTTCCTGCTTCACGAAACTGGTGGTCAAATCCTCCAAGGTGGCAAAGCTGTTCAACTCGGTGCAGAAAGCCGAGGTCTCGTGGAAGCGCATCAAGCCACTGATGAAGCAGCCGGAGCAGCTGGAAGCATTGAATATCCCGGCGGCGCAGGACGTGACGCTGGAAAACCTCTCCTTTTTCCTATGGCGAAGGACCCATCTTTTTCCGGCCTGAGCCTGACGGCGCACCCCCGGTGATATCATTGGCATCACCGGCCCGGTGGCCTGCGGCAAATCCACCTTTGGCAGGGTGTTCCTGTGCGAAGCACCCTACGGCGGCTCGGCAAAATTTGGCAAAACGGAATTTGCTGCCCTGACCCCGCGGCAGATCTCTGCCACCGTTGGTTACTTGGGCCATGATCCGGAGCTGAGCGCCGATACGGTGCAGAACAATGTTCTCTGCGGCAGTGAACAGGATGCCATGCCGTGGCTTGCTGCCGCCGCGTTGGACGGCGAAGTGCTGGCCATGGAAAACGGTGTGGATACCGTCATCGGCCCCCAGCGGCACCCGCCTTTCCGGCGGTCAGGCCCAGCGCTTGGCACTGGCAAGAACGCTGGCCCACCCGCGCCCGGTGCTGATCCTGGACGACCCGTTCTCTGCGCTGGACCGCCATACCGAGGATACCGTGTTTGCCGATTTGCAGAGCGATGCAAAGGATAAGGTGGTCTTCCTCATCTCGCACCGGCTGTACCACTTCCCGCAGATGCAGAAAGTGATCTTTATGGACGGCGGTAAAACCACCGTTGGTACCCATGCCCAGCTGATGGAAACGGTTCCGCTGTACCGCCAGCTGTACGAGAGCCAGACGGTGCAGAAAGAAGGCGATCTGGATGAAGAGTAAAAAGGATAACGGCGTATTTGAAACCATCCGCATGGCCGCCATGTCGCATCATCTGCTCACGGCGGGCACCATCCTGTGCGTGGCGGCATCGGTGGTGGCATCACTGCTGCCGCCGCTGCTGCTGGCCGGTATCATTGACCGGCTCACCGCAGGCATCCCACTCACCTTTGCAGCAGTGCTGCTTTACTTTGGCGGTCTGGCGCTGGAAGGGGGCTTTCCTCCGCGCAGGAAAGCCTGCTGGTGCTCTTTGGCCAGAAAATGACCCACGCGCTGCGGTCGGAAATGTCCCGGAAGCTTACCCGGCTGCCCGCCAGTACGCTGGCAGGCCAGAACCCCGGCGAGGTGCGGCACGCTTTTCCGGCGATGTGGACACGGTGGAAGCACTGTTCACCTCCGGCATCATCAGCATGGCGGCAGATGCCTGCCGCATCATTCCATCATGGCGGTCATCGCGGTGAAAAACACCGGCATTGCGCTGGTGCTGCTGCTGGTGCTGCCGCTGTTTGCGGTGTTCACCCGCCATGTGCAAAAGCGGATGCTGGCCGCACAACTGGATAACCGCCGTGCCGTTGCGGCTGTCTCCGGTCAGGTGCCGGAGACGCTGCACAACATCCGCACCATCCGGGCGCTGGGGCTGGAAAGCTATAGGGAACGCCGCTATGACCGCTGCATCGGCGAGAGCTACGCCGCTATGGAGCGCACCAATTTTTACGATGCCATCTATTCGCCGGTGGTGCTGGCGCTGAACGCGGTGGTGGCAGGCATCGTGATGCTGCTTTCCGCTTCCGGCAATGCCATGGTGCTTATATTCTTTGGGATGTCGTGGGTACCTCGGTGGCGATCATCAACTACATTTCCCGCATTTTTGCTCCCATTGAAAGCCTTGGCATGGAGATCCAGACCCATCCAGTCGGCCATGGCGGGCGTCAAGCGCATCGATGCCTTTCTCGCTCAGCCGGAGCGCACGATCCCTGCCGAGCGCCGGACCGCTGCGCGCGGGGATGTGGAGCTTGCGCATGTGACCTTCGGCTATGGCGAAAAAGCCCGTCCTGAGTGACTTCTCCATGACGGTAAAGCAGGGCGAGCAGGTCACGCTGGTGGGCCGCACCGGTGCGGGCAAGAGCACGGTATTCAAGCTTCTGCTGGGCCTATACCAGCCGCAGGCGGGCTCTGTTACCATTGGCGGCGTGGATGTGGCACGCATCACCGACCGCGAGCGCCGCACCTGCATCGGCTGCGTGGAGCAGCATTTCCTCCCGTGTGCCGGGCACCGTGCTGGAGCAGATCACGCTTGGGCGATCCGCAGATCACTGCAGAGATGGCACGGAATGCGGCAAAGCTTGCGGGCATTGACGAAGCCATTCAGGCCCTGCCGGAAGGCTGCGACACCATTTGCAGCGATGGCATGTTTTCGCAGGGTGAGTGGCAGCTGCTGTCCATTGCCCGCGCTGCGGCGGCGGACCCGGCTGTGCTTTTGCTGGACGAGGTCACAGCAAATCTGGACGCTGAAACGGAAGCCCGTGTGCTGGAAGCACTGCGCCGCGCCTCTGCAGGCCGCACGGTGCTCTCAGTCTCCCATCGCATTTACGAAAACCTGGGCGGCAGAACGGTGAAGATCGAGCCGCAGAGCATGTGAACCGAAACATTTTTCGCAATGCACGAAAAACGTTTCATCTCTTGACAGAACAGTCGCTGTGATGTAAAGCAAGGCGCGAAAGCCGGGCAAAGCTCGTCTCATTCTTTCAGGAGTGGTAAGGAAGATCAAAATCTGTTTTTTCATGTCAGACATGAAGATACTTCTTGTTCTTTCGCAGAGAAAGGAATATAATGGGAGAGATAAGATCACCAGCATGCACATGATAAAACTTGGAGTGCGCTCAAGGTCAAGAGGAAGATGATTTCTTTCCCGGCAGGACTGTGCTATACTGACAAAAAGATCTCCGGGTGCAGCGCAAAAGCTGCTGCAGGGAAGCTGAAACTTACAGAAATGAGGAACACACACGGCAATGGCACAGCACGAACGCGGCACGGCATATTATCATCTTCCGGGACTGTTTGAATTTTATGAACTGTACCGTGTGTTTCTGCCGCTGTTCCGTGAACACAGGGAATATTTTTACGACTGGTGCGAGATCGGTTCGGTCTACGGTGCACCGGCCGACTGCATCTGGGGCGGGGGCCGCACTGGCTTTGGCGATGCACAGCCGCACCGGGTGCTTGCACTGATGCAGGAATATGGCATATCGGCCCGGCTCACCTTCAGCAATTCGCTGCTCCGGAAAGAGCACCTTGCAGACCGGAAATGCAATGCCCTCTGTGCGCTGTTTGAAAAAGAAAACCGTGTGCAGAATGGTGTCATTGTCCATTCGGACCTGCTGCTGGACTACCTGAAAAAGCAGTATCCGGGCCTTTATTTCGTGTCCTCCACAACAAAGGTCCTTACAGATTTTCAGCAGCTCCGCAGAGAGACGGAACGGGAAGAGTTCCGCTATGTTGTGCCGGATTTCCGCCTGAACAAGTCGTTTGCAGAGCTGGATACCCTGCCGCAGGATCAGAAGGACAAGGTGGAATTTCTGTGCAACGAATGCTGCTGGTACGGCTGCCGGGACAGAAAGCACTGCTACGAGAATGTCAGCCGCAAAAATCTGGGCGAGGACTGCCCGGACCACCGCTGCACAGCGCCGGGCGCACAGCAGGGCTATCGTTTTTCAAAGGCAATGGAAAACCCCGGCTTCATCGGGGCCGGGGATATCCGCAAAGTTTATCTGCCCGGCGGCTTTTCCAACTTCAAGATCGAGGGGCGGGGCCTGGGCAGCGCGTTGATACTGGAATTTCTGCTTTACTACATGACAAAGCCTGAGTATCAGCTGCGCGTCCGGGAAGAAATTTATCTGGACAACATGCTGGATCTGTTCTGATGGCCCTGAGCCGCGTTCATATTTGCTTCCGTGATGCATCCTGCCGCCTTCGGGCGGCTTTTGTTAAGAACTTGAGTGAAGAAAAACCACCAGCTAAGCTGGTGGAATAAAAACGGCTTTAGCCCTAGACAAAGAGAAACCTCTCTGTAGAATAGAGTGTGGGTTTGCCAACCACATTCTAGGAACAGAGAGGTTTATCTTTGAAATGAAAAATAACAAAGACATAGATAGTTTAAGCCATACGACATGGAGATGTCAATACCATGTAGTGTTTGCACCGAAATATCGGAGAATGGTGATTTATGGCCAAATCAAAAAATGATATTGGTCAGATACTTCGCAAACTATGCGAGCAAAAGGATATTGAAATAATTGAAGCAGAAGCCTGCCCGGACCATATCCATATGCTGATAAGTTTTTCGCCGAAGTACAGCATTTCTTACGTTATGGGATATCTCAAGGGAAAGAGCAGCCTCGTGATTTTCGACAGACACGCGAATTTAAAGTACAAGTATGGAAATCGGCATTTCTGGGCCAGAGGATATTTTGTGGATACTGTTGGAAAAAATCAAGCAGAGAATCCAAGGAGTATATCAAGAGACAGCTGGAACAAGACCAAATTGCAGACCAGTTAAGCCTTAAGGAATTCACGGACCCGTTTACGGGTAGCAAGGGAACCAAGGCGTAAATAAAAGGCCCCTTGAGGGGCCTGCCACGAGACAGGAATGCAGTTGGCAGACCCATTCGTGGCCCCTTAAGGGGCTTTGCTAGTATTATGCCCTTCTAGGGCTTACTCAAGCCACCGGCTCAGCCGGTGGTTTTGACTTTGGAAGATAAAGAATAGGAGTCCCTGCAATGAAAAAATAAGGACGGCTTCGATTCTCCTGCTTATGGTTCTGGGAACCGGGCTGGTGCGGATGGCTCCACGGTGAAGGAAAAGCGGTTCCGTTATAGCTGCCATTATAATGTACGGCATCCGGGTCAATGCGATGGACAGTCCGGCTACGGTGTAACAAAACTGGACGCAATCGTAGAGAGTATCGTATGCACCAAGTTTTCGGAGATTTTAGAGTGTTCCAAAAGCAAGCTGCTTCAGGATATGCTTCGCAAGGACATGGAAGTAGCGCAGAAAGAAGTATCACGTGTAAAGAGTGAACTCGACCTCAAGGACGACGAACGGAATGCATGCACTTTTTATATTTGGCATCAAGTTATAGATTGACAAGAGTACGCATACACGATAAACTTTATATAGTATCATGTGGATTAAAAGGAGACTCAACCATGAGTGTCAAGTATACTACCCCTGCCCAGCACAAGAGCAACCTCCGCAATGTGTATGGAACCTTTGCCATTGAGGGCATGACCATCAGCAAAGATACACGCAGCAACCTTGACCGCATTGGCAGCGGTCAGGCCAGCTATCAGCAGGTCGTGAATGAACTGCGCGCAAAGTACGCGAAGAAGGGCTGATTATGTTCTCAAAGTATGATGTCTACACCACAGTGCAGTCCATGTACTGCTACCCGGATACGGATGTTCTGATCAACAAGTTGAACATTCATGATAAAGCCGAACTCAAACAGGCCGAAGAAGAATTTACGGCTGTAAAACAGATGGCTCTGTTACAGGAGCCAATCAAGGGACGTTTTACCAAAACTCACCTATTTCGGATTCACCGCTTCCTTTTTGAGGATGTGTACCCGTTTGCAGGGCACATCCGCAAGGAGCAAATCAGCAAGGGCGACACGATGTTCTACCCGCCAGACCTGATTGACCGAGAATTAGAGCGGGTGTTCAAAACCATTCACTCCAAGAAGCTGCTTGCCGAACAGGATAAAGAAAAGCAGATTCGAAATCTGTCGCAGACAATGGCGGAGTTAAATATTATCCATCCATTCCGTGAGGGAAATGGCCGTAGCACCCGTGAATTGATTCGCTGCATGGCGTTGGAATATGGTCTACATATTAACTGGGGCAACACTGATCGAGAGACTTTGATCAACGCTGCAATCGCTGCTGTAGATGATGATATGGCGTTCTGTGATGTTCTAAGACAGTGCGTTGAAACGGAAAACTAGCGAAAAACGCCCTGCCGAGATACGGCAGGACGTTTTGTTTTTTATGGACCTAGAGGGATTCGAACCCTTGACCTCTCGGATGCGAACCGAACGCTCTCCCAACTGAGCTATAGGCCCATGTGATGACCCTGTAAGTGTAACTCTGTTCGGGAAATTTGTCAAGTATTTTGGGCAGGGCCAAAAAGCATCGCTCAGCGGTTGCCTAGCTGCCAGAAAGCAACAGCGCTGGCAGCGGCAACGTTCAGGGAATCCACGCCGTGGGACATAGGGTATTTTTGACGGTGTAGTCACAGGCGGCAATGGTGCTGTGGGCAAGGCCGTCACCCTCTGTGCCCAGCACGATGGCGAGCTTCGGCTCGGCGGAAAGAGCGCTGTCGTCAATGCTTACGGAGCGGTCGCTCAGAGCCATGGCAGCAGTCTTGAAGCCAAGACTGTGCAGCTGAGCAATGCCGTTTTCCGGCCAGTCGGCAGGGCAGGTGCCGATCTGCGCCCAGGGCACCTGAAACACGGTGCCCATGCTCACACGCACGGCACGGCGGCACAGCGGGTCGCAGCAGGAAGGAGTAACGAGCACGGCATCCATGTTCAGTGCAGCGGCGCTGCGGAAGATCGCTCCCACATTGGTGGAGTCCACAATGCCCTCCAGAACGCCACCCGGCGGGCATTGCGGCAGACCTCTTCCACGCTGCGCGGCAGCGGGCGGCGGAAGGCGCACAGCACGCCGCGGGTCAGCTCGAAGCCGGTCAGGCTGGCA
>ENA-OQCV01000493-OQCV01000493.1-human-gut-metagenome-genome-assembly--contig:-NODE-493-length-10688-cov-2.605909_pt1 | contig 10688 bp, 16 predicted proteins | sample MGYA00242766_ERZ504592 | MGnify/ENA primary metagenome ERZ504592 (study PRJEB26092, sample SAMD00036315) | human gut metagenome | host: Homo sapiens | study: EMG produced TPA metagenomics assembly of...
TAAGTCGCTTGCAATTAATTTGATCATAGGTCAATCCCTCCATAAGTTATAGAAAAGTTATAGATAAATATAAGGATAAGTGATTTCTTCTGCGTGTCCGCGTAATTAGATTATAACGTCAAAAAATATCGGCAGTAAATGAAAAAATAAGACTTAAAAAAGCGCATGTAAAAAAGCGCATTGATAAGAGAACTTTTTGATAGAGGCAAGAAAAATCCGAAGTTAAAAAATGAGTAGAAAGAGTGAAAGTCAGATGAAAAAGACAAGATATGGATTTTCGCGGGAACAACAGAAGGCAGACTGCTCACCCGGTATGCATCACAAATGAAAATGAAGTGTTGTGTCAGCACCGCAACCGAATATGGAAAAAGCGTTCTGGGAGAGAATGAGGGAATCCGGGTCATACCCGGGCGGATGGATCAGTCAAAGATGAGAGCGTTTATAAGGGAAAATAATATCGGACTTGCGGTGGATGCAACCCATCCGTTTGCAAGACAAGTTACAGAAAATATTTGCGCCGCATGCGAAGAAGAAAAGATCAAATATGTTCGCTGTCTTCGGGAAAGAGAAACGAACGATCCGGCTGATCATGCGGGAGAAACGAGTGACGGAAGACCCATATCTGCGGCTTCGGTAGAAGAAGCGGTGGAATATTTAAAAAAAGACAGGCGGGAATGTGCTGATATCTACAGGGAGCAAAGAACTGCATTTGTATACCCGGATAAAAGATTATAAAGAAAGATGTTTTGCAAGAGTCCTTTCGACGCAGGAGGCAGTCGCAGAGGCAGTCCGTCTTGGTTTTGAGGGGAAACATCTGATCGCAATGCAGGGTCCCTATTCGGAAGAACTGAATCTGGCAATGCTCAAACATATAAATGCAGCTTATTTTGTGACGAAAGAATCAGGCGGCGCAGGCGGGTTCGAGGAAAAGAAAAAGGCGGCGCAGAAAGCCGGGGCGGAACTTATCGTGATCGCGCGCCCGAAAGAAGAAGGAAAAAGCCTTCAAGAGGTGAAAAACTTATGGAAGAATTCCTTGCAAAGGAAAATCTTCTATGATATACTACGAATGTTGCAAAAAAAGCACGCATGCGGTTATCTCCGTCGGTGCCTAAGCCGGAGAATCCGGACGGTTTCGGAGGAAAACAAAACATGCGGAAGTAAAAAAACCAATTTGGAGGAAAGAAACATGGGCGTTATTTCAATGAAACAGCTTTTAGAAGCAGGTGTTCATTTCGGACATCAGACAAGAAGATGGAATCCTAAAATGGCTCCGTACATCTACACAGAGCGTAATGGTATCTACATCATCGACTTACAGAAGTCTGTAGGAAAGGTTGATGAGGCATATGATGCCGTATCTGATATCGCTGCTCAGGGTGGTACAATCCTTTTCGTAGGTACAAAGAAGCAGGCTCAGGATGCAATCAAGACTGAGGCAGAGCGTTGCGGTATGTACTATGTAAACGAGAGATGGTTAGGTGGAATGCTTACAAACTTCCGCACAATCGAGAGCCGTATTGCAAGACTTAAAGCTATCGAGACAATGTCAGAGGATGGCACATTCGATGTTCTTCCTAAGAAGGAAGTTATCGCACTCAAGAAGGAGTGGGAGAAGCTCGAGAAGAACCTTGGTGGAATCAAGGATATGAAGAGAATTCCTGATGCAATATTTGTAGTAGATCCTAAGAAGGAGCGTATCTGTATCAAAGAGGCTCAGGCACTTGGAATCACTCTTATAGGTATTGCTGATACAAACTGCGATCCTGACGAGTTAGATTATGTTATCCCAGGAAACGATGATGCTATCAGAGCTGTCAAATTAATCGTATCTAAGATGGCAGACGCTGTTATCGAGGCAAAGCAGGGAGCTGAGGAAGAGGTTACTGCTGAGGAAGCTTCTGACGAGACAGTTGAGGAATAAAACAGATTAATATCGGAGGATAATCAAATGGCTATTACAGCAGGTATGGTAAAAGAACTGCGTGAAATGACAGGCGCAGGTATGATGGACTGCTAAAAAGGCTTTAACTGAGACAAACGGTGATATGGATGCCGCTGTTGAGGTATTAAGAAAAAGCGGTGCAGCTAAGATGGAAAAGAAGCAGAGCAGAATTGCCGCTGAGGGAATCGCACGTGTTGCTGTAAACGGAAACGTTGCAGTTGTAGCAGAGGTTAACTCTGAGACAGATTTCGTTGCAAAGAACGAGACATTCCAGGAGTTTGTTCAGACTGTAGCAGATACAGCACTTGCTTCTGACTTAAATGGTGGTGCAAATGGAGAGGATATCGACGCTCTTCTTGCTACAAACGGACTTAGCGAGCTTCTTGTAGAGAAGACAGCTACAATCGGAGAGAAGTTATCTGTTCGTAGATTTGCAAAGGTTACAGGTGATATTGTTACTTCTTATATCCATGGTGGTGGAAGAATCGGTGTTATCATTGCAGCAAATGGTGCAACAGACGATGCAGCTAAAGAAGCAATCACAAATATTGCTATGCAGGTTGCAGCTATGAACCCACAGTACATCAGCAGAAACGATATCTCTGATGAAGAGCTTGCAAAGCTTAGAGAGATCACTGTTGACAGTGCATTAAATGATGCTACAACACTTCCAAAGCCTATTCTTAATAAGTTAATTGACAAGGCTATTAATGAGAAGCTTTGGAGCGATGATGATATCAACAACTTCAACGAGCACAAGAACAACATGAACTATGTATGGAACTTCTTATCAGATGCTGCTAAGGCAAAGCTTGGTGAGCTTGCAATGGCAGACAAGGAGTCTATCGTGGCTGAGAAGATGTTCAATGGTTTAGTTGAGGGTCGTGTATCTAAGCAGTTAAAAGGAGATTTGTCTCCTTGACCAGACATATGTTAAGGCAGAGGATGGAAAGCAGTCAGTTGCAAAAATATCTTGAGTCAGTTTCTAAGGGTCTTACAATCACCGAGATGGTTCGTTTCGAGGTAGGTGAGGGTATGGAGAAGAAGCAGGAAGATTTCGCTGCTGAGGTTGCTGCCCAGATGGCTGGAGTCTAAACTGTATCTTTATACTGATTAAACTGAATGCTGTTCCGCAAAAGTTTAACATTTTAAACTTTTGCGGAATTTTTTTATCTTTACAAGATATAAAAATATGGTAAAATAGTAAGAGGAAACAAAACCAATCATAACCGGGGGACGCATATGGACTCAAAGGATAATGAATTAGCCAGACAGCAGCAGGAGCGTCGCAAACGTGTGAGCCGGATTAAGACAGGTATTATTATGACTATAGCAATATGGATAGCAATATCTATACTTGCCATAGTTGTACTGGGTATCATGGTTGTCAAACTGAATTCGAGAATATACAAGCTTGAGCTTCAGTTAAATACAGCTATATCAAGCACAGTTACCGGTACTGAGTCTGATGATGGTGACATCGCTTCTGATGAAGAAAGCTCTGGCGCAAAAACTCAGGCTGTCGTGAAACAGCTTGAGTCAAAAGACAATGTGTATCATGATGGGGATACAAGAAAGGTATATCTTACTTTTGATTGTATTCCCGGTGATAACACCGGTGCCATTTTAGATGCCCTTGCCAACTGTGGTGTCAAGGCTACCTTCTTTGTCACAGCAGATACCTCCGGTAAATATGATGATGTTTATAAGCGCATAGTGCAGGACGGACACACTATTGCGATGGCTTCCTACAGTAATTCATACAGTAAAATTTATGAATCAACAGAGGCATTTACCGATGACCTGACACAGATTTCCGATTATATCACCAATCTGACTGGAATAGCACCGGATATTTATCGTTTTCCCGGTGGCAGCATGAACCAGATTAGTAATGTAGACATGGTTGAGCTTGTAAAGATACTCAATTCAAAGCATATCACATACTTTGACTGGAATGTCAATTCTGGTGATACGGCCGACAATTGCAGTGTCGATGATATTGTCAATAATGTCACCTCAGGTATTGCCAAATATGACAATTCAGTTGTGTTATTACATGATGATTCAAACAGATCAACCACGGCAGAGGCTATTGAGCCGCTTGTTGAAAGCATAAAAGCGCAGGGTGCCGAAATATTGCCGATTGATAATAATACATATAAAGTTCAATATATCAAATCAGATACTGTTGGATAAGATAATAAATGGAGGAAATATTCATGGGATTATTCAAAGAATTTAAGGATGATTTTTCTCAGGCTGTAAACGAGCTTGTACCCGGAGATGTACCTGAGAAAGAAGTAGAGCCAAAGGCTCAGACAGCTGACAATCTTGTAGTTGATACTATAGGAGAGAATGTTGACGTTGCATCAGAGCTTTCAAAGCTCGACGGATTACTTGAGCATGTCGAGGAGCAGCCACAGGAGACAACTGTACCAAGACCAACTCCAAGTGAAAATTTTGCAGAGCATACAATCAATACACAAAAATGAGGAGCAGATACCACAAATGAATGATATACCACAGCCAGTAAACAATAACGTTTTATCAGGAGATGTACAGGACGAAACATCAGTCATCACAGCAAGCACTGTACTCACAGGTGATTTACAGTCATCAGGATCATTTGATATTCAGGGAACAATCAACGGCAACGTAATGTGTAACGGTAAGATTGTTGTTACAGGAACAGTCAACGGCAACACAAATTCATCAGAGTTTTTCGCTGATGTAGCTAAGGTTGAGGGTGAAATTGTTTCAACAGGAACTGTAAAGATAGGTGCAGGATCTGTTATCATCGGCAATATCTCAGCATCTTCAGCAGTTATCGCAGGAGCTGTAAAGGGCGATATAGATGTTCAGGGACCTGTTGTAGTAGATACTTCTGCAGTTATCATGGGTAATATCAAGTCACGTTCAGTACAGATTAACAATGGTGCCGTTATCGAGGGCTTCTGTTCTCAGACATACGCTGATATCGATGTTCAGGGACTTTTCGAGGGTAAATAAATATGAGTAGAATATTACTAAAATTAAGTGGTGAAGCACTTGCAGGTGATAAGCACCACGGCTTTGATGAGGCTACAGTCATTGAGGTTGCAAAACAGGTTAACAGATTGTTGATAATGGTACACAGGTAGGTATTGTTATCGGTGGTGGAAACTTCTGGAGAGGCAGAACCAGTGAGACCATCGACCGCACAAAGGCTGACCAGATTGGTATGCTTGCTACAGTTATGAACTGCATTTATGTATCTGAGATTTTCAGATATGTCGGAATGAAGACAGCTGTTCTTACTCCATTTGAGTGCGGCAACATGACAAAGCTTTTCTCTAAGGACAGAGCAAACAAGTATTTCGCACATGATATGGTTGTTTTCTTTGCAGGTGGTACAGGTCATCCTTATTTCTCAACAGATACAGCCACAGTGCTTCGTGCAATTGAGATTGAGGCAGATGGTATTTACCTTGCCAAAGCAATTGACGGAGTATATGACAGTGATCCAAAGACCAATCCTGCTGCAAAGAAGTATGATGAGCTTTCAATCGAAGAGGTTGTTGAGAAGAAGCTCGCAGTAGTTGACCTCACAGCGTCTATCATGTGCCTTGAGAACAAGATGCCTATGTATGTATTCGGACTCAATGAGGAAAACAGCATTGTAAATGCTCTTACAGGCAAATTTAACGGTACAAAGGTTACTGTATAGTAAATTGCATATAATGCATATCAGGAGGATAATATGGATTCAAGATTAAACCCTTTCCAGGATAAAATGGAAAAAACATTAAATAATCTCGAGGAAGAGTATGCAGGCATCCGTGCAGGAAGAGCCAATCCACATATTCTTGACAAGCTTCGTGTAGATTATTACGGCACACCTTCACCAATTCAGAGTGTAGCCAATGTAAGTGTTCCAGAGCCTAGAATGATTCAGATTCAGCCATGGGAGGCTTCTATGGTTAAGGAGATTGAGAAAGCAATAAACTGCTCTGACATCGGAATTAATCCTACAAACGACGGAAAGCTTATCAGACTTGTTTTCCCTGAGCTTACAGAGGAGAGACGTAAAGATCTTGCAAAGGACATCAAGAAAAAAGGGCGAGGAAGCTAAAGTTGCTGTCCGCAATATCAGAAGGGATGCAATCGACAGCATCAAGAAGACCGGCAAAGAGGAAGGCATTTCAGAGGATGAGATTAAAGGCCTCGAGGATGACGCTCAAAAGCTTACCGACAAGTTTGTCGCAAAAGTTGACGCTGCGGTTGACGCAAAATGTAAAGAGATACTTACTGTATAGTATTTATATCACGTATACAAACAAGGGACATGTTATTCGTGTCCCTTATTTGCTTATTCTCGGTTTTACTGTTCACACTTAACTGTGTGACCAGCAAATAAATGATGCGTCATGATTGTAAATATATAATATGCATAAATGAAAGGAAATAAAATATGAGTACTCCGGAACATATAGCAATCATTCTGGACGGAAACGGCCGCTGGGCCAAAAGTAAGGGTATGCCAAGAAACTACGGTCATACAGTAGGAGCCAAAAATGTTGAGAATATATGTAAGGCTGCAAACGATCTCGGCGTTAAATATCTGACACTTTACGCCTTTTCCACTGAAAACTGGAACCGCCCTGAGTCTGAGGTTGCTGCACTAATGAAGCTTCTTGAAAGCTATCTTAAAAACTGTATAAAGACTGCCAATAAAAACAATATGCGTGTGCGCGTTATTGGCGAGATAAGCAGGCTTTCAGAGAATTTTCAGGAGAAAATAAGAAACCTTGAAGAAGTTTCATCAGTAAATACGGGTCTTAACCTGACAATTGCAATTAATTACGGAAGCCGAGATGAGATGATACGTGCTGTAAAGCATATGATAGCTGACCATGATGATGGAAAGCTTTCGGCTGACGATATAGATGCAGATACCTTCTCATCATATCTTGATACAAAAGAGCTTCCGGATCCTGATTTACTCATCCGCACAAGTGGCGAGCAGCGCCTGTCAAACTACCTGCTCTGGCAGCTTGCATACGCTGAGTTTTATTTTACAGATGTTCCGTGGCCTGCATTTGATAAAAATGAACTCAAAAAGGCTATAGATGCATATAATAAAAGAGACCGTCGCTTTGGTGGATTAAAAGAAACGAACGACACGGAGGATAAATAATGTTTAAGACAAGACTGCTTAGTGGTATAGTTCTTGTAATTGCCGCTATATTTCTTATAGTAACAGGAAACGAGGTGCTTCTTTTTTCAACACTTCTGATTTCGTGTATAGGTATGTTTGAGCTTTTCAGGGTGTTAAATTTGAAAATCGCTCTTATCGGTTGTAACGTATATTGCTTTGATTTTGTTTACATCAACTTAAGGTGGAGCTTCATACCTGATGTAATGATGCTTTTCATGGGCTTTCTTATCGTACTGATGTTCGTGTATGTGCTTTCATACCCGAAATATGATGCAAAGCAGCTCATGGCAGCCTTTTTTGGTATGTTTTATGTAGGAACAATGCTTTCATATGTCTACCAGATACGTACACTCAACAACGGACTTTACCTTGCCTTCTTGGTATTTTTATGCTCATGGGGCTGTGATACATGCGCCTACTGCGTCGGAGTGCTGATTGGAAAGCACAAAATGGCACCAAAGCTTTCACCAAAGAAGTCTATAGAGGGTGCAGTAGGTGGTGTGCTCGGCAGTGCGCTTCTTACAGCCTTATACTGCTTTATATTCAGAAATCATATGAATATAGACGGCACAGAGATTGCTATACTTGCTGTTATAGCTGCTGTTGCAGGTCTTATTTCAATGGTTGGAGATTTGTGTGCATCAGCCATAAAGCGTAATTATGATATCAAGGATTACGGACATCTGATACCCGGACATGGTGGTATTTTAGACCGCTTTGACAGCATGATTATCACAGCACCAATCATTTATTATCTGGCTAGCTTCTTTTTCAAGTTAAAAAGTAACATTTAAGAACCATTGAAACAAAAATGCTAAGATAACTATTCAGAACCACTGAGAAAATATAAATCGAAGGAATTATCATGAAAAAAATATCAATACTTGGTTCAACCGGCTCTATCGGAACACAAACACTTGATGTGATAAGAGAGCATGGCGATATGCAGGTTGTGGCACTTTCCTGTGGCAGAAATCTCTCCCTTATAGAGAAACAGGCAAGGGAATTTAAGCCACAGTTTGTCAGTGTAAGTGATGAAAATGATGCCAAAAAGCTTCGCACAAGCCTTGCGGATACTGATATCGAAGTAGGTTATGGCATGGACGGTCTCATTAGATGTGCCACCATTGAGCCTTGCGATATAGTTGTAACGGCAATTGTCGGTATGCTTGGCATCCGTCCTACAATTGCCGCCATCAAGGCAAAAAAGACCATCGCACTCGCAAATAAGGAGACCCTCGTTACAGCGGGCCATATCATTATCCCGCTTGCGAAGGAGTATGGTGTGTCCATTCTTCCGGTGGACAGTGAGCACAGTGCCATCTTCCAGTCACTGCAGGGAAATTCTATGAATCCGATTAAAAAGATTCTTCTGACAGCATCCGGAGGTCCGTTCAGAGGCAGAAAGCTCTCTGAGCTTGAAGGCATAAGGGTGGAGGACGCACTAAAGCATCCTAACTGGTCAATGGGTCAAAAAATCACTATTGATTCATCAACCATGGTCAATAAAGGGCTTGAGGTAATTGAGGCAAAATGGCTTTTTGATGTTGATTTGTCGCAGATTCAGGTTGTAGTGCATCCTCAGAGTGTCATTCACTCGGCTGTTGAGTATGCGGATGGAGCAGTTATAGCACAGCTTGGTACTCCTGATATGCGTATACCTATACAGTATGCACTGTATTATCCAAGCAGACCGGCGCTTTCCGGTGACAGGCTTGATCTCTTTAAGCTTAAGGATCTGACCTTTGAGGCACCGGATCTTGATACCTTTAAAGGGCTTGCTCTCGCCATGAAGGCTGCAAGGGCAGGAGGCAATATTCCTACGGCATTCAATGCTGCAAACGAGAGAGCAGTGGCACTGTTTTTGAATAAAAAGATTAAATATCTGGAAATAATCGATATAATCGAGGCATGTATGGAGAATGCATCATTTATTGAAAATCCTTCAGTGGATGAGATACTTGATACAGAGCAGTGCGCATATGACTATATCAGTAAAAGGTGGTAATTTTGAACATTATTAGTATTATTATTGCAATCATATTATTCAGCATCATAGTAATTTTTCACGAGCTCGGACATTTCTGGCTTGCTAAAGCAAATGGCATAAAGGTCAATGAATTTTGTCTTGGACTTGGACCGACTCTTTTTGGAGTACAGCGTGGAGAGACAAAATACTCCATAAAGCTGCTTCCGTTTGGCGGAGCCTGTATCATGGAGGGTGAGGATGAAAGCTCAGGTGATGACAGGGCATTCAACAACAAATCCGTGTGGGCGCGCATAAGCGTTGTTTTCGCGGGACCGGTTTTTTAATTTTATCATGGCATTTATTTTTGCTCTCATTATCATCTGCTCTGTAGGCTATGACAGTCCAAAGCTTGCAGGTGTTATTGAGGGCTATGCGGCTGAGGAGGCCGGTATCAAGGCCGGTGATGAGATTGTAAAGCTGAACAATACGAATATACACTTTTACCGCGAGATAAGCCTCTACTCGATGCTTCACGAAGGTGAAACAGTTGATGTGACCTACCTTAGGGATGGCAAAAAGCACACCACCACATTGAAGCCTAAATATGATGAGACAACAAAGAGATACCTGTACGGCTTTAACGTGTCGGGAGAGCGTACAAAGCCCGGCTTTGGAAAGGCACTGCTTTATAGCTGCTACGAGGTGAAATACAACATCTATACAACAATAGAGGGGCTTAAAATGCTCTGTACAGGGGCTGGCATCATGTAAATAACTTAAGCGGGACCCGTCGGCATTGTAAAAAACATGGGAGACACCTATGAGCAGGCAGTTTCATATGTCCGGAGTATGGCTTGGCATACTAAATATGCTAAACTGGGGCGTGCTGATTTCTGCAAACCTCGGTGTGATGAACCTGCTGCCACTGCCGGCACTTGATGGTGGCAGACTTGTATTTTTTGATAGTTGAAGCCATAAGAAGAAAGAGAGTAGACCCTGAGAAGGAGGGCTATGTGCATCTCGTTGGCATAGTGCTTTTACTTCTTCTGATGGTTGTTGTCATGTTCAATGATATCAGAAAGCTAATAGTCTGATTTTATAACAGATTGGAGATATACACATGGAGACAAAAATAGTAAAATCGGAAATAAAGTAATCGGTGGAGGTAATCCGATTCTAATACAGTCAATGACAAATACAAAGACTGAGAATGTAGCTGACACAGTTGCGCAGATAAACGCGCTGACAGACTTAGGCTGTGATATAATCCGGTGTGCTGTGCCTACGATGGAGGCTGCAAGGGCACTAAAGGATATTAAGAAACAAATCAGCATACCGCTTGTTGCGGATATACACTTTGATTACAAGCTTGCAATAGCTGCGATTGAAAACGGAGCCGACAAAATCCGAATCAATCCCGGCAACATAGGAAGCGCAGAAAGGGTAAAGGCTGTCGTGGATGTAGCAAAGGAGAGAAATATTCCTATCCGCGTCGGTGTAAACAGTGGCTCTCTTGAAAAAGACCTGGTAGAGAAATATCATGGTGTGACAGCAGAGGGACTTGTGGAGAGCGCTTT
>ENA-OQCV01000494-OQCV01000494.1-human-gut-metagenome-genome-assembly--contig:-NODE-494-length-10628-cov-2.532902_pt1 | contig 10628 bp, 8 predicted proteins | sample MGYA00242766_ERZ504592 | MGnify/ENA primary metagenome ERZ504592 (study PRJEB26092, sample SAMD00036315) | human gut metagenome | host: Homo sapiens | study: EMG produced TPA metagenomics assembly of...
AACTGGGTGCGGGGAGCTTCGTCACCGCCGATGTGGATGTATTTGGAAGGGAATATGTCAATGATTTCGGCCATGACATCTTCGAGGAACTGCATGGACTTTTCGTTTCCGATGCACAGTACATCTTCGAATACGCCCCAACGTGGACACACTTCATATGGTCCACCGGTGCACCCCATTTCGGGATAGGCAGCCAGGGCGGCCAGCATGTGTCCGGGCAGGTCTACTTCGGGAATGACCGTGATATAGCGCTCCCCGGCATATTTTACGATTTCTTTGGCTTGCTCCTGCGTATAGAAACCGCCATATCGGGTATTGTCATACTCTTCGGTATTCCGGCCGATGACGGTACGGTCGCGCCAGGCGCCAATTTCCGTCAGCTTGGGATACTTCTTTATTTCTATTCTCCAGCCTTGGTCTTCGGTGAGGTGCCAGTGGAAGGTATTCATATTGTGAAGTGCCAGCAAGTCTATGTATTTTTTTTGACGAACTCAATGGGAAAGAAGTGGCGGCCCACATCGAGGTGCATGCCCCGGTAGCTGAAGCGGGGTTCATCCTGGATGCTGCCGGCAGGCAATAGGATAGAGGTGGCTTTGGTTTCGGCGGGGATTGATTTACGCAGGGTTTGTATACCGTAGAACACCCCGTTCTCGGTCTGTCCGTTTAGGGTCACCCGGTCGGCTTTGACGGTCAGCACATAGCCTTCCCGGTTGCCGATGGCCGGATCCAGTCCCAATGTGATGGCGCCTTTGGGCGCTTCGCTCCCCGGGGCAAGGGCTTCTGTCTGGAGGGTGTGGCCGGTGGACTGGCTGATGTATTCGGCCAAAAACTCGGCATTGCGTTTCAAAAGTTCATTGTGTTCGGGGTAGGCGATGATGGTACCGTCATTCAGGTTGAAGGGGGATTCCTGACTCAAGGCAACCTCCTGGGGCAGGGGAATGACTTGATAGTTGGCTGTTGTTTCTACTCCGCATGAAGAGCAGGCCAGGATGAGAGTGCCTGCAAGGAGCATGTGTGTAAGTTTTCTCATGGTATTGAACTGATTAAATTAGTGTCTGACAAATATAGAGAAAAAATACTAAAGAGGCAGAGGAGAAGGGGATAAATGCATGCTCATACCTCAGTTCTTCTTTGCTCTGTACTCCTTGGGTGACATTCCCGTGTGTTTCTTGAAATATCGTCCGAAGAAAGACTGGTCGGGAAAACGATATTTGTCGGCAATCTCTTTCAGTGACATGCCGGTGGATTGCAGTGCCATTTTCAGTTCCAATATCAGGTTTTCGTCAATGATTTCTTTGGCAGAATCTTCTGCCACTTGTTTGGTGATGGCAGATAGGTAGCGGGTCGAAATGCAGAGTTGGTCAGCATAAAAAAGCGACATCCCGCTGGGTAGTACAGTACGTATGTACCAGATTTATGAACTTTTTGAATCAATTCTTCTTTCCGGTTACTGCCATTGATTTGCTCTTCCGTAAAGTAACGTTGAACCTTGTCGTAGGTGTCGAGAAAGAAAATTTGCAGCAGGTTTTGTGCAATGGCTTCGCGATACAGATTTTCAGAATCGCGGTAGATGGCATTGCTTGCCGTGATGAGTCCTGTGATAGCACGAACCGGTTCGTCTTCGGTATGCGTATAGCATGCATTCTCTTTTATAAAATGTATGAAGGGCGGCTCTAAACGGAAGCATGCCGTCTTGAACATTGTCTCGGAATAGGCAAAGAAGTCCACCAGGAAATCTTTACTCGCACTTGTCAGTGAAATAATGGAACTTGGAAGCAGCGTAATGTGCGTATTGGGTACAATATGATATTTTCTTAAATCTATTGTGATATTTGCTTCTCCACGGGTGCAGAACATCAGTGCTCCATTGTTCATTTTCAGAAGACGTTCCCGGAAGAATTCCAGCTTGTCTGTTCCGGCTCTGAACGTTTCTTGTTTGGTAGTCAGTAATGGGTTCATATGTTAGATTGCTTATGATTTGCGGTTACAAAGGTACGAGTTCTTTTTGGATTGTTAAATGGCATGTTCCGAAAATGAACAGTCGTGTACCTTCAATGAAACAAATGGTTGTTCAAAAACGGCATACCTTTGCTGCCGGCTTAAAAAATGAAAGAGAAAGCCGACGTATTATTTTTTAAGATAAAAAGTATGATAACAAAAAGAGTATGATGAAACAGATGATGACCGTCATCTGTAGTGCAACACTGGCAGCCTGCGGCAGCGCGCCTGTCGTGCAACCCCAGTCGGAATATCAGGTGATGACTATTTCGACTACCGACAAAGAACTGCAGACAATTTATTCCGCAGCCATCCGCGGACGGCAGGACATTGACATCTATCCGCAGGTGTCCGGTACACTCACCAAACTTTGTGTGGAGGAAGGACAGACCGTGCGTCGGGGGCAAGTCTTGTTTATTATCGACCAGGTGCCCTATCTGGCAGCCTTGCGCACAGCAGAAGCCAATGTGGAAGCTGCCCGTGCCGGCGTGGCCACTTCGCAACTGACATATGACAGCAAGAAGGAGCTTTATGCCCAGAAGGTGATTTCCGAGTTTGACTTAAAGACTTCCTACAACAGCCTGCTGACAGCGAAAGCCCAGTTGGCCCAAGCCGAGGCGCAGCAGGTGAATGCCGCCAATAACCTCTCTTATACAGAAGTGAAGAGTCCGGCAGATGGAATGGTAGGTACGCTCCCTTATAGGGTGGGGACGTTGGTCAGCGCCAGTTTGCCCAAACCACTGACGACCGTATCCGATAATTCTAATATGTATGTCTATTTCTCCATGACAGAGAATCAGTTGCTTGACCTCACCCGCCGCTACGGCTCCAAGGATAAGGCGCTGGCAGAGATGGACTCTATCGAATTACAGCTCAATGACCGTTCTGTCTATCCGCAAGAAGGTAAGATAGAAACTATCAGTGGTGTAATTGATACCTCTACGGGTACAGTCAGTCTGCGTGCCGTGTTCCCCAATAAAGAGGGATTGCTGACCAGTGGCGGTTCGGGCAACGTCATCATCCCGGTACGGAAAGAGAACTGCATCGTTGTTCCCCAGAGTGCCACTTACGAAGTACAGGACAAGGTCTATGTATATAAGGTAGTTGACGGCAAGGCGCAATCAGTTCCCGTGCAAGTGACCCGTGTGAATGGAGGTCAGGAATATATCGTAGAGAGTGGCTTGAAAGTGGGGACACAATTGTGGCCGAAGGCGTGGGCTTGCTGCGTGAAGGTACCTCCGTCCAACCCAAAACGAATGAATGATAATTTTTAACCGATAGAATATGAACCTCAGAACTTTTATAGAACGCCCAGTTTTTTCGGCAGTCATCTCCATTACGATTGTCATTCTGGGCATCATCGGATTGTTCACCTTGCCCGTTGAGCAATATCCCGACATTGCGCCGCCCACCATCATGGTGAGCACCACTTACTATGGTGCCAGTGCGGAAACCCTTCAGAAAAGTGTTATCGCTCCGTTGGAAGAGGCCATCAACGGTGTGGAGGACATGACTTACATGACTTCTACCGCCAGCAATGCAGGGTCGGTTTCCATTACTGTTTACTTCAAGCAGGGTACAGACCCGGACATGGCGGCGGTCAATGTGCAGAACCGTGTGTCCAAAGCTACGGGGCAGCTTCCTGCCGAAGTAACCCAGGTGGGTGTCACCACCAGCAAGCGGCAGACCAGTATCTTACAGATGTTCTCTTTATATAGCCCTGATGACAGCTATGACGAGAACTTTCTTGCCAACTATATCAGTATCAATCTGAAGCCGCAGATTCTCCGTATCTCCGGTGTGGGCGATATGATGATTATGGGTGGTGACTACAGCATGCGTATCTGGATGAAACCGGATGTCATGGCGCAGTACAAGCTGATACCTTCGGATGTGACGGCTGTGCTGGCAGAGCAGAATATCGAATCGGCCACCGGGTCGTTTGGTGAGAACTCGGATGAGACGTATCAATATACCATGAAATATACGGGACGCCTCATTACTCCTGAGGAGTTCGGCGACATCGTCATCCGTTCTACCGAAGACGGCGAGGTGCTGAAACTGAAGGACATCGCCGATATAGAGCTGGGTAAGGACAGTTATGCCTACAAAGGTACCATGGATGGACATCCCGGTATCTCCTGCATGGTGTTCCAGACCGCGGGCTCCAATGCCACGGAAGTGAACCGGCAGATTGACCGGCTCCTTGAAGAAGCACGCAAGGACTTGCCGAAAGGCGTGGAGCTTACCCAGATGATGTCCAGCAACGATTTCCTCTTCGCCTCTATCCACGAAGTGGTGAAAACGCTGATTGAGGCTATTATCCTGGTTATCCTGGTGGTTTATGTCTTTTTGCAAGACATCCGCTCTACGCTGATTCCGCTGGTAGGTATCGTTGTTTCACTGATTGGTACGTTTGCTTTCATGTCCGTTGCCGGATTCAGTATCAACCTGATTACGCTGTTTGCGCTGGTATTGGTGATTGGTACGGTGGTGGATGACGCCATTGTCGTGGTGGAGGCGGTGCAGGCACGGTTTGATGTGGGCTATAAGTCCTCCTATATGGCAAGTATCGATGCGATGAAGGGCATCAGCAACGCGGTTATCACTTCTTCACTGGTGTTTATGGCGGTGTTTATTCCGGTATCGTTCATGGGAGGGACTTCCGGTACGTTCTATACCCAGTTTGGGTTGACGATGGCGGTGGCCGTTGGTATTTCGGCGATTAATGCGTTGACACTCAGTCCCGCACTTTGTGCCTTGCTGCTGAAGCCTTATATCAATGAGGACGGAACGGAGAAGAATAATTTTGCTTCGCGCTTCCGCAAGGCATTCAACACGGCTTTCGAGGCGGTGGTCGAGAAGTATAAGAAGATAGTGTTGCTGTTCATCAAGCGCCGCTGGCTGGGATGGTCGTTGCTGGCACTTTCGGTGGTGCTGCTGGTATTCCTGATGAATACCACCAAGACCGGACTGGTGCCCGACGAGGACCAAGGAACGTTGTTTGTCAACGTTAGCACCGCTCCGGGTAGCTCGCTCAAGACGACAAATGACATTATAGACCGCGTGGAGAAGCGTCTGGAAGACCTTCCTCAGAAATTGCACTTGCAGAAAGTTGCCGGTTATGGTCTGCTGTCCGGGCAGGGAAATTCTTTCGGTATGATTATCGTGAAGCTGAAACCTTGGGACGAGCGTACGGCAAAGGAAGACCAGGTGCAGGCAGTCGTCAACCAGATATACGCTCGCACGGCGGATATTAAGGATGCTACAGTCTTTGCCATTGCTCCGGGTATGATTCCGGGCTATGGTATGGGTAATGCGCTGGACTTGAATGTGCAGGACAAGCAGGGAGGGGATATGAACACCTTCTTCCAGACCACCCAGCAGTATCTGGCGGCACTGAACCAGCGTCCGGAAATTTCGATGGCATACTCCACGTTCGATGTACGCTATCCGCAGTGGACCGTCGAGGTGGATGCTTCCAAGTGCAAACGTGCCGGGATTACTCCCGACCAGGTGTTGTCCACACTGTCGGGCTATTATGGCGGGCAATATGTCTCCAACTTCAACCGTTTCTCCAAAGTTTACAAGGTAATGATTCAGGCCGACCCGAAGTTCCGTTTGGATGAGGCTTCACTGAACAATGCCTTTGTGCGCATGTCCAACGGTGAGATGGCTCCGTTGAGCCAGTTCGTTACGCTGACCCGTTCCTACGGTGCCGAGTCCTTGAGCCGCTTCAACATGTTCAACTCCATTGCCGTGAATGCCATGCCTGCTGAGGGATACAGTACCGGTGACGCCATCCGTGCCGTACAAGAAACGGCGGAGATAGCCTTGCCGAAGGGATATGGCTATGACTTTGGTGGCATCACCCGCGAGGAAAGCCAGCAGAGTGGTACTACAGTCATCATCTTCGGTATCTGTATCTTGATGATTTACTTGATTCTGAGTGCGCTTTACGAGAGCTTTCTGATTCCGTTTGCCGTTATCCTGGCCGTTCCTGCGGGCCTGATGGGGTCGTTCCTTTTTGCCAGGATAGCCGGGTTGGAGAATAATATCTATTTGCAGACGGGACTTATCATGCTGATAGGTCTGTTGGCAAAGACTGCTATTCTGTTGACGGAGTATGCCGCCGAGCGCCGTAAAGCGGGAATGGGGCTGATTGCTTCTGCCGTCAGTGCGGCAAAGGCGCGTTTCCGTCCCATCCTGATGACGGTACTGACGATGATTTTCGGCCTTTTCCCCTTGGTGGTTGCCACGGGTGTCGGAGCCAACGGTAACCGTTCATTGGGTACGGGTGTTGTCGGTGGTATGTTCATCGGCACATTGGCGCTGCTGTTCATTGTTCCTGTCTTGTTCATCAGTTTCCAGTGGTTGCAGGAGCGGCTTCGTCCTGCCCAATCCCTTCCGACGAGCGACTGGCAGATTGAGGAAGAGATGAAAGTAAGCCGGAAGGAGATAGAAGAATCACATTAGTACATTATCGCGTAACTAACATAAAAAAATAATGAAGAAACAATTCATATTATTAGCTGTCGCCGGCTTGGTACTGACCAGTTGCGGCATCTATACCAAATACCAGCGCCCGGAGGACATCACGACCGATGGACTTTATGGACACGATTTGGATGGGCAAAGTCTGGATAGCCTGAGTCTGTTTGCGGCATCGGACACTACCTCCATCGCTTCCCTTTCCTGGCGCGAGCTTTTTACGGACCCGCAATTACAGTCGCTCATCGAACAAGCCTTGCAAGGCAACACTGACCTGCTTTCCGCCCGGCAACGTATCAAGGAGGCAGAAGCCACGCTGATGTCGGCCAAACTTTCGTACCTGCCTTCGTTTATGCTCACTCCGCAGGGTGGCGTCAGCAGTTTCGACAATTCCAAAGGCTCGTGGACCTATTCCGGCATTGCCTCGGCAAGTTGGGAAGTCGATATTTTTGGTAAGTTGACCAATGCCAAACGCCGTTCCAAAGCGCTCTACCTTCAAAGCTTGGAGTACGAACAAGCCGTCAGCACTTCGCTGATAGCTAATGTGGCCAATCTGTACTACACCTTGCTGATGCTCGACGAGCAATACCGCATTTCCGAAGAAACAGCCGCCAGTTGGCGCGAAAGTGTACGCACCATGCGAGCCATGATGGCTGCAGGCATGACGAACGAGGCGAGTGTTTCGCAATCCGAAGCCAACTGTCGTCAGGTGGAAGCTTCGCTGCTCGACCTCCGGCAGCAGGTAAAGGAAGTGGAGAACAGTCTCTCCATTCTGTTGGGCGATGTTCCGGGCACCATTGAGCGTGGCCGGTTGGCGGGGCAGGAGTTCCCGCAGGAACTTGCGGTGGGCGTACCTCTGCAATTGCTTTCCCGCCGTCCCGATGTGAAAAGTGCCGAACTCTCGCTGGCATCCGCTTTCTACAGCACCAATGCCGCCCGTTCTGCTTTCTACCCCTCCATCACCTTGAACGGTACAGCTGGCTGGACCAACTCGGCAGGAAGCATGATTGTCAATCCAGGAAAACTACTCTTCTCCGCCATCGGTTCGCTGACACAACCCTTGTTCAACAAAGGGCTGAACGTGGCACAGCTCAAGATAGCCAAAGCACAGCAGGAAGAAGCCAGGCTCGCTTTTCAGCAAGCTTTGCTCAATGCCGGTAGCGAAGTGAACAATGCTCTGACCCAAGTGCAGGTAGCCCGTGGAAAGACGGAGCTCCGCGCAAGGCAGATAACTTCACTGGAAACTACCGTCCGCAGCACCCGGTTACTGATGCAACACGGCACTTCCACCTATTTGGAAGTGCTCACTGCCCAGCAGGGGCTACTCTCTGCCCAACTGACACAGGTAGCCGACCGCTTTGATGAAATACAAGGTATCATCAACCTCTATCAAGCCCTCGGTGGAGGGCGGGAGTAAATATACTCTTTCTCATCTTCATTCTCTCGCCCTCTATCAATCCGGCATTTCCCTTTTTTTGTGGGAATCCGATGGTAGAGGGGCTTTCATATAAGCGGGCTATGGCTAAAAAAACTACGGTTTCTTGCCGTCAAACCGGGACAAACTTTATAACTTTGCGGCATACGACATAAAAATCTATCTATTATGAACTGCAAATCCTTGTTTTTTCTGGTTGTTTTTTCCCTGACCCTTATATCAGGGGTGTTTGCTCAAAAGAAAGTTTCTATTCTTGGCGATTCCTATTCCACTTTTTACGGTCATGTCTCTCCTGCCGCCAATCTCTGCTGGTATGGAGTTCCCGGCGAAAAGAAAGAGAATGATGTGACAAAGGTGGAGGAAACCTGGTGGTACCGTTTCATCCATGAGCACGGCTTTCAGTTGGAACGCAACAATTCCTATTCCGGCTCCACCGTCTGTCATACCGGTTACGAGAAAGCTGATTACTCCGACCGTTCTTTTATCACCCGTATTCACAACCTCGGCACCCCCCGACATAATCCTTGTTTTTGGCGGTACCAATGACAGTTGGGCAGGTGCTCCCATTGGCGCATACCAATATGATGGCTGGACGAAAGCCGATTTGTATAGCTTCCGTCCTGCCTTTTGCTATCTGCTTGCATCTCTCAAGCAGCTCTATCCTGCGGCCAGGATTTATAATATTACCAATTCAGAATTATCCGAAGAGGTAACTGATTCCATGGATGAAATTTGCCGGCACTATGGCATCGAGAATATTCGTTTGCACGACATTGATAAACAATGGGGGGCATCCTTCTGTGCAAGGAATGCAGAGTATCGATGCTCAGGTTTGGGAGTCTGTCTCCCCGATATTGGAGGCTTCTGTTTCTTTGCCTGCCAAGAACTAAGGACAGACTCATTGGGAGTTATCCTTTTCTATCCTAAATGCTAATCTTTCCACTGCCGTATTCTTTTCTTTCCACAGCTGTGGAAAGAAAAGAATACGGCAGTGGAAAGAAAGTAAAATCCTTGTGGCAAGAAAAATAATTAGTACCTTTACTGCCAGCTTCTGCCGATTTCGAGAACATTTCTTCCCCAAGTTTGCTGCAAGTTTCCCTCAATTCTCTATAAACCATTAATTTAAATTATTTTATGAGTGCTTATTATGACCTTTATGAAACGCCCGTCCCCGAAGGCGAGGAACCGAAGTCGCTGCATGCCCGTGTCTGTTCCAAGGGAACCATTTCTGGTAAAGAGTTTATGGAACGGGTTTTTCGTGAAGAACATATGCCCCACGCCATGGTTGTGGGTATTGTGCAAGCCATCACCACTACGCTTGGAGACTGGCTGGCAAAGGGCTATACGGTGGAGATAGAGGGACTTGGCTTCTTCAGCACCACGCTGAAGTGTACCCATCCGGTGATGAATAAGAAAGAAGTACGTGCGGAGTCGGTCAAGATGTCCACGGTGAAATTCCGTCCCGGCATCGAATTCAAACGTTATGTGGCAGGTAAGATGGAGTTGGAACGTGCGGATAAACGCTTTTTCCCGGATAAACCGAAAGCAATGGGCGACATGGTTGCCCGTGAAAAAAGCATGATGGACTTTCTGGAGGCTAATGTCTGTATTACTCGTGCAGAATATTCCCGCCTTGTCCATGTCACCGCCCGCCGGGCTTCGAGGGATTTGCAGACATTTATCGATTCCGGCGTGATTCGCAAGCGTGGTGCCGGCCGTTCTGTGGTCTATGTCAAGGGGTGAACTTAGTATATTCCGATGCGCGCGCGTATATATATAATGTATCCCTTTCCTTCCTGCCTTTCTTTCCCTTTAAAAAATATGCTTTAAAACATATCTATCAATCAGCTAGTTATGAAAAAAGTTCACGTAAACCCTCAAAAAAAGCTTGTATATATTTTGCAGATGTCCGTAAAAGCCCTACTTTTGCATCCGCTTTCGGGAACGAAGGCGGCGATGTTTTGACATTCTGACAGTAAAACGGAGCGGTAAGCTTCCATTTTTCTCTTCTTTGCCATAGGTTTCTTTCGGAACTTCGGCCTTGGAAAAGAAAGTGAAAAAAACTTCCGAAACATTTGGAAGTTATGCTTTAAAGTCCTTACCTTTGCACCCGCTTTTGAAAACGAAAGCAGCGCGAGTTGACATTCTTCTTTCAAGAAACGGTGCCTGGTCCTTCTTCCTTTTTCTTTTTGCCTCCCTTTCGACAAGAGAGACGACGAGGAAAGAGAAAAGAGAAAAAAATTGAAAAAAAACCTTCCGAAAATATTTGGAAGATATGCTTTAAAGTTCTTACCTTTGCATCCGCTTTCTGAAAAGAACAGCAATCGTGAAACGAGCGATCTTTGAACAGATTTACATAAACAATACAAGTAGTACAAGAGCAGGTGCTTCGCAAATTAATAATTGGAAACTAATGATTAAGGCGCGTCGTACCTGGGTAAAACAAAAGAACCGTCAATACTTATTTTATATAGATAGGTAAAGATAAACTTTTTGAATTCGAGCGTCCTGAACAGATAATTAAGCTGTCGCACTTTAATTTTTAATTTGCGCAGTCACGATACTTTTACAATGAAGAGTTTGATCCTGGCTCAGGATGAACGCTAGCTACAGGCTTAACACATGCAAGTCGAGGGGCAGCATGAACTTAGCTTGCTAAGTTTGATGGCGACCGGCGCACGGGTGAGTAACACGTATCCAACCT
>ENA-OQCV01000495-OQCV01000495.1-human-gut-metagenome-genome-assembly--contig:-NODE-495-length-10578-cov-2.423500_pt1 | contig 10578 bp, 12 predicted proteins | sample MGYA00242766_ERZ504592 | MGnify/ENA primary metagenome ERZ504592 (study PRJEB26092, sample SAMD00036315) | human gut metagenome | host: Homo sapiens | study: EMG produced TPA metagenomics assembly of...
CATCGGTATCCTTATCCGCACAGACCGGCTTACAGCAGAAACTAAGTGAGATTTCCGCCATAACGGAAACCCAACCGTTGGAATCTACCGAGTTTTCGGAGAAGTATGTAACCTATTTCACCCAGCCGCTCGACCACCGGCATCCCAAGAAAGGAAGTTTCCGCCAGCGGGTTATCGTGGCGCATGCGGGCTTCGATCGTCCCACGGTCATTATAACCGAAGGATATGGAGCCGCCTACGCGCTCAAGCCCCAATATCGCGAGGAACTTTCCAGGCTCCTCAATGCCAATATGGTATTTGTGGAATACCGCTATTTCCTGGAATCCACTCCCGAACCCAAAGACTGGCGATACCTTACAGCCGAAAGTTCCGCCGATGATTTGCACGCGGTAACAACCGCATTCAAAAACATATATCCCGGAAAATGGATTGCTACCGGTATCAGCAAAGGCGGACAGACCGCCCTGCTCTACCGCACATTCTATCCGGACGATGTGGATGTATCCGTTCCTTACGTGGCTCCCCTCTGCTACGGAACAGAGGACGGCCGTCACGAACCGTTCCTCAAAAAAGTGTCTACGGATGAAGACCGTAAAAGAATTACCGACTTCCAGCTGGAAATCCTGAAACGCAAAGCGGCCTTACTCCCCCTTTTCGAGAAATACTGCACCGAACAAGAGTATAAGTTCCGTGCTCCTATCGAAGAGATATACGACTATTCGGTACTGGAATATTCATTCGCGCTCTGGCAATGGGGTACTCCCGTCGGCAGCATTCCGCTACCCACAGCCACCGACGCAGAACTCATAGCCCACCTGCTGGCCATCAGCGACCCGTCCTATTTCACAACCGACAGTACCAACGCCTCTTTCTTCGTACAGGCCGCACGCGAATTGGGCTATTACGGCTACGACACCCGTACCTTTCAAAAAGTATCTCTCCATCAAGTCCGGCAAAGGCTACCTGCATCGCCTGATGCTTCCCGAAGAGCTGAAAGACATGCCCTTCGACAAGACCCTAAGCAAGAAAATCACGAAGTTCCTGAAAGAGAATGACCCGAAAATGATATTCATCTACGGACAGAACGACCCGTGGACGGCTGCCGGAGTGACCTGGCTGAAAGGGAAGAAGAACATCCATGTATTCGTAGAGCCCGGCGGAAGCCATCGGGCACGCATCGGCACACTGCCCGAAGAGGAAAAGAAGCAAGTGATGGAGCTGATAAATGAATGGTTGAAACAATAAAAACGGATGGTCCGTGTGGCATGAACAGACCATCCGTTTACTCCTGACAGACCATCTGTTCAACCTCAACAGATGGTCTGTTTTTTTTCATTCTATAATTTGTGCATCCTCAATATCGTCCACTGCCTTTACTGAAGCATCCGGTGTCTTCGGGCGGCGACGCGTAAACTTGAACCAGTTCAGCAGTTCCGAAGCCGCATAGACCAGACTGCTGATACCGATAATGATAAATGCCGTGGAGCGTACTCCCGTAGGATTGAACAGCGCAACCAAGCCGGCAAGCAGAATCAATACCGGAACCACATAAAAACCTCCCGGTACCGGCATCCAGCGACGGGCAGCGGAAAGCGAGGCAATCTGTTGCACTCCTCCCATCACCAGGATAAATCCCAATACAAATGTCAGCAAATCGGCAAAGAAACCGGGCATGATAATCAGCCACAAGCCAAACAGCAGGCTGCCCACCCCCTCGACAGGGAAACGGCTGCGCATCTCCGTGCTCTGTGCAAAGTAGCCTATGATGCTGACAAGCGAAGGCACCAGGAAATGACACCTATCGTAATCACAAAGTAATCACCGGCCTGGTCGGGAAACATCACCAGCACCAAACCGATAACCAGCGCACATATCGCACGCAAAAATGAGTAACTTAATCCTTTCATGAGTCTATGTTTTTTTAGCGAAGATACATCTTTATCCGAATAACTCCACACGAAAATCCCGAAAATCAGTTTACATTCAGCCAGGCATTCATATCTTCGGCCACAAAGAGCCAGTATAATAACAATAGTACAGCAATAACTACGCCTATGGCAACTAAATGTTTTCCTATTCATAGTTTGTTCCTTTCTTTTTTGAATGAATATTCGTTTTTACTACACTTATAAGAACAATATTTCAAGAAAAATGTTCTTATCCAGAAAAAAAGGTCATATTTATTTTGGCAGTTAAAACAAAGTGCTTATATTTGTCGCGAAAACGAAGACAGGCTGCACCTCAGCATCAAAAAAATGAACAAGTTCAATTTTATTATACATTCGGTTTGCACTGTCTTTGCCCCTAATAAAACCAAAAAAAGTCAATGAAAACAATGTTAGTAAATACATATTGGTGGTGGCACCCGTTACAACTCCGACAGTCGTAAGGGAGCAGCGCTCGTATGTATATATGTAATATATAGTAAAAAACAAAAAGAGCCCTGTCGCACCAAGCGACGGGGCTCTTTTCGTTTAAGCAATAATGCGTTTTGATTTCTGAAATAGTAAATAGTAAATCGTCAAATAGTAAATAACATGATGAATTTCTTAGTTGACAAAGAAGGTTATTACGGAGAGTTCGGCGGGGCATACGTTCCCGAAATCCTCCACAAATGTGTAGAAGAGTTGCAGAACACCTACCTCAAAGTGCTGCAAAGTGAGGACTTCAAGCGTGAATACGACCAGTTGCTGCGCGACTACGTGGGACGCCCTTGCCCCACTCTACTTGGCACACCGCTTGTCCGAGAAGTACGGTTGCCGGATTTACCTCAAGCGTGAAGACCTGAACCACACCGGTGCCCACAAAATCAACAACAGCATCGGGCAGGTATTGCTGGCACGCCGCATGGGCAAGCGCCGCATCATCGCCGAAACCGGAGCCGGGCAGCACGGGGTGGCCACAGCCACCGTCTGCGCCTTGATGAACATGGAATGCATCGTCTACATGGGTAAGACCGACGTAGAGCGCCAGCGCGTCAATGTGGAGAAGATGAAGATGCTCGGCGCCACCGTCGTTCCCGTCACCAGTGGCAATATGACGTTGAAGGACGCCACCAACGAAGCCATCCGCGACTGGTGCTGTCATCCCTCGGACACCTACTACGTGATAGGTTCCACCGTCGGCCCGCATCCGTACCCCGACATGGTGGCACGCCTGCAGTCCGTCATCAGCGAAGAAATAAGGAAGCAGCTCCTTGAACACGAGGGACGCGAATGCCCCGACTACCTCATCGCCTGCGTAGGCGGAGGAAGCAATGCAGCCGGCACCATCTATCACTACGTCAACGACCCGCACGTGCAAATCGTCCTCGCCGAAGCCGGAGGAAAAGGCATTGAAACGGGAATGACAGCCGCCACCATCGCCCTCGGCAAGATGGGCATCATCCACGGCTCGCGCACCTACGTCATCCAGAACGAGGACGGACAGATAGAAGAGCCCTATTCCATCTCTGCCGGACTGGACTATCCGGGCATCGGCCCATGCACGCCAACCTTGCCAAGCAGAAGCGTGCCATCGTCCTCGCCGTCAACGACGACGAAGCCATCCGCGCCGCCTACGAACTGACCCCGGCTCGAGGGCATCATCCCCGCATTGGAAAGTGCCCACGCACTGGGTGCGCTGGAGAAGATGAGGTTCAAGCCGACGGACGTGGTGGTGCTGACGGTGTCGGGACGGGGGGATAAGGATATAGAGACGTATTTGAGTGATGAGTTATAAGTGATAAGTGATGAGCTATTTGAAAATACGAGATGCAATGAAATAAAATACAAGATACAATGAAACAATATGATTATAAAACAATCAGCCGCACCATGCTCGGTGACTTGCATACGCCGGTGAGCACGTATCTGAAGGTGCGCGACATCTTTCCGCAGAGCGCACTTATGGAGAGTTCCGACTATCATGGCAGTGAGAACAACCGCTCGTTCATCGCTCTGTGTCCGCTGGCAAGTGTCAGCATAGACCACGGCACGGCTATCTTCCGTCTGCCGGACGACAGCCGCGAAGAGCATCCCATAACCGAAAAATACCGGGTGGAAAACGCACTGAACGATTTCCTCTGCCGCTTCCGCGTGGAGGGCGAATACAGCAATTACTGCGGACTCTACGGATACACCTCCTTCAATGCTGTCCGCTACTTCGAGAATATCCCCGTGAAGGACAGCCGCGAAGCTACCAACGATGCGCCGGACATGCTGTACATATTATATAAGTACCTCATCGTCTTCAACGACTTCAAGAATGAGATGCTGCTCCTCGAGATGCTGGCGCCCGGCGAGACCAGCGGACTGGACCAGGTACAGAAGGCCATCCATAACCGCAACTACACCGCCTACGATTTCCGCGCCATCGGCCCCACCACCTCCCCGCTTACGGACGAGGAGCACAAGGCGAATATCCGCCGGGGCATCGCCCACTGTCTGCGCGGCGACGTTTTCCAGATAGTCCTCTCCCGCCGGTTCGAGCAGCGTTTCACGGGCGATGACTTCAAGCTCTACCGTGCCCTGCGCAGCATCAACCCTTCTCCCTATCTGTTCTATTTCGACTTCGGGGGCTTCCGCATTTTCGGCTCGTCTCCCGAAACCCATTGCCGCATCGAAGGCCGCCATGCCTATATCGACCCCATTGCCGGAACCACGAAGCGCACCGGCGATGCAGAGCAGGACGCCCTCAATGCCCGGTACCTGCACGACGACCCCAAAGAGAACGCCGAACACGTGATGCTTGTGGACCTTGCCCGCAACGACCTCTCCCGCAACTGCCACGATGTAAAGGTGGACTTCTATAAGGAGATGCAGTATTACAGCCATGTCATCCACCTCGTCAGCCGTGTCAGCGGAACGCTCCGCGAAGAGGCCGACCCCGTCAAGGCCTTCATCGACACCTTCCCTGCCGGTACCCTGAGCGGTGCCCCCAAGGTACGCGCCATGCAACTCATCAGCCAGCTGGAACCGCACAACCGTGGAGCCTACGGCGGCTGCATCGGTTTCATCGGACTGAACGGCTCGCTGAACCAGGCGATTACGATTCGTACTTTTGTCAGCCGCAACGGTGTCCTCTGGTTCCAGGCAGGCGGCGGCATCGTAGCCAAGAGCAACGACGAATACGAACTGCAAGAGGTGAACAACAAGCTCGGCGCACTGTAAAAAAGCGATTGAGATGGCAGTAAAAAATGTGAGTTTATGTACGATTTGACGATTTACGATGTACGATTTGCCATGCGGCGTACATTGCGCAGCCAAATCGTACATCGTAAATAAAGTAACTTCAATCGTACATCGTAAATCGTCAAATAGTAAATAAAATAGATTGTAAATACAAAAGATGAAAACAGTTATCATAGACAATTACGACTCCTTCACCTACAACCTTGCCCATCTGGTGAAAGAGCTTGGCGCAGAAGTGGATGTGCTGCGCAACGATAAATTCCGGCTCGAAGAATTGGAGCCATACGATAAAATCATCCTCTCACCCGGTCCCGGTGTCCCCGAGGAAGCCGGACTGCTGCTGGATGTCATCCGCACCTATGCCGGACGGAAACCCATACTCGGTGTCTGTCTGGGCGAACAAGCCATCGGACAAGCGTTCGGCGGAAAGCTGGTCAATCTGGAAGAGGTGTTCCATGGGGTACAGACGGAGATAAGGATGAAGGGGGAAGGATTAAGGATTAGGGATGAAGGATTAGGGGGGAAGGATTATGAAGGTATTTCTCTCGAAGAAGACTATATCTTCTGCGGTTTACCCGATAGGATTCCCGTCGGACGATACCACTCCTGGGTGGTCGATACGGAGGACTTTCCCGAAGCGCTGGCCATTACCGCCATCAGCCCCGAAGGACAAATCATGGCGCTGAAACATCGGGAGTATGACATACACGGCATCCAGTTCCATCCTGAATCGGTACTGACACCCGACGGAAAAACAATCGTAAAAAACTGGCTTTTCAAATGAGGCACTTCAGAAAAAGAGTAAATTCAATCGTCAAATCGTAAATCGTCAAATCGTAAATAAAAAGATGAAAGCAATACTCACCCGTCTCTTCAACCACGAAGAGCTCACGTCGGAGGAGACCAAACAAATCCTCCTCAACATCACCAAGGAAATGTATCCTGAGGCGCAGATAGCAGCCTTGCTCACTGCCTTCCAGATGCGAAGCATCACTGTGGACGAGCTTATCGGTTTCCGCGAAGCACTGATGGAGACACGCCTTCCCATCGACTTCGCCCCCTATCGCCCCATCGACATTGTGGGTACGGGAGGCGACGGAAAGAACACCTTCAACATCTCCACCTGCGCTTGCTTCGTGGTGGCGGGAGCCGGCTACAAGGTTGCCAAGCACGGCAACTACGGAGCCACTTCCGTGAGCGGAGCCAGCAATGTCATCGAGCAGCACGGCGTACGCTTCACCAACAACCCCGACACACTGAAACGCAGCATGGAGGAGTGCAACATCGCCTACCTTCATGCCCAGCTTTTCAATCCGGCGATGAAGTTTGTCGGTCCCGTACGCAAGACGCTGGGAGTACGCACCTTGTTCAATCTGCTCGGCCCGTTGGTGAATCCATGCTGTCCGGCATACCAGCTGCTCGGTGTGGCAGACCTCTCGCAGATGCGCCTATACACCAACGTATTCTATAAACTCGGCATTGACTTTGCCGTGGTCAACAGCCTCGACAGCTACGACGAAATCTCCCTGACGGACGAGTTCAAGGTGATGACCCGCAACTACGAGCGCATCTACCGTCCGCAGGCTCTCGGCTTCAAGGATGGCCCGTTCCCGAAGAACTCTTCGGCGGCGCATGCAAGGAAGATGCCGCCCGCATCTTCGACAATATCCTTACGGGGCATGCCACACCTGCACAAACGCAATGCGTCATTGTCAACGCCGCCTTTGCCATCCAGGTGATGGAGCCGCAGAAAGAGATTGAAGAGTGCATCGCCATCGCACGCGAATCGCTGGATAGCGGACGGGCGCTGGCGACACTGCAAAAAATTTATCGAGATTAATAAATGAAGCAATGAAAGATATACTGTCCGAAATCATCGCCCATAAGCAAACAGAGATTGAACTGCAAAAGCAAACCGTCTCTCTGGAACAGTTGCAGGAGCAAGCCGGAATCATCATCCGGGAGAATGCAGCCCACCGCCGCAGCATGAAGCAGGCCCTTGCCGCTTCTTCTACAGGAATCATCTCCGAGTTCAAACGCCGTTCACCCTCCAAAGGCTGGATAAACGAGGCTGCCCGGGCAGAGGAAATACCCGCCTCCTACGAAGCCGCCGGCGCCGCCGCCCTCTCCATCCTGACGGATGAGAGGTTCTTCGGCGGTACGCTGCGCGACATCCGCACGGCCCGTCCGCTCGTCCGCATCCCCATCCTGCGCAAAGACTTCATCATCGACGAGTACCAGCTTCTGCAAGCCTGCATTGTAGGTGCCGACGCCGTATTGCTCATTGCCGCCTGCCTCAGTCCGGAGCAGTGTAGCACCCTCACCGCCCAAGCCCACGAACTCGGGCTGGAGGTATTGCTCGAAATCCACAGCCCTTCGGAACTCTCCTATATAAATAAGGAGGTCGACATGGTGGGTGTCAACAACCGCAACCTCGGCTCCTTCGTCACCGATGTAGAAAACTCCTTCCGGATAGCCCGGCAACTGCGCGAAGCCACCCACGGACCGGCATCCCCGCTCCTTGTCTCCGAAAGCGGCATCTCCGACCCCGAAACCATCTGCCGCCTGCGTGCCGCCGGCTTCCGCGGTTTCCTCATCGGCGAAACCTTCATGAAAACAGCCAACCCGGGCGAAACCCTGAAAGAGTTCATCCAAGACAGTCTCTTAATTGATAATTAAAAGTTGAAAGTTGATAATTGAAAGTTGATAATTGTAAATACAAAAGTCTCTCATACAGCGTTATATCGCGCAGCCAAATTGTAAATCGTAAATAAAATGTCTCCTCTCATCAAAGTATGCGGAATGACCGAAGCAGAAAACATCCGCAATGTAGAACTGCAAGGTGTAGATATGATTGGTTTCATCTTCTACCCCAAATCTCCCCGTTGTCTGTGCCAGATGCCCGGGTATCTGCCAGCCTGCGCCAAGCGCGTCGGCGTCTTTGTCAACGAAAGTAAGGAAAACATCCTAATGTATACCGACCGTTTCGGCCTTGACTACATCCAGCTGCATGGCCATGAAGCTCCCGAATACTGCCGTTCCCTGCGCAATGCAGGCCTGCACCTCATCAAGGCTTTCTCTATCTTGCTGCCCAAGGACCTGCTTGCCGTATCTGCCTACAATGGTCTGTGCGACTACTACCTCTTCGACACCAAGACCCCGCAGTACGGCGGTTCCGGCAACCAGTTCGACTGGAACCTCCTGCACCGCTACAACGGTCCCACCCCGTTCCTGCTTAGCGGTGGCATCAACCCCTACAGCGTAAAAAGCCCTCCGGGAGTTTCGCCATCCCTATTTCGCAGGTATCGACATCAACAGCCGTTTCGAAACGGCACCGGGAATAAAGGATGTGGAACGCATCTCAAACTTCCTGAAAGAACTGAAGGGAGGTATGATTTGACGATTTACTATTTACTATTTGGCTGCGCAATATACGCCGCATGGCAAATTGTACATTGTACATGGTAAATAGTAAATAGTAAATTGTCAAATAGTAAATAGTACCATGCAGCGTTATTGCGCAGCCAAATAGTAAATAGTAAATTGTAAAATAGTAAATAAAAATAGTATGTTGAACCGCATTAACCAACTTTTCCAGGACAGCCCCAAGAATCTGCTGTCCATTTACTTTTGTGCAGGCTGTCCCAACCTCGACGGTACTGCCGACGTTATCCGTGCCCTCGAAAGAAACGGAGTCAGCATGATTGAAATCGGAATTCCGTTCAGTGACCCCATGGCCGACGGCATTGTCATCCAGAATGCCGCCACCCGCTCCCTGCACAACGGCATGTCCCTCCGTCTGCTTTTCGAACAATTGCGCGACATCCGTCGCGATGTCCGCATCCCGCTTGTCCTTATGGGATACCTCAATCCCATCATGCAGTTCGGCTTCGAAGCCTTCTGCCAGAAGTGCGTGGAATGCGGCATCGATGGCGTCATCATTCCCGACCTCCCTTTCCGCGATTACGAAGAGAGTTACAAAGCCATCGCCTCGAAGTATGACATCCGTGTCATCATGCTCATCACCCCCGAAACCAGCGAAGCCCGCGTCCGCGAAATAGACGCCCACACCGACGGCTTCATCTATCTGGTGTCCAGTGCCGCTACCACCGGTGCCCAGAAAGACTTCGACACCCGGAAGCAAGCCTACTTCAAGAAGATAGAGGATATGAACCTGCGCAATCCACGCATGGTAGGCTTCGGCATCAGCAACAAGCAGACATTCGATGCCGCTTGCGCCCACTCATCCGGTGCCATCATCGGCAGCCGCTTCGTCACGCTGCTCAACGAGAAGGAAGGAGATGCGGAAAAGGCTATCAGGCAGTTGAAGGAAGATTTGAAACAGTGAACTTATTCAAATTTTCATACAATATATTTTTTCGCAATGAAAAAATAAAAGAGACAAAATCTGCAAAGACTTGTCTCTTTTATTTTCTCCCCATCTCATATTTCACTATCTTTGTGCCCGAAAAAAGCTCTAATACGAATATCATGAAAGTCGATTGCCCTTCCGTACTATTGATTTACACTGGCGGAACTATCGGAATGATAGAAAATCCCGAGACCGGTGCGCTTGAGAACTTCAACTTCGACCAACTGCTGCAGCATGTCCCCCGAGCTGAAGCGCTTCAACTACCACATCTCTTCCTATCAGTTCGACCCACCGATCGACTCTTCCGACATGGAGCCTTCCCTCTGGGCAAAGATTGTAAAAATCATCAACTACAACTACGACAATTTCGACGGCTTCGTCATCCTGCACGGTACCGATACGATGGCCTATACAGCCTCCGCCCTCAGTTTCATGCTCGAGAACCTTTCCAAGCCGGTCATCCTCACCGGTTCCCAGCTTCCCATCGGCACCCTGCGCACCGACGGGAAAGAGAACCTCATCACCGCCATTGAAATAGCCGCCGCCAAGCATCCGGACGGTACCCCTATCGTCCCCGAAGTGTGCATCTTCTTCGAGAACGAGCTGATGCGGGGCAACCGTACCACCAAAATCAATGCCGAGAATTTCAACGCTTTCCGCTCCTTCAACTATCCCCCACTGGCAAAGGCAGGCATCCATATCCGCTATAACGAGCACCTCATCCGACGCCCCGACCCGTCGCGCCCCATGAAGCCGCACTACCTTTTCGACACCAATGTCGTAGTGCTCACCCTCTTTCCCGGGCATCCAGGAAAGCATTATCAACTCCGTGCTTCATGTTCCCGGCCTGAAAGCCGTTTGTCCTCAAGACTTTCGGTTCCGGAATGCCCCCCAGAAGAATGGTTCATCCGCCAGCTGAAAGAAGCCAGCGAACGTGGCATTGTCATCGTCAACATCACCAATGCCAAAGTGGCGCCGTCGAGATGGGACGTTACGAAACCAGGTCTGCAACTTCTCCAGGCAGGTGTCATCAGC
>ENA-OQCV01000496-OQCV01000496.1-human-gut-metagenome-genome-assembly--contig:-NODE-496-length-10572-cov-2.569268_pt1 | contig 10572 bp, 10 predicted proteins | sample MGYA00242766_ERZ504592 | MGnify/ENA primary metagenome ERZ504592 (study PRJEB26092, sample SAMD00036315) | human gut metagenome | host: Homo sapiens | study: EMG produced TPA metagenomics assembly of...
TGCCGGCAGATGAATGAGGCACATCTGTTACATCTGGCAGAAAAGCAGGTGAATATGAATGTGGACAGCGTGTATGCCTTGCTGGTACAGATAGAGAGGCCATCGCAACTTTCGGATGAGGAGAGGCTGTTGTATGGATGGCTGAATGCTTATGTGCACTATAAGCGGCACAACTCGATGGCGGAAGATTCCTTGATATTGCCTGCTTCCGATTATTACGTCTTCCGCAACGACACGGCGAAGAATCTGTTTTCCTATCAGTTGAAAGCCTGGTACTGGTATTGGCTGAAAGAGCACGAACGGTGTATAGCTGCCATTGACAGCGGCGTAGCTTTGGCCAAGGCGCTGCAGGACACGGGAAGAATGGCTGATATGCTGATTGATAAGGCATACTGGTATGTGTATGTCTGGAAAGATTATGAGAAAGCGATAGAAACTTTCCGTACCGCCATAGCTTTGGACGCAAGAGCCGGAAGCTTCTTCTCTATGGGAATTGCCATGGGGCTGAACAAGAATGATTCTGCATCCTATTACATGGAGCGCAGCATAGAACTGGCAGTGGAGGCAGAAGATACCAGTAAGATAGTGCATTATTTGCGTAACTATGCCCAGATGCAGGCTTACTCTTTTGATGAACCTTCCGGTGCAATAGCTACTATTCGTCGTATGGAGCAGTATGTCGTCGACCCGGTGCAGTTGCGTATGGGAGATCTGGTGAAAGTGGAAGTGTTCTTGAAAGAAGGGCTGCTTGATTCGGCGGAATACTATTTGAATAAGGAGAGGAAACGTGGCGAGGGCCGGAACCGGTTTCTGACGGAAGAGAATATGGTGGCGGTATATAGGGCATTGATAGATTATACACGTCACCGTACGTTTGATGTGCTGGACGTGGCGCGCTATAATGATTCTGTAGCCAATGCTCTTACTGCGTTGCAGAGTACTGTCCGGCGTAAGGACGAGTCGAAGGAGACGCTTTCGCAAGCCAACTTGATTCTGACGGTGGAACGGAAGCAGGCACAACTGAATTTGTTGCTGGCACTGTTGGTACTGGTGCTTGCAGGTGGCGGTGTGTCCCTTTATATCCGTAACCGGCGTAACCGGTTGATTGAAGCGGAAGAACGGGCGGAAACACTGACCCGGTTGCTGGAAGATGCGATCAGGAACCAGTCGAAAGGGGAAGACGGGCAGGTTTTTTCGGAAAATACTGTTGCAGCAATTAGGCATGATACGGCTGGTGGCTAAACAACCTACCTCACAGAATCAGGAGCTGCTTCGCCGCATTTCGGGTATTACCAGCCATGAACTGCCGGTAGAGAGTTTGCTGGTATGGGAGGACTTGTATCCTATCATAGACCGGATTTATGATAACTTCTACACAAAGATGGACAGCTGTTTTGGCGATGTGCTCATTGACAAAGAAAAGCAGCTTTGCTGCCTGCTCTGTGCGGACTTCTCGACGAAGGAGATTAGTGTGGTGATACAACAGAGCATTCCTACCATTTACCAGCGAAAGACGAATATCCGCAAGAAACTGGGGATGGGGGAGAAGGAAGGCATCGTAGAGTTTATAGGCAGCATATAGACCGGAAAAGGCATAATATAGACTTTTGTGAAATTTAAAGTGTTGATATGTAGTGATTTGTAGTCTTTTGGAATATAGACTTTTTATTCCTCGATATAGACCGTTTGAGGCATGTTTTACCCCTACCTTTGTATCAGCGAAATACAAGGTGTGAAATATTGAAATCAAACGCATGATGAAAGGAAAAACTACTGAACAACGTTAGAAAAAGAGTGATGGTATGGGTGGCCTTGGCAAGTATGGCAACTCTGCTTCCTGCTCAGACTTACCGGCTTTCCGGTTGTGTGCAGGACGAGAACCGCCAACCGGTAGAGGTGGCGAATGTGCTGCTGAAGCAGGCAAAAGACAGTATCTATATTACCGGTATGCTGACCGACACACAAGGTTGTTTTTCCTTTGACCAGCCACTGGGAGAATACTTGTTGCATATTACCCTTATCGGCAGCGAAGACCTCTACGTTCCCGTTGTGCTGCAAGGAAACAAAAACGTTGGCGAATTGACATTGAAATCTTCTTCTGCCTTGCTGGACGAAGTGACCGTTACGGCCGCGCGTCCCGTTATCAAGCGTCTGGTGGATAGGGTAGTGTTCGATGCACATAATACCATAGCCTCTGCCGGAGGCAGTGCACTCGACCTTCTGCGTGAAGTGCCCGGTCTGCAGGTTGGACAAAACAGTATTGGTATTATAGGTAAAGGGGGTATCAAGGTTTATATCAACGACCGTGAGACGAAGCTGTCAGGAGATGAACTGATAGATTACCTCCGTTCCTATGACGCCTCCCAGATACTGAAGGTGGAGGTGATTACCACGCCTCCGTCCAAATACGATGCCGCCGGAAATGCAGGCATCATCAATATCCGCTTGAAGTCACGCCCCAAAGATTACGTGGGTGGTACGGCTTCCGCTTCCTACAGCGCTGGTGAAAAGGACAATTACGGATATGGCGGGGTAAGCCTGAACCTCAGCAAGGGGCGCGTGTCATCCTTCCTCAACGGGGGTACTACGCAGGGCAACTATGAGACGCGTGAGAAGAATTACCGCTATTTTCCGCAGAACACCTGGAACAGCCGTGCCGACTACACCAATTACATGAATAGCTTCTACCTTCAGGGAGGTGTGGACGTATCGTTGGAACGGGACTGGACTGTAGGTATGCAGGCCATCTATAATCACAGTGCTCCCAAACCGGGCAACGCCCTTTCATGGACGGAAGTTTACGATGCCTCTACCGCCGTATTGGATTCTTTGCTGTACTCCAACAGTGACAAGGATACCAGTTCCGACCGCCTCAATCTGAATTTTCATACCGATAAGGTCTGGGATGACAAAGGCAAGAAAATGACTTGGGATGTGGATTACCTGCGTGACAACCGGGACGAAAATATGGGCTTTCTCTCGAAAACCCTCCTGCCTGACGGTACGGAGATTCCGGGTACAAACTTCGACTACAACTATCTGCAACATCGCAAGGTGGATGTAGTCTCCTCCGCTCTTGATTTCATCCTTCCTTTTGAAAAGTACAAGATAACGGCAGGTGCCAAGGTCTCCTTTACCAACACTCGCAACGGTATCAATTACGATACGTCGGACCCTACGCTGGTGCAGGATGATTATTTCCGTTACAAGGAGCAAATCTATGCCTTATATGCTGATTATAGCCGTGAATATTCCGAACGTTTTTCCATGCAGTTGGGCTTGCGTATGGAGCACACCTGCACTACCGGTATTTCCGAAGCGAAGGATACGGAGGACAAGCACGACTATACGCGCTTGTTCCCTACTGTCTATCTGCTTTATTCGCCTACAGACGGGCATGCGCTGAACTTCAGTTTCTCCAACCGCATCTCCCGTCCGTCGCAGAATATGGTCAATCCTTTTCCGTTCTATCAGAACAAATATACATATGCCTGCGGACGTGAGGACTTGAAACCCAGCTACACTTACAATGCAGAACTGGGATATACGTTGAAGAACAACTTCAATGTTTCCGCTTATTATTCTTATTCGGACGATGTATTCTTCCAGGTTGTGGACTTGGATGCCGAAACGAATGTGACTTCTTTCCTTTGGGAGAATTTCATGAAGACGCATGCTTTCGGGCTTAACAATTCGTACACTTTCCGTACCAAATGGCTGCAAGCTTACGCCCAGCATGGAGTGAGCTATCGCCGGACTACCTCCAGCGCTGTCACCACCTCTCCCGAGGAGAAAGGATGGGCTTATGACGCCAGTCTGCGCAACACTTTCTTCTTCAATGAAAAGAAGACTCTTCTGGCCACGTTGTCCGGTTCCTATTCTTCCCGTCAGTATCAGGGCATCTATCTGATGAGCCCCACTTACAGCGTCAGTGCAGGTATGCTTTATCGGTTGTTGAACAATAAGCTCAGCCTCAGCCTGAATGTCAACAATTTGTTTGTCAGCCATTCCAAATTGGAAACCATGTCCAACGGGTTGAAGATAATTGCCGACAATCAGTTTGCCTTTGCCAGTTTCCGTATCGGTGTATCCTATACTTTCGGTGGTGATATACGTAGTAAGGGTCAGCGGAACAGTAACGAGGATATTCAGAGGAGGCTATAACACGGAAAGGGTGCTACCCGGTTTCCCCTTTTGTTGCTAAGTGGGAGATTGTCGAACTTTCATTGTGGAGCGTTATTGTATAGGCTTTCTAATGTATATGAAGGGTCATTGGAGAAATACCCTTTGGTCATGACATCTATCACATCCTTTCCATTGTTGACATAAGTTCCTGTGGCGTGATTCATCAGCCCGGAACATTCCTGTCCGGCGCCGGCATTGCCGTTGTCCCAATAGAATACGGCCATGCCATTGGTGCGTGCAGCTTTGCATACATATTCTAGGTAGTATTTGCGGAATGTTTCAGAACGGTTGTTGTTGCGGTGTACGCACCCCATTTCTCCAATGTATACGGGAATCCCTTTTTCTACGTAAGCGGTTCTTAATGCTGCAAAGATTTTCTCAAGATGTTTTTGCGTCTCCCCAGTTCTCTTTTTGCTGGGGCGCCGGTGTGTCCCCACTCTGCAAATTTATCTTCCAATGCGAAGGTGGCAGGGTCGTAGTAGTGTACTGATATTAACAGACGGTCTTTGGCTTGGTCTGTTGGGAGCTGCAGGTGTTTTATGGTAAGATTAGGGCTTGTGCAATAGCCGCTGATACCTAAGTAGCGGGTTGCATTGTTACCGCCGGTGGCACGGACGGCATCTACAAAAACTTGTTGCCATTCATTGAGTGTGGCATATTGTTTGCCTCCATCGGTGGTATTGGTGCCAGAGCCCCATCTTCCGTCATGAATTTCATTGAGGCCTTCAAAAATGAGGAACTCGCCTTTGTTCTCGAAACGTTGGGCTATTTGTGTCCACATGGATTTGAGTTGCTCTTTGATAGCGGTATTTACGTCTTTGTTTTGTGCTGCTTCTACGATATTAAGCCAGCGGTGCTCATCAAAACCGTCTTCGTGGATGTGGCGGTGTCCGTCATGATGGATGTTGATAATGGCTTTCAGCCCGGCTTTTTCAGCATATTCCACTACTTCGGCTACACGGTTCATCCAGTCCGTGTCGATATGATAGTGTGGGGCCTCGCCCACTTTTCCCAACCAGGTAACGGGGATGCGGACTGATGTAAATCCGGCTTGTTTTACTTTCAAGAGTGTCTCTTGTGTAACTTTACCGTTGCCCCATGAGGTTTCGTCGGCTATTTCGTTTACATGGGCGTCAAGCTGGTTACCCAGATTCCATCCGAGCCCCAACTCCTTTGCCACTTTTACGGCAGGAAGATTCTCGTCTATGGCAGGTTTGCTCTCTTGCTTATTATTTGCAGCCTGGGTGATGATGATGCTGGTTTCTTTTTCACCGGCCGTGATAGTTATGCCGGCTTCACGGGCATTCCCTTTATTGGCTTCTGCTGTAAATGCAAATGACGTAAGATTATCGGAAGAAGTATTTGATTTCAGTGTTATCCACCCGGCATTGGATTGGGCTGTTGCGATGGGATAGGATGAAACACGGATGGTTATTTCTCCACCGGCGGCTGCGAGATTCTGAGGGGATACACTTTTCACGGTGAGATAGGGCAACTCCTCTATGGAGGAATTGGAGCTGGAACAGGACAAAATGTTTATGGACAATAGTATTGCCATTACAATTCTTCAAACAGATGAAGTTTTGTGTTCATAAAAATCAGTTTTATAGGTTTATGGCGACAAAGGTAGTGGCAATGGGTTATGTATAGTTTGAAATCCTGCATATAGAGGTTTGAAATCCTACAAAACAGCCTATATTCATTCATTTGCCCGGTGTATCGGCTGGGTTGGACACCGAAATATTTCTTGAATAAAGTGCTGAAATATTTGGAGTTTACAAATCCCGTTTGTATGGAAACATCGGTCACCGGTATTCCTTGTTGCAGTAGGGCGGCAGCTTGCTTAAGGCGGATAATACGGATGAAGTCTTGCGGAGTATGCCCGGTAAGAGCTTTCAGCCGTTCGTGGAAGAGAGTTCGGCACATGGCCATGTTTCGGCAGAGCCGGTCAATGTCGAATTCAAAATCGCTTATGTTATCTTTTACGATTTGAGTTGCTTTTTCCACAAAGGCACTGTCCGCATTATTGGGCATGGCAGATTGTACAGGCATTTCTTTGATGGTCTTGTCTGTCGAAAGGGTATGTTGCAGGGCAATCTGTGTATAGTATTGCCGTAGGCGTCTGCGATTCTCTATTTGTGCCTGAATTTTGGCTTTCAGTATATCTATGTCGAAAGGTTTGGCTATGTAGTCATCGGCTCCTTTCTGCAATCCTTCTATGATGGATGTCCTGAAGGTCTTGGCGGTAAGTAGTATGACCGGTATACCTGAAGTGGCAGGAGTGCTTTTTATACGGTGGCACATTTCGTCACCCGGCATACCGGGCATCATTATATCAGATAACACTAAACTGGGATATTGCGTTTCCATATATTCCAGCGCTTCTTGCGCATTGGATTTGTCTATGACCCGGTAAACCGGTTCAAATATACGGCGCATATAGAGGCGGAGTTCATCATTGTCTTCTACAATGAGTAATGTATCCTTGTCCGAGTCACAAAGTGTGGTGTTTTCGGTGGTAGTGAAATCTTTCGTGATTGGAGTGGCGGTGGGCACGGCGGAGGCTGTGACTGCGGCCTTGTTGAGTATGAGCATGAACTCCGAACCTTGGTTTACGATGGAGTTGACTTTGATGTCCCCTTTCAGTAAAGTGGCAAACCGCTTGGCTTGTAATAGTCCCAAGCCGATGCCCGGAGTGCCGGAACTGATGGCATTGCTGGCACGGAAAAAACTTGTAAACAGTTTCTTTTGTTCTTTGGGGGAGATGCCGATACCTGTATCGCTGACGATAATCTGTACTTTGTCAGCTTCGGCTTTCACGTCGATGCTGATTTTCCCTCCAGCAGGAGTGTATTTAAGAGCGTTGGATAGAAGGTTGGTAAGTATCCGGTCCAGTAATTTACTGTCGGCCCACACCCCCAACAGGCAGTCAATGCTGCTTGCCTGCAATGTTTTCTGTTGCTGCTGGCAGAGCGGTTGAAAGATAGTGAAGAGGTTGTCGATATTCTGTTTTAGTGGCACAGCCTCCATTTTGGGGTTCATACTGGAATGGTCTATTCGTTCAAAATCAAGTAGCTGTGATAATATGTCCAGTAGCTTGTTGAGATTGGAATGTGCCAGCCCTATAGACCGGATGGCGTCTGCATGAAGTGTGGAATCCTGACGCAATTCGTCCAAAGGAGCTTTGACAAGCGTAAGTGGGGTACGGATGTCGTGGGCTATGCTTACGAAGAAGGCAATCTTTTCGTTCATATAGTGGCGCACCAACTGTTGCTGTTTGCTTTTGATAATCACTCCTATAATACCGCATAGGGTTATGGTATATAATAGCCAAGCCCACCAAGTGTTCCACCATGGCTGGCAGATGGTGATGCTTGTTGTCCGGTTGCTTAATATAAGCCCGCTGTTGAGGCTGTATGACCGTATGCAAAGTTGGTATTTGCCTGGTGATACATTCGTGTAGCGCAGTTGCTCATTGTTTTCCAACTTGTTCCAGTCACGGTCAAACCCTTCAAGCATGTATTCGTATGCAATGTCTTCCTGATAACGGAAACTTACTGATTCAAATCCTATTGTGAATGAATTGTGTCGGTATGATAAAGTGATGGTGCTATCTGCCAGCATTTGCATGAGCTCTGGACGCATGTCTGTGGATTCTCTGCTGTCTATATTGTCTATCCGGAAGTTGGTGAGCTGTAAAGACGGGGCCTGATAGGAAGTGAGTGAAATGTGGGTTTGAAAATCAGTACTCCGGTGGTGCTTCCCAGTGCTACACGTCCATCTGCCAATAGGATAGCGGCGGAACGGTTGTAGAATCTCGACATCACATGCTCAAAGTTTTGGTTGTATATCTGCATGGACGGCTGTGGGGGAAGGCAGGCCAGTCCGTGGTCGGTAGTTATCCATAACATCTTGCTGTGGTCGATGAGCAAGGCACTTACACGGTTGAGGGCAGACGTTGCTCGGTAGAGAAAGCCCATTTTTTCAAGAGTTTGCAGATTGCACAAATAAAGGCCTCCGCCATCACTTCCCAGCCATGCTTGTTCATCGTCTATAAATGCTATGGATTGAATGAAAGCATTGAAATCCTCCCCTTTGTTGTCGGTGCTCTTAAATATATGTGCCTGTTTTCCCCGTGTTTGTTTGTTTATCAGTACCAGCCCGTCCACTGTGCCTACAGCAATGGTATGTGCATCCTTTTGTGCTATGCAACGTGCTTTAATTACGTTGTACGATTTCCACTGCCGGGTAGGGTGCTCCAGTTGCAGCAACTGGTTGTCCATTGTCCCTATCCATAAATCTCTGTCTGTATCAAACTGTACTGTAGAGAGGTAGTCGGAAGGCAAACTGCTGTTGGTGCTTAAGTAATGATGTAAAAGTTTCTCCCTGGCTGTTGAGAAGAAAGACTCCATTGCCATAAGTGCCTGCAGCGATGATATCCTGGGAATCGATGGAGATACTTAATACCACATTGCCTGGAAGTATCTGCCTGCATCGGTTATTTGGGGGATTGTATATGCTGATACCATTATCGGTGGCAATCCACAATTCACCGTTGCTTTGTTCGCAGAATGCATTTACATTGTCATCGGCTAAGGATGGTTCTTCTCCTTTGCGATGTCTCAGTAAAGTTGTACTGGTTTCCTCGGGCATCATGAGAAATGCCCCGCCGGTATAAGTCCCTATCCATATATTGTCTTCGCAATCTCGGCATAGGGAATACACTCCCATGGCAGTAAGCATCCGGTTGGTGCGCGTGAAGAGTGGCTCCGCTTCGCCGCTGGATAAGTTGTAGGTGTACACTCCATCTCCATCAAAACCCAATAAAACGGTGGACGGTGTCATTTCTATCATGGAACGGATAGGAGTGTGAGGGAGAGAATCGTTTTTCGACAGGCTGCTCTTGCCATGAACTGAGACTGATACTTTTCACTCCACAGTTGAAAGTACCTATTAATAATATCTCCTTGTTTGGAAGTGGTAGGAGACTTTGTACATAGTGTCCGGGCAGAGTTTTGTATAAATTCCTATCCTTGGAATAGATACGTAAGTCACATGTGGTACCTATGGCCATACTTTGAGGTAATTCTGTGATATAGGTCACATGGCAGTCGGAATCAATAAGTTGGGGCGTTTCACCTAATAGACAACAGTAGAGACCGCTATTGAGCCCTATCCACAACTGTTCCTGAGAGTCAATAAAAAGGTAATGGAGAACCAGGCCCATATAAATATGTTCGGCTAAATCAAGGTAGAGCTCAAATTGATCGGTAAGCAGGTTATATCTGTAAATCCGTCCTACGTTATTATAAGCATAAAGTGAATTGTTGGGGCTTATGGTTAACATGGTAGTACTTCCTGAGGCATCGGAAAACCTTTGGTTGGTCCCTAATTTATAGCTTTTCATCGAGCGCCCGTTGAAACGGTTGATTCCATCAAGTGTGCCCATCCATATAGCTCCTGACTTGTCTGTTGCGATGGAAAAAGACCCGTAGACTGTTCAACCCCCTCTTCTGTACCAAATTGTAGGCTGGAAAAACGCTGGATATGCTTGTCTGCATGGGCTGTGATTGAGAACAGCATGAAGAAAAGCAAGACCAGAGGTGAACTTTAATTCCATGGTATTGGCGGAACGGCTGATCGGCCAGCGGGTCTGCCGCAGCTGGAGGGAATTCCTGCTGCATATGTGCAGGGGAATCGCCGAGGATTCCCGGTACTATCGGCGTGCCTTCCGCTCATCCGGACAGAATGCTCATTCTGGATTCCTATATTCCTATTCTTTTGGAATCGTCGAGAAATGCTACTTGTCTTCCACGGGCCAGACTTCGCTTAGCGTGCGTGACCGCTATACCATAAGCCTATACTGCCACGGATGCGTAGGCATTCTGCAGGAATGGCTCAATACCCCGGAGGATATGACGCCGGAGGATTTGGCCGGCCTTTTCTACGAGGCCATGCCGGAATATCTGAGGAATACCTGGATTGTTGAAGAAAATTAACTAAGAAAGAGCGGCCTGGCATCCTAAGATGTCGTGCCGCTCTTAAAATCTGATCAATATGCTTCTATATTCTTTATAAAACACTCCCGCCCAGGTCAGCAGTTCCAGGAAATCCTGCTCCCCACAGGCCGGACAGCCGCCGCTTTCTTTGAACTGTGCCAGACTGAAGGATTCTCCGCAGCTGTGGCACAAATACCTGGCAGGAAGAATCTCGATCTTCAGTTCTGTATGCGCAAAAAGCGGGCTTCTCTCCACCGCCGCCGGAAAGCATTTCTTAAGATAATCCGGAATCACGGAACTGATCTCCCCAATCTGCATGGTAATGGCCACAATCCTCTGTAAGGTCATTGTCCCTGGCGATTTCAGCACCTTATCCGCTCGCTAAATA
>ENA-OQCV01000497-OQCV01000497.1-human-gut-metagenome-genome-assembly--contig:-NODE-497-length-10570-cov-3.012257_pt1 | contig 10570 bp, 20 predicted proteins | sample MGYA00242766_ERZ504592 | MGnify/ENA primary metagenome ERZ504592 (study PRJEB26092, sample SAMD00036315) | human gut metagenome | host: Homo sapiens | study: EMG produced TPA metagenomics assembly of...
TAGGATAAAATAAACTTGATAAATTAGTAAAAATGCGTTATTTTTATTATAAGACATCATAAATACTTGTTTTGCTGGTAATTTGATTGAAAAATCATAGTAAAAAGTGGTGATGAAAAAATGAATATAATTAGGAAGAAACGTAAGGAATTGGGAAATTTCTCGAAAGCGAAATTAAGCGTAAAAAATTGGGAACTAGTCAGCAAACAATCAGTAGGATTGAGAAGGCGAGGATTGAAAATATACCTTGTAACCTTCTGATAAAAATTGGCAGATATATTCCATGTTCCTGCGATATTCTTATTTATGAAGAAAAGAATAATTTGTTTAGTTCACAGGGAGAAGAATTGTGGGAAATATATAAGCAACTTGATGAGGCAAATAAGACCACTTTGCTAACGCTTGGCAGGAGATTAAGTGAAGCACAAGTAGAAAATATGTTTAAAAGACAAATGGGTGATGAAAGTGATAAAAATTAGCGATATGTGATGACGAAAAATTGTTTTATAGATACAATAGAAAAAACTGTTAAAAGTTTATGAAAAGAAAAATTGAGCAGGATTTTATAATAAAAAAACTATACTAAGCCATTGCAGTTAATGGAATCTTTAAAAGAAGAATTCCAGATTTTCTTTTTAGATATAGAAATGCCAGCTATGGATGGTATGGAATTAGTGGATATTATAAGAAAGCATGATGAAAAGTCAATTGTTCTTTTTGTGTCTTCGCATAATGAATTTGTGGGAGCTGGATATAAGTATGACGTGCAAAATTTTATTACGAAGCCGATTACACAAGTCCAAATAAATTGTGAAATGAACCGGGCACTACGAAAACTGAATACATATGAACAGAGATATATTGCATTAAAAAATGAAAAAGGTTATTTTAAACTATTTCTTTCAGATATCGAATATATTGAAACAATAAATCGGAAAGTACTGTTTCATTTAAGAAGTGGAAAAGAAAAGAAGCAGGATATTTTAAGATGAAAGATTTGGAAGAACGATTAGAACAGTTCTTCTTTGTTCGTTGCCATAACGGAATTATTGTCAATGTAGATTGCATAGAATCATTATATGATCTCACTGTAACACTTTATTCTGGAAACAAAATATATATTACACGTTCCAGAAAACAGAACCTTATGAAGAAAATGGCGGAACGGGGAGGAGCTGTTTAAGGTGCACGGACAAGTTATATTAAAAAGCATATTTTCTGTACTCAATATTTTATTAATATTATATCTCATGCTCGGTGAAAGAAAAAGTAGAAGGTATAATGCTGTAAGGAGTAGGTATTCGTTAATTATTTGCGTTGTGAGTTTAGTGCTTTTTAGAATGATGGCGAATGGAGCAGAACTACATATTGTATATAATTATGTAAGCATTATCATTATAGTTATGATTATAGGACATTTTCTATTCCAGTATAGTATAAAATATTGTTTATTACTTGGGAGCGTTTTCTTATCAAGTTATACTTTTAGGTCAACTGATTAGTTGCATTTTTTTCTATAGATATAGTAGTGATGGAATATTAGCATGATCTGTCTGAAAAAATATCAAATCCATATGATTTTGATTGCTGAAATAGTAATTATTATTGGGAATTTGGTAATAAAAAGGATTGTAAATAAAATCCCATTATTACTTTCTGGACTGAACGTTGTTACAATTATTATTCCGTTGTTTATCAATATAGTAGTAATGGCAATATGTGCGGATCAGTTATATAACGACAAAAGGATGATTGTTGACAATGTATGGTCAATAATAACTATTATAGTTGTGTGTATTGTGGTGTTTATGGGGACGGTTTGTAATATTGTTGTTCTTGAAAATTATTTGAATGTTAAAAAGATTGAGAATGAAAATGAACTTGCAGATTAGCGAGATGAGTTTACAATACGATTATTATATGAAACAATCCAATGATATGGAAAACATTAGAAAGATTTCTCATGATATTAAAAATCATTTGGAGGCATTAAGAGGAATGTGGATTATCAACAGAAGCAAGAATACATAGATGGAATTGAAAGTAAGTTGGACATTTATCAAAGCTATTATAAAACAGGCAATGCATTTCTTGATAACCTATTACATGCAAAAAGACTGGAAGCTCTTGAAAAAAAGATTGAGTTTAAAGTATTTGCAGACTTTACACCATTTAAGCGAGTTAAAAATGAAGATCTATGTGTGATTGTCTCAAATACAATCGACAATGCACTACGAGAATGCCAACTCATGAAAGCGGATAATCCGAAAATAGAATGTTTAGTACAGCTAAAGGCTAGAAAAATAAAAGGATTTCTATCTATTATATGTGAAAACAGTTTGAGAGAAAGCCAGGCAGAAGCTTTACGTGGAAATTCGGTAATGGAAACATCAAAGGAAGATAAAAAAAATCATGGATTTGGAGTGAAGAATATTAGGCGTGTTGTGAGAGAATATGGGGGAGAGGTATCATTTAATGTGGTGGATGATATGTTTTCAGTATCGATTCTTATTCCTATCGAAGTATAGAATAATAAGTGGTATTTACGAAAGTAAGTATCACTTTTTTATATCCAAATAAGGTTAAAAAAACGCAATTTAGTCAAATATTGTTTTCTTTTTTAAATTAAGATGTAAGATAAGAAAAAAGAAGAGGAGGCATGGGTATGCGAAAAAAATGAAACTATTTATTGCCATGGTATCAGTGGGGGCTTTATTGGGAACGATGCCAGTTATGGCAGCGGAACAGCCAGAACTTCCAACGAAAGTGCAGGATATTGCGAATGGTTCAGATGAACTTTACGGGGAAGGAGTTCCGATTGAGCATGGTACAAATCCAGATGAAAGATTTTCGTCTGGCGGGGTAGATCATACACATCAGTATATTGTTGCAAACGCACTTAAAATTCTGAGCAATGATAAAGGAAATAGTGCATTCAATGGTGAGCTGAACTCATCTATCCTTATGGAGGCAACCGACTGGCCGGATAAACTTGGAAATGAAACAGATGCAGGAACTTTTGCAGGACACTTTTATGATCCTGATACTGGAAAAAACCGGGCTTGGCCAAAAAATCTCCGACAGCTAGGACAAGAGCAGAGTCATATTTTCAGGCAGCAGTAAATGCGTATCGTGCAGGGGATGTACAATTGGCTATGTCAAACTTAGGAAAAGGCACCCATTATGTATCGGACTTAAACGAACCGCATCATGCATCGAACTTGACAGCGATAAACAGCAATCATTCCGCTTTTGAAAAATATGTTGATAAAAACCGTAAATCTTACACAATAGCAGGTAGTTCGTTTGGTTCCTCCGTATATACAACCGCATTAAATACATCAACAGGAGATTTGATGTATTCTGCAGCAAAATATGCGAAAGGGCTTGTGGCGGAGGCTCAAAAGGAAAGTTCCTATGATAGTGCAGGTAGAAAATCTGTACAGCATGCTATACAGACGGTAACTCAATATATGTATAAATTTGGTAAGGAAGTTGGAATTTATAAATAATGTTAAAAAGGTCTTGGTATTGAGAAATCAAATGCCAGGATCTTTTGGATAATCAAACTTCGTGAGGGTTTGCCAAACTTAATGAGGGTCTCATTAATTTTTGATAGGAGTTAATGAGGGTTCTTCGTGAGGGCCTAGTTTGAGGGTTTATTATGAGGGTCTGGTGAAGTATGCCAGATTCTTACCATTTATCTGGCTTGATTATTATTCATCATAATAAGAAAACCTGTCAAGGATGCGTGTTCGCACTGTATTGCAGCAAGTCCTTGACAGGTATTTTTATTATGATATTTTGAGTGAACAAGCAGATCAAAGGAGAAAACCCTCACGATGTCCCCATCAAACCAGCTCATCATAAACGCCCCTCATGAAAAACCCTCACGAACATAGCCACTCAAAAAGTTTGATTACCCGATCTTTTTTCAGAGTAAGCACTGAAATATATAAAATAAGCAAATTATATGGATAAATGTAAAAAGTTGGTTACAATTAATTTTTAAAATACAAGCAAAGGAGAAATATTAATGTTTAGTTTTACGCTTTATATAACGACAGATTGTAATTTTAAATGCCAGTATTGTTATGAGGATTACCATAACCATTATCAGTTAAATGAAAAAACACTTGTAGACTCTTTGGAGTTTATGATGAATTATGGGGATAGAGGTAAAGTCTTAATTGATTTTTTAGGCGGTGAGCCTTTGCTGAAGAAAGATTTAATTTACCAGGCAGCATCCTATATTCAAAGTAATTATCCGGAAAGGGAAGTAAAGTATTATATTACTACCAATTGTTCCCTGATGGATGATCAGTTCATTGCATTTATGAAAGAAAATCATTTTACAGTACGTCTTAGTTTTGATGGGAATAAGGAAACCCATGATTTGAACAGGGTTGCGAAAGATGGAGTTTCTTGCTATGACAAAATTTTTGAGAATATCATGAAGATAAAGGATAGTGGTTTGAATTTTTCTGTAAGAATGACGGTCACAGAAAATACCATTCCGCATATGTTCGAAAACATCTGTTATCTGCATGAGCATGGTCTGGATAACATCGGTATGATTATGGATGTATATTTAAAAATATCTGATGATCTGAAGATAGAATTTGAGAAGCAGGTGGGACAAATTTTGCAGTACTATTTGGATGAGGCAGCATCGGGCAGAATTTTTAACATAGATCAATTTGATGGAAAAATGTTTAATATGTTGTGTGATTTTGGAAACTGCTTTGGTATGTGCGATGCTGGAATTGGAAATTTCAAGATTTTTCCGAATGGTCAGATATACCCGTGTGGATTTCTTACAAGCAATGAAAAATATTGTATAGGCAATATTAAGGAAGGTGTTGATATAAGGAAGGCAAAATTAATAGCGATATCTAATTTTGATAAAACCGATCCGAAGTGTAAGGGATGTACAATCCGAGATTTTTGTCATGGTATGAAATGCGGATATATGAATTTTATCAATACAGGGAAGATTAATGTACCATCGGATGCAGAGTGCATCTTTGAACATATCTTTTATAAGGCAATGGTACAAATTCTTGGATATTATTTACAGCAGCCGATTGAAATAATTAGAGAAAAATTAGGCGTGTATATAGACTATATCCAGGAGGAAAATTTAAAATTCAGTGAGTTTGGTGAGAAGATTGCCCAGAGGTTAAAAGATGAAAAGTAAAAATAAACGTGCATATCTTGGATTTTTAAAAGAGTATGCTTTTAAGAAAAAGCTACTACCTTATTACATTTTAACGATAGCAATAATTGTATTGACAGCTGGGGTTTCTTTGGTGCGTCCAGAACTGCAAGGAGAAGTGATAGATGATTTGGGAAATCCGCAAAGTACCAGTTTATCTGCGTTTATGTTCCTTCTGGCGGTGTTCCTGGGAATGGTACTTCTAAACTACCTTATGAATTATGTACAGCGTTATGTTGTGGCTGTCATATCGGAAGAGATAGCAGCAGATATGCGACAAAAGGTAGAAGATAAATTATCAACAGTAAGTGTAAATTTTTTTGGAGAAGATAAAGCTAAGTGACATTTTGCTAAAAGTGGATAAAGATGTTTCAGCAGTGAAACAATGTGGTATCACAAGCATTATTACACTGATTTCTAATATTGTTATCCTGGTAGTGGTTCCTCCGTATATGTTTTCTATCCATAAGGGAATTGCCGTATCTAATATTATTTTACTTGTCAGCGTTCCTTTTATCAGCAGAATTCTTGGAAAATTGATACAGGAAACCAGTAGTCAAGTTCTGGAAGGATACAATAGTATCACCAGTGTGCTAACAAATACCTATGATAATTGGTTTATTACAAGACTCTTTCAATGTGGGCAATATGTGCATGATAGGTACTTTGAGAACAACCAGAAATATAAAAAAGAGACGAATCGCCAGAATTTATTGTACATATTGAATACATCTACGATACTTGTAATTCAGTTTATTGGAACAGTCATAATTTGGGTAGTAGGTGCACAAGAAGTATTTAAAGAGAATATGACCATAGGTACCATTATGGCATTGATGAATTACCAAACAATTATTATGAATCCTATTATTGGAATTGCACAATTTGCTAACGAGTACCATACAGCCGTAGTTTCCTTAAAGGATATCAATGGTCTGCTTCAGTATCCGGATCAGAAACAAGGAGATGGAGAGGAAGTAACAACAGTTAACAACATTTCCTTAGAAGAGATGAGCTTTTCTTATACAGAGTCGAATAAGAGGTATTTGACCGGCTCAATTTGAAGTTCGAAAAAGGCACTCTTTACGGAGTTCATGGAAAAGTGGACAAGGCAAAAGCACTCTGTTCAAAATTATAACAGGTGTGTATCAACCGACAGAAGGAAAAGTAGTTGTGAATAACACAGATTTGCAGGAATTAGATATTAACAGCTATTGGAAAAATACAGGATATGTTATGCAGCGTACACAGTTCTTCAATGATACGGTAAGACGGAATATGGGATTACTACATATTGTTTCGGAGGAAGAAATGGATACAGTGGCAAAGTGCTTGGATTTGTATGATGAAATCCATACTTTAGAAATGGTATGGGATACCGAGATAAAGTTAGAACCATGCAATTTCTCAGAGGGACAAATGCGACGTTTGGATATTATGAGGAATATTTTGAAAAATTCACAAATTCTGATTTTTGATGAAGCCACTGCAAATATCGATGAAAAACGAAGAGGACGTTTTTATCAATTATTACATGAGCTATCAGGGGATAAAATTATTATTTTTTCTACGCACAATCTGGAAGAATTGCGAGAAGCAGATATTATTGTGGATTTGGAGAAGTTACATATAAGGTAGGTGAGTAAAAAGTGAGGATAGGTGTGTTGGATTCCAATGGATCCTTTGATAATCCGTTTTTTTCAGGATAAGAAAATTGTAAAAATAGACTGCAAATGGAAAGACCAGGAATACACTAAAGATGCCTTTGGATTTACCCATGCGGAATATGTCTGTTCTTTTATTTTAAAGGAAAACCCAGAAGCTGAAATTATTTTGGTACCTATTGTAAGGAAGAACAAAAAGAGTACGGTTCTGGATATGATAGAAGGTATTGAATTACTGATAGAGGAACAGGTAGACATAATTAATATGAGTATAGGAGATGAGTACAAATATCACAAAGAAATAGAGGAAGTATGTAGAGCAGCTACAGAAAAGGGGATTTTGATTGTGGCAGCATACTCTAATCAGCAAGTAGAAGCAACCTATCCGGCTTCCTTCCCTTTTGTAATGGGAGTAAGATGCCTGGATATAGAGAATCCTTTACAGGTTCTCCAATATGATGGTACAGGAACGGATGTGATTTTTTTGCCTCTAAATTTTTTTCCTCTTTATCATGTGGGCATCCCTAAATTTTATCAGGGTCAATAGCTTTGGGTGTGCTGTAATAACAGGGTATCTAAGCAATTATGAGGATGAATATGAACAGGCAATTTTACAGTTTGTTCATAGCACTTTAAATGGATATTATCCATATCATACATTGAAGCAAAAACAGTGCTATTTTCTAACGAACCGTATAGAAGAACCTTTAGAGCAGCGTTTCATACGGGAAGTTACGAGAACAGAGAGATGCGATACTTTTGAAAGTGGAATGGAAAAATTGAGAAATATTAAAAACAGCAGAGCAGTATCCGGTGCTATTTATTGATCACAACAATTATCAGGAAATATGTGAGTATAAAGATAGAATCAGGATATATGCCATGGAACATCCGAAGACAGAAATTGTTTTGCGATATCCCTTATTTAATATGGTGGAAAGATTGGATTTCCAGAAGAAAACAAATAGAAATCTGGACCAATTTACAGTTTAGGAGGCGAGAAAATGTATACACTGTCATTAGAGATAATAAATAAGTGCAATTTGAATTGTACTTACTGCTATCTGGGCGAAAAGAAAAATACATACATGAGTTTAGAAACGGCTCAAAAGGCAATCGATATTGCGGTCCATGAAGCAAATAAGCAGTATGATCGGACCCTTATGGTTTATTTTATTGGAGGGGAACCTCTTATGGCATTTAATCTGATGAAAGATGCGGTAGGTTATACGAAGAAAAAACTGCCAGGAAACAAACTTAATATGCAAGTTCAGTACTACGATAAATGGAACGTTGGTTACAGATGAGATAATTGACTTTTTTGTGGAAAATACATTTGAGGTGAAAGTGAGTTTAGATGGTCCTGAGTATGTCCAGAATTTGAATAGGAGAGATTATGCAGGAAATGGAAGTTTTGAAAAAATTATGAAGAACCTTCCATTATTGAGAAAATATGAACAGGCTACAGGAAATCAGATTTCTATAGCCAGTGTCGTAACAAGTAATAACTATCAATATTATGCAGAGAGTTTCCAATTCTTGCTTGACTTAGGTATAAGAAAACTAGAATCAGGAATTGACCATTATTGCATGTGGAATGAAAATGACTTGCATGGTTTGAAAGAACAATTGGAACAGGTATTTATTTATATAAGAATTATATTATTCAAACTAGACAAATGCTTTTTTGGAATTTATGGGAACAGCATGTAAAATCGTACTTATTTCCGTGTATGTTTTATGCTTGTAAAGCAGGGTTGGCAACTTGTTATGTAACGACCGATGGGGGGATTTATACTTGTAGCGAGTTACCAGAATTTAAAATTGGTACAGTAAAGGCAGGATTAGATGTACCAAGAATTAGAGAAATTGTTTATTTGAATGATAAGGTCGATTCGATGTGTGAAGGATGTGAATACATAAATCATTGTAAAACAAGAGGATGCCAGACTTCTAATTATGAAGTTAATAAGGATGTATATAGACCAATAGAGGTCAACTGCAAAGTGACAAAATGGATGTATAATTTGATAAAAGAAAACTTATCCGAAAAGCAACTAAATAATATGAAAGAAGAATATGAAAGGAGATATATTCGCCATGGAAAATAAAATGAATGATTTTATTAAGATTACAGAAGGAGAAAAAGTGGCTTTAATTGATCCGATAGGAAAAGTCTGCCTGGGGGTAAGTAAAAGATTTGCAGATAATTTGGATAAACCAGAGTTCCAGGAAAAGCTATATCCTGTAATGGAAGCAGCAAACTGAATTTATTAAAAAAATAGAAAATAATCATGAGAAAATCAATACTGTATATTTGATGGTAACTAGAAAATGTAATATGAATTGTGAATTTTGTGCAATCAGTGCAAACGACAAATTGCATCCAGAAAATGAATTTAAGCTGGAGGATATACAGAATAAGGTGATTCCATTCTTTCAGGAAAACAAACCACATAAAATGATTATTACAGGTGGAGAACCATTGATTAAAGTTCAGATTGTGGAAATTGCAAAAGCATTAAGAAATGGATTGTCTTGTCCAATCACGTTGCAGAGTAATGGTCTTGCCCTTACTCTGGAATTAACAGAACAGTTGAAAGGGTATATAGATGAAATAGATTTTAGTACAATGCACATGTTCGGAACACCTGAAAAGGAGAAACAGTTAGTTGAACACATAGAGATGTGCCAGCAGGCAGGGATTAAGGTAGTGCTTAGTTTCATTTACGTAAAAAACGAATGAAGCTGATATGTATAAATTGATTGACATTGCTGCGAAATATGATACAGATGTTCTTTTCAATATTGTTTCCCCGGTAGGACGGGCAAAGGATAATTCTGAAATACTGACAGATACGGAACGTATCGATATGAATCTGAAAATATTAAATTATATGCTTGGGAAGGGGTATGAGAACAAAAAGATTGCTAGAGGTTTCCACCAGAGAATTCAGGTAAGAGATTCTTGTGGAGGATATGGAAAAGTTATGGCAATTTACCCTGAAGGGGATATTTATATGTGCCAGTGTATGGAAAAATGCCAATTCAAAATGGGAAATATTATCAAAGATACTCCTCAGAAGATTTTGGTCAGGTTGGAAGAAATGATGAATACAGAAGAGATAAAGAAGACATTTTGTGTAACTTATAAGGAAATCTGTAGAGAATGCGACTATAGATATATATGTGGTGGTAGGTGTTTAGCTTCTGATGAACCATATGATTATCGTTGTATTTTTATAAAATCAATGTTGAAATATGTATTATTCTATTACAACGCCAAAGAAGATAAAAGAAAACAATTGGAACATTATAAACAATATTTAGAACAAGTAAAAGAGATTATAAATCAAGAAAAAAAGGAGTAAAATCCACATAGGTAAAAAAAGGTGCAAAATAAACATAAAATATGGAAAACAATTATTAAAAATAATATTCTGAAAGAAAATATAACAATGTGTGGGAGGTGAACATTATGGAAGAAAGATATGAACTAAAGGAAGAGGAAGTTAATGTTTACACTGCTGAATGTGGTAAGATACAAGAATTTTGCCTACAGGATTGTATAGACGGAAGTGCTTGGTTAAGTATTGAATCTTGATTATTATATGGGAAATTAGTGAAACTAAAGCCTTCTGATTGAAAAATTAGAAGGCTTTAATTAAAAGACAAATTATGAAAATAC
>ENA-OQCV01000498-OQCV01000498.1-human-gut-metagenome-genome-assembly--contig:-NODE-498-length-10560-cov-3.284674_pt1 | contig 10560 bp, 10 predicted proteins | sample MGYA00242766_ERZ504592 | MGnify/ENA primary metagenome ERZ504592 (study PRJEB26092, sample SAMD00036315) | human gut metagenome | host: Homo sapiens | study: EMG produced TPA metagenomics assembly of...
GTCCACTATCATCAGTGCGCTTTGCTCGGCAAACCGTTTTTACCTCGATATTGAAAGGCTCTTCACCGATGCGCCGGTCTGCCAGCACGCTGTCATTGAGAAGAATGGAGATGGAATCGCCGGCAAAGCCTTTCACCAAAGTGATGTTGTAGGTTTCGGCAAAGTGGCGTTCGCCCTCTTTCTGCCGTTGCAGGCGCATGCTCATGTAGACGAAGATAACGACAACGAATATTACGGCAAAAGCAAGGATGCCGTTGCCTATCATAAACTGTTTGTTGGTATTCAGGTGATGTGCCATGACGATTGAGTTTAAAGAACCCTGCAAATGTAGTGATTAATTTTGAATGGAAGATAAATTCGGGCAGGAGTGCTAAATATTCTTTTTTCTCCTATTATTTTGTAGTCGAACAGATTATTTATATCTTTGCAACCGAAACGGATGAAAGGTGGAGGGGCGATTAAGCTCCTCTTTTTTGTTCCTAATGGTTAATCTATGATAGAAAAGAAAACTGTTTGTCAGATTGTTGACGAGTGGCTGGCAGGAAAGGACTACTTCCTTGTGGAGGTGACAATCAGCCCGGATGACAAGATTTTGGTGGAAATAGACCACAAAGAAGGTGTTTGGATTGAGGACTGCGTAGAGCTGAGCCGCTACATCGAGTCCAAGTTGAACCGTGAGGATGAGGATTATGAGTTGGAAGTCGGTTCGGCCGGCATCGGACAGCCCTTCAAGGTACTGCAGCAGTACATTAACCACATCGGCAAGGAAGTGGAAGTGCTGGCAAAGGACGGCCGCAAGCTCAGCGGCGTGTTGAAGGAAGCCGACGAACAGCATTTCGTCGTGACCATTCAGAAGAAAGTGAAAGAGGAAGGTGCCAAGCGTCCCAAGCTGGTGGACGAGGACTTGACCTTTACGTATGAAGAGATAAAATACACTAAATACTTAATCAGTTTTAAATAAGACTATGGCCAAAAAAGGTAGAAACTGTCAGCTTGATAGATACATTTTCGGAATTTAAGGAACTGAAGAATATCGACAGAACCACGATGGTAAGCGTACTCGAGGAGTCGTTCCGTAGTGTGATTGCGAAAATGTTCGGTACCGATGAGAATTACGACGTAATTGTAAACCCGGACAAGGGTGACTTCGAAATATGGCGTAACCGTGAGGTAGTGGCAGACGAGGATTTGGAAAACCCGAACCTGCAGATTGCATTGTCCGAAGCACAAAAGATTGATGCTTCTTATGAAGTGGGCGAGGAAGTGACGGATGAAGTTATCTTCGCGAACTTCGGTCGCCGTGCCATCTTGAACTTGCGCCAGACACTGGCCTCCAAGATATTGGAACTGGAGAAAGATAGTATTTACAACAAATACATTGATAAAGTGGGTACCATCATCAATGCGGAAGTCTACCAGATTTGGAAGAAAGAGATGCTGCTGCTCGATGATGAAGGCAACGAACTGTTGCTGCCCAAGACCGAACAGATACCGAGTGACTTCTACCGCAAGGGCGAGACCGCCCGCGCCGTAGTGGCACGTGTGGACAACAAGAATAATAATCCGAAGATTATCCTGAGCCGTACGTCGCCCGTCTTCCTGCAACGTCTGTTCGAAATGGAAGTACCCGAAATCAATGACGGACTGATTACCATCAAGAAGATTGCCCGCATCCCCGGCGAGCGTGCCAAGATTGCCGTTGAGAGCTACGATGACCGTATCGACCCGGTAGGTGCCTGCGTGGGTGTGAAGGGTAGCCGTATTCATGGTATTGTCCGCGAGCTTCGCAACGAGAATATCGACGTTATCAACTATACGTCCAATATCCAGTTGTTTATACAGCGTGCCTTGAGCCCTGCCAAAATTTCTTCCATCCGCTTGAACGAGGAAGAACGCAAGGCTGAAGTGTTCTTGAAACCCGAAGAGGTGTCGCTGGCTATCGGTAAAGGAGGTTTGAATATCAAGCTTGCCAGTATGTTGACTGAGTACACCATCGACGTGTTCCGCGAGTTGGATGAGGCCATAGAGGATGAAGACATCTACTTGGACGAATTCCGTGATGAAATAGACGGTTGGGTTATCGATGCCATCAAGGCTATCGGTATCGATACGGCTAAGGCTGTGTTGAACGCTCCCCGTGAGATGTTGATTGAGAAGACGGACCTCGAAGAAGAGACGGTGGACGAGGTATTGCGCATTTTGAAACAGGAGTTTGAAGAGGAGAATGAATGATTTACGATTTTACGATTTACGATTTACGATTAGAGTTTGATTGTAAATGTAAGTCGTTCCGCTCCGAGTATTATCAATCGTAAATCGTAAATGGTTAAATCGTAAATAGAAAAAAGTTGATGACGATAAGGTTAAACAAAGTAACAAGAGATTTAAATGTAGGGATTACGACGGCTGTCGAGTTCCTGCAAAAGAAGGGATTTACCGTTGAGGCAAATCCGAACACAAAAATTACGGATGAACAGTTCGAACTGCTCAAAAAGGAGTTTAGTACAGATAAGGACCTTAAGATAAAGTCGGAGCGTTTCAGCCAGGAACGTCAGAGCAAGGACCGCAACAAGGCGTCCGTGTCTATTGACGGCTATAGGGAAACGCAGGAGAAAGCGAAGCCCGAAGAGATTAAGACGGTTGTTCCGGAAGACGCACGTCCGAAGTTCAAGCCGGTAGGCAAGATTGATTTGGACAAACTGAACCGTAGACCTGCTCCTGCTCAGGAAAAAGAGAAAGAAGCGGAAAAAGCGGTAGAGGAGAAGAAGGTGGAGGAACCGGCAGTTGTAGAAACGCCGAAACCGGAACCTGCTCCTGCTCCCCAACCGGAACCACAGCCGCAACCGGAGGTACAGCCGGCATCTGAACCCGAGCCGCAGCCCGTTTCGGAACCGCAGCCACAACCCGTTGTCAAGGAAGAACCTGCTCCGGTTGTAGAGGCTCAACAAGAATCTAAAAAGGAAGAAATGATAGAAGCGCCTGCTCCCGCACCGGCAGCTGAAGAAGCACCGGTTGAAAAAGAGGGGAAAAGAAGAAGGAGAAGAAATCTTCAAGATACATCAGCCTGAGTTTGTTTCGAAGATTAATGTTATCGGACAGATAGACTTGGCGGCCCTGAACCAATCCACACGCCCAAAGAAGAAATCGAAAGAGGAGAAACGCAAGGAGCGTGAAGAGAAGGAAAAGATTCGTCAGGATCAGAAGAAGCAGATGAAGGAAGCTATCATCAAGGAAATCCGCCGTGATGACAGCAAGTTGAAGGATACCGCTGCCGGCGATGCCAACGGCAAGAAGAAACGTGTCCGTATCAATAAGGAGAAAGTGGACATCAACAATGCTTCCAACTTCCAGCGTGGTGGCAACGACCGTGGACACGCAGGTGCCCAGCAAGGTCAGGGTGCCCGCCCGCAAGGTGGAAACCAGCCTGGTGGAAACAATGCCAATAATAACCGCAACCGCAATAAGGACCGCTTCAAGAAGCCGGTCATCAAGCAGGAGGTTAGCGAGGAAGATGTAGCAAAGCAGGTAAAGGAAACTTTGGCACGCCTCACTTCCAAAGGAAAGAACAAAGGTGCCAAGTATCGTAAGGAAAAACGTGACATGGCTTCCAGCCGTATGCAGGAATTGGAAGACATGGAAATGGCAGAAAGCAAGGTACTGAAGATTACGGAATTCGTGACGGCCAACGAGTTGGCAAGCATGATGGATGTTTCTGTTACTCAGGTCATCGCCACTTGTATGAGCATTGGCATGATGGTATCCATCAACCAGCGTCTGGATGCCGAGACCATCAACCTGGTGGCTGAGGAATTCGGCTTCAAGACAGAATATGTAAGTGCAGAAGTGGCGCAGGCCATCGTAGAGGAAGAGGATGATGAGGAAGATTTGGAACCTCGCGCTCCGATTGTAACGGTGATGGGTCACGTAGACCACGGTAAGACTTCATTGCTCGACTATATCCGTAAGGCGAATGTGATTGCCGGTGAAGCGGGTGGTATCACACAGCACATCGGTGCCTACCACGTGTCGCTGGACGACGGACGTAAGATTACATTCCTCGATACTCCGGGCCACGAGGCGTTTACCGCCATGCGTGCCCGTGGTGCCAAAGCTACGGATATTGCCATCATCATTGTGGCTGCTGACGACAACGTGATGCCGCAGACAAAGGAAGCCATCAACCATGCCATGGCTGCGGGTGTTCCTATTGTATTTGCAATCAATAAGATTGATAAACCGACTGCCAATCCCGACAAGATTAAGGAAGAGCTGGCTGCCATGAACTTCTTGGTGGAAGAGTGGGGCGGTAAGTATCAGTCGCAAGATATCTCTGCCAAAAAGGGTATCGGTGTACCCGAGTTGATGGAGAAAGTGCTGCTCGAAGCAGAAATGCTGGAGCTGAAAGCAAACCCGAACCGCCGTGCTACCGGTTCCATTATCGAGTCCTCATTGGATAAGGGTCGTGGCTATGTGGCTACGGTACTCGTTTCCAACGGTACCTTGAAAATGGGCGACATCGTGCTGGCGGGTACCAGCTACGGTAAGGTGAAGGCTATGTTCAATGAGCGTAACCAACGCATGCAGGAGGCTGGTCCTTCTACACCTGCCCTGATATTGGGCTTGAACGGTGCACCTGCTGCTGGCGACACGTTCCACGTAATCGAAACGGAGCAGGAAGCACGCGAGATTGCCAACAAACGCGAACAGTTGCAGCGTGAACAAGGTTTGCGTACGCAGAAGATGCTGACGCTCGACGAAGTGGGCCGCCGTCTGGCGCTGGGTGACTTCCATGAGCTGAACGTGATTGTGAAGGGTGACGTGGACGGTTCTGTGGAAGCGTTGAGCGACTCTTTAATCAAGCTGTCTACGGAGCAGGTGCAGGTAAACGTAATCCACAAGGGTGTCGGTCAGATTTCCGAATCGGATGTCTCGCTGGCTGCCGCTTCGGATGCGATTATCGTCGGTTTCCAGGTACGTCCTTCGGGTGCTGCCGCCAAGATGGCAGAGCAGGAGGGTGTGGATATCCGCAAGTACTCCGTCATCTACGATGCCATCGAAGAGGTGAAGGCTGCCATGGAAGGTATGCTGGCACCGACATTGAAGGAGCAGATAACGGCAACCATCGAGGTGCGCGAAGTGTTCAACATCACGAAGGTGGGACTGGTGGCAGGTGCCATGGTCAAGACCGGAAAGGTGAAACGCAGCGACAAGGCCCGCTTGATACGCGACGGTATCGTAATCTTTACGGGTGCCATCAATGCCCTGAAGCGCTTCAAGGACGACGTGAAAGAGGTAGGTACCAACTTCGAGTGCGGTATCAGCCTGACAAACTGCAACGATATCAAGGTGGGCGATATTATCGAATCTTACGAAGAAATAGAAGTGAAGCAAACATTATAATTGAATAATGTGCAAATATGCTAATGTGCCAATTGGCTGCGCGTACAGAAAATGCCGCAGGGCAATTGGCACATTTTGCATATTAGCCATTTGCTCATTGACCCATTAGCATATTGGCACATTAGCATATTGTCACATTGGTACATTAATTTTATGGCAATTATAGATATCATCATATTGGCTGCTTTCGGCTTGGGCGCAATCATCGGCTTCATGAAAGGTTTTGTGAAGCAATTGGCCTCTCTGCTGGGGCTGATTGTCGGTCTGCTGGCGGCAAAGGCTTTGTATGCCTCATTGGCAGTGAAGCTGTGCCCCACGTTGACAGACTCTATGACAGTGGCGCAAGTACTGGCATTTGTCTTCATCTGGCTGGCTGTTCCTTTGCTCTTCTCCCTGGTGGCTTCTCTGCTGACCCGGGCAATGGAGGCCGTCTCGCTGGGCTGGCTCAATCATTGGTTGGGGGCTGGTCTAGGGGCTTTGAAGTACCTCCTGCTGACGAGCCTGCTGATTGGTGTCATCGAATTTTATAGACGGAGACAATACGCTGATTAGCAAAACAAAAAAGAAAGAATCAGTGTTATATTATCCTATGGAAGAGTTTGCCGGGATATTCTTTCCCGCAGCAAAGGCGGTTACGGAGCAGATTGTAAACGGAGACTTTGACTGATACCGTGAACCGTGATTTTGTAATTCATAATTTGTAATTATAGAAGTAATGCAACAAGAAGAACCCAATAAATATGTAAAGGAACTCACTCAGGAGAAGTATAAGTACGGTTTCACGACCGACGTGCATACGGACATCATTGAGCGTGGGCTGAATGAAGATGTAGTGCGGCTTATCTCTGAGAAGAAGGGAGAACCGGAATGGTTGCTGGAGTTCCGCCTGAAGGCATATCGCCACTGGCTGACATTGGAGATGCCTACATGGGCACATCTCCGCATTCCCGAAATAGATTATCAGGCCATATCCTACTATGCCGACCCTACGAAGAAGAAGGAAGGACCGAAAAGCATGGATGAGGTAGACCCTGAGTTGATAAAGACTTTCAATAAGCTGGGCATTCCGCTGGAAGAGCAGATGGCGTTAAGCGGTATGGCTGTGGATGCCGTTATGGACTCGGTGTCTGTAAAGACTACCTTCAAGGAGACGCTGATGGAGAAAGGAATCATCTTCTGCTCATTCAGCGAGGCTGTACGCGAGCATCCCGACTTGGTACAGAATATCTCGGTTCGGTGGTGCCTTATCGTGACAACTTCTTTGCGGCACTGAACTCGGCGGTGTTCTCCGACGGTTCTTTTGTCTATATCCCGAAGGGGGGTACGTTGTCCGATGGAGTTGTCCACCTATTTCCGCATCAATGCCCGCAATACGGGGCAGTTCGAAAGAACCTTGATTGTGGCGGATGATGATTCGTACGTTTCTTATCTGGAAGGGTGTACGGCTCCGATGCGTGACGAGAACCAGTTGCACGCGGCCATTGTGGAAATTGTGGTGCACGACCGTGCAGAAGTGAAATACAGCACCGTGCAGAACTGGTATCCCGGTGATGCCGAGGGCCGGGGTGGTGTCTATAACTTTGTGACGAAGCGTGGCCATTGTAAAGGGGTGGACAGTAAACTGTCTTGGACACAAGTGGAAACAGGTTCGGCCATTACCTGGAAGTATCCGTCTTGCATCCTTTCCGGCGACAATTCGACAGCGGAGTTCTATAGTGTGGCAGTAACCAATAACCATCAGCAGGCAGACACGGGAACAAAGATGATTCATCTGGGCAAGAATACCCGGAGCACCATTGTGAGCAAAGGCATTTCTGCCGGAAAGAGCGAAAACTCTTACCGCGGCTTGGTGCGCGTGGCACAGAAAGCGGACAATGCTCGTAATTACAGCCAGTGCGACTCCTTGCTACTTGGTGACAAATGCGGCGCGCATACTTTCCCCTACATGGATATTCACAATGAAACGGCCATCGTGGAGCATGAGGCCACTACCAGCAAAATCAGTGAGGACCAGATATTCTACTGCAATCAGCGCGGTATTTCTACGGAAGATGCCGTGGGGCTGATTGTGAACGGTTATGCCAAAGAAGTTTTGGAATAAACTTCCGATGGAGTTTGCCGTAGAAGCGCAGAAATTGCTTGCCATTTCGCTGGAAGGAAGCGTGGGGTGATTTATAAATAGTAAATTGTAAATAGTCAAATAGTAAATATAAAGATGTTAGAGATAAAAGGACCTGCATGCCAGCATCAATGGCAAAGAAATATTGAAAGGCATCAACTTGACCATACGTGATGGAGAAGTACATGCACTGATGGGACAGAACGGTGCTGGTAAAAGTACGTTGAGTAATGTGTTGGTTGGCCATCCTGCTTACGAAGTGACGCGCGGCTCAATTACCTTTAATGGCAAGGACTTGCTTGCCATGAGTCCTGAGGACCGTGCACATGAAGGAATCTTTCTTTCTTTCCAGGCTCCGGTAGAGATTCCGGGCGTGTCGATGGTGAACTTCATGCGTGCGGCTGTGAATGAGCAACGCAAGTACCGCCATCTGCCTGCTTTGTCGGCCAGTGAGTTCCTGAAGCTGATGCGCGAGAAGCGTGCCATTGTGGAGTTAGACAACAAACTGGCCAACCGTAGCGTGAACGAAGGTTTCAGTGGCGGTGAAAAGAAGCGTAACGAGATATTCCAGATGGCGATGTTGGAACCGACTTTTGCTATTCTGGACGAGACGGATTCCGGATTGGATGTGGATGCCCTGCGTATTGTGGCCGACGGTTTCAACAAACTCAAGACTGCGGAAACCAGTGCTATGGTCATTACCCACTACCAGCGATTGTTGGACTATATCAAAACCCGATACGGTACATGTACTGCTGGGTGGACGTATCGTAAAGACCGGTGGACCGGAATTGGCGAAGGAGATTGAAACACGTGGCTTCGATTGGATAAGGAAAGAAGCAGGTGAATTATAAACTCATAATCTGAAAACATGAGTGTAGAGCAACAATACATAGACCTTTTCTCCCAAACGGAGGCGATGATATGCCGGCATAGTGCCGAGGTGCTGAATGCGCCGCGTGCCGCTGCTTTTGCTGACTTTGAGCGCTTGGGCTTTCCCACCCGTAAGGAGGAGAAATACAAATATACGGATATCAGCAAGTTCTTTGAGCCGGATTATGGCTTGAACTTGAACCGGTTGGAAATTCCGGTGAATCCTTATGAAGTGTTCAAGTGCGATGTTCCCAATATGAGCACTGCTCTTTATTTTGTGGTGAACGATGCTTTTTATGGCAGGGCTTTGCCTAAGTCCCATCTGCCTGAAGGGGTTATCTTCGGCAGCCTGAAGGAGGTGGCCGAGAAACATCCCGATTTGGTGAAGAAATATTATGGCAAGTTGGACTGATACGGCAGAGGATGGGGTGACGGCGTTCAACACCGCTTTTGCACAAGACGGCGTTCTGTTTTATGTTCCTAAGAACGTGGTGGTAGAGAAACCTATTCAGCTGGTGAATATCCTGCGTGGTGACGTCAATTTTATGGTGAACCGCCGTGTGCTGATTATTCTGGAGGAGGGTGCACAAGCCCGCTTGTTGGTGTGTGACCATGCGATGGACGGCGTGAACTTCCTGGCAACGCAGGTGATAGAAATCTTTGCCGGTGAGAATGCCATTTTGCGATTTTTCATGAGCTCGAAGAGACACACACCAGTACGGTACGTATCAGCAATATGTATGTAAGGCAGGAAGCCAATAGTAATGTATTGCTGAATGGTATGACCTTGCACAACGGAACTACACGGAATACAACCCGTGTGACGCTTGCCGGTGAACATGCGGAGCTGAATCTGTGCGGTATGGCCATTGCAGACAAGAATCAGCATGTGGACAATCATACGACAATCGACCATGCCGTGCCCAACTGTACCAGCAATGAGCTTTATAAGTATGTCCTTGACGAGCAGGCTGTAGGTGCCTTTGCCGGTCTGGTTTTAGTGCGCCCTGACGCACAGCACACCAGTTCGCAACAGACCAACCGCAATCTTTGTGCCACCCGAGATGCACATATGTACACCCAGCCTCAGCTGGAGATTTATGCAGATGATGTGAAGTGCAGTCACGGCGCTACGGTGGGGCAGCTTGATGAAAGCGCTCTCTTCTATATGCGGCAGCGTGGTATCCCGGTGCGCGAGGCGCGCCTGCTGCTGATGTTCGCTTTTGTCAACGAAGTTATCGACACCATCCGTTTGGATGCTTTGAAAGACCGTCTGCATCTGCTGGTAGAGAAGCGTTTCCGGGGGGAACTGAACAAATGCCAGGGGTGCGCCATCTGCAAGTGATAGCTTATAATTTCGATTCATTATGAACAACGATATAAATAAGAGTAGTATCTTGGCTCCCCTCCCTATGGGAGAGGGGCTGGGGGAGAGGCTTCGAGCTGATTTCCCTATCCTTTCCCGTGAGGTATATGGCAAGCCGTTGGTCTATCTGGACAACGGCGCGACTACGCAGAAACCTCGCCAGGTAGTAAATGCCATTACGGACGAATATTATTCGGTGAATGCCAATGTGCATCGCGGAGTGCACTTCCTGTCGCAGCAGGCTACAGAGCTGCACGAGGCCTCGCGTGAGACGGTGAGACGTTTCATCAATGCCCGCAGCACGAATGAGATTGTCTTCACCCGTGGTACGACGGAGAGTATCAACCTGCTTGTCTCCAGCTTTGGTGAGGAATTTATGCAGGAGGGGGATGAGGTGATTCTTTCTGTGATGGAACACCATAGCAACATTGTTCCCTGGCAGCTGCTTGCCGCCAAGCGTGGAATTACCATCAAGGTGATTCCGATGAATGACAAGGGCGAACTCTTATTGGATGAATATAGGCAGTTGTTCTCCGAACGTACCAGGATTGTCAGTGTGGCGCATGTTTCCAATGTGCTGGGTACGGTCAATCCCGTCAAGGAGATGATTGCTTTTGCCCATGAGCAGGGTGTTCCGGTGCTTGTGGACGGTGCCCAGTCCATTCCCCACATGCCGGTAGATGTGCAGGATCTGGATGCCGATTTCTTCGATTTTCTCGGCTCACAAGGTGTATGGTCCTACGGGGGTAGGGGTGCTTTATGGTAAAGAGGAGTGGCTGGATAGAATACCTCCCTATCAGGG
>ENA-OQCV01000499-OQCV01000499.1-human-gut-metagenome-genome-assembly--contig:-NODE-499-length-10548-cov-2.686402_pt1 | contig 10548 bp, 16 predicted proteins | sample MGYA00242766_ERZ504592 | MGnify/ENA primary metagenome ERZ504592 (study PRJEB26092, sample SAMD00036315) | human gut metagenome | host: Homo sapiens | study: EMG produced TPA metagenomics assembly of...
AGGCACATGGCCTGTGATGATGGTTCAATTCTCATTGATGGAGTGGATGTTACAGGACTTCCTGAATTCAAGCGTGCATCATTTCTGGGACGTGTGTTCCAGGATCCAATGACAGGAACTACCGCAAACCATGCAGATTGATGGAAAAACCTCGCACTTGCAGCGCGCCGCTGGGAAAGCGACGTGGTCTTGGCTGGGGTATCACAAAGGCTGCAAAAGGAGCATTTCCACGAGCCTTTTTAAAGGAGCTAGACCTCGGGACTCGAGGATCGAATGACCTCAAAGGTTGGTCTGCTCTCAGGTGGACAGCGTCAGGCTGTTACACTGCTCATGGCTTCACTCCAAAAGCCGAAGGTGCTGCTTTTGGATGAGCACACCGCTGCCCTCGACCCTAAGACAGCCACAAAGGTGCTCGCTCTCACAGACAAAATCATCAAGGAGAACAGCCTGACAGCCATGATGGTCACACACAACATGCGTGATGCCATCGCTCACGGAAACAGACTCATCATGATGAATAACGGACAGGTTGTCCTTAATATTTCAGGCGAGGAAAAGAAAAACCTCACTGTGGAGGATCTGCTCATGAAGTTTGAGGAGGTTTCCGGCGAGGAATTTGCTTCTGATAAGGCTTTGCTTGGATAGACATATCTATATAATAAAAAAAACTTTGCAGCTCAATACACGAGCTGCAATTTTTTGTTATATAATTTTTATATGAGTTCTCCCACCGGCTTAATCATATCAGCCTTGATAAAGCCCTTTATGATCAGATACTGCTCTATCGTCTTCACACAGTTTTCCACACCGACACGGTCACTGTTTAGTGTCAGGTCGTAGTTCACCGGATTGGTCCAGTAGTTTCCGTGTGTATAGTACTTGTAATAGTCTGCCCTGAACTTATCTGTTCTCTCAATCGTGGCATTTGCCACCTCCGGTGTCACACCCATATTGGCTATGGTACGCTCCACACAGAATGCACGCGGTGCCTCAATGTATATGCTCACCACATTTGGGCGGTTCTTTAATACATAGTCGGCACATTTTCCTACTATGACGCAGGATTCCTTGTCTGCAAGCTCGTTGATAATCTGGCTCTGATACTCAAAGAGCCTGTCATCTGATTTGAACTTCTCATTTCTTGATATATATCCATTTGCTCTTGGAAGCCCTCGCAAAAAGCTCGTAAATCCGCCCTCTTCACGCAGCTTCTCATTTACCTCCTGAAACACATTCTCGTCAAGTCCGCTCAGCTGGCTTGCAAGAGTCAGAATACGGTTCTCATAACAGTGTATTCCAAGCTCTTTTGCCAGCTGTGATGCTATTGCTTTTCCGCCTGTTCCAAATCCTCTGGCAAAGGTTACTACAAAATTATCCATTTATCATTTCCTCCTTCTGAATGCCAATCATATCTAGCCTGCCAGATATCTGCTTAAGAATTCTCTTGTTCTTGGATTCTTAGGATTTGTAAACAGCTCTGACGGTGCTGCATCCTCTGCCACATATCCTGAGTCCATGAAAATAGTTCTTGTAGAAACATCTCTGGCAAATGCCATCTCATGTGTGACGATTATCATCGTAAGTCCTGTCCTCGCGAGGTCCTTCATGACATTTAGCACCTCTCCGACCATCTCAGGGTCAAGCGCCGAGGTCGGCTCATCAAATAAAAGCACCTCCGGGTTCATACAAAGCGACCTGGCAATGGCAACTCGCTGCTTCTGTCCTCCTGAGAGCTGCGATGGCTTTGCATTGATATAAGGAGCCATGCCGACTGCCTTCAGATGCGTGATTGCCCTGTCAAAGGCCTCCTGCTTTGGCAGATGAAGCACCCTTCTTGTACAAAGCATACAGTTCTGGAGCACTGTCATATTGTTGAACAAATTGAAGGACTGGAACACCATTCCCACCTTTGAACGGTAATCATTGATATCCTTTTGTACATTTCTGACCTCTTTATCGTGATATAAAATCTTTCCTGAGGTCTGTTTCTCAAGCTTGTTGATGCACCTAAGCAGTGTGGATTTTCCCGAACCTGAGGAGCCCACAATACAGATGACCTCGCCGGAATGCACATCAATATCAATCTTTCTAAGTACCTCATGATCACCAAATGATTTGCTTAAATCCTTAATTGAAATTACTGTCTCACTCATATTGTGCCTCCTATTCATTGTCCATGTACTCAACTGCGAGTGCATAGTCTGTCTTGCCCTGCAGCTTCTTTTCAATCAGCTTGAAGAGCTTATCAAATACAAAGCAAAGTACAAAGTAAATTACCGCGATGACCAGATATGACTCAAAGTACTTGTAGTAGTTTCCACCGACTGTCTTGGCAGCCATGAAAAGCTCCTGCACAGCGATAACATTGAGCACTGATGTCATCTTCAGATTTAAAAGGAATGTATTTGCCATCTCAGGAATGATATTCTTGAATGCCTGCGGCAAAACTACATAGAGCATTGTCTTAAACGGTGACATTCCCATGGCCCATGCGCCCTCGCGCTGTCCCATATCTATTGAACCGATCCCTGCTCTGACTGTCTCTCCCATGTAGGCACCTGTATTTAATACAGTTACGAGAATACCTGCAAATACAGGTGTCAGGTTTTCCATAGCCCATCTGGCGTATTCCATAGTACACAATCATCGCCTGAACTATCATTGGTGTGTCCCTGAATACTTCAACATAAACTGTAAATATCACCTTTACTATACGGATAAGGACCTTTTTTACGATGTTGTCGCCATCGTTAAGCTTTACATCATTTACTATGCCTACGATATATCCCAACACGAAGCCAAGCAATGTACCAACTACCGATATGTACAGCGTAAGCCAGGTTCCTTTGATAAACATGCTTGAATATTTCTGCGCCAGAAATACCATCCATTCTAACGAATTACTTGGATTACTTATCATCATACTGCTACCTCACTTTTATCTCTCTAATCCCCAGCTTACGCCGGTTTATCAGACTATTGTGGGATGATGCGATATAACATCATCCCACAGTCTTTCATCTTTTCGTGAATCAGATAAATCTCTAACAACTAGTTGGCTGCCGGCTGCTGTGTCAGAACCTGATCCATCAGCTCATCCATCTTTGCCTTGTCATTCCAGCCGATTGCATTCATGGCATCCTGGATTTTATCTCTGAGTGCTGTATCATCCTTTCTTGTTGCGATACATACATTTACCATTTCATCATCACCTGTGAATGTATCATTCTCATCCAGCTCGATAATCTGTAAATCATCATTTGTAAGTGCTGCTGACTCTGCTGTCGGAACATCGATTACACATACATCTGCGCTGCCGTTTGATATTGCGAGGAAGCACTCTGATGTAGTCTCAAAGTTTCCTGACTGCTCAGCACCCTTTATCTGGTCTAAAAGTGGAATCCAGCCTGTTCCAAGCTGTGTAGTTACTTTGCAGCCTGTATCTGCGAGATCTGAAAGACCCTTTACATTTGAATACTTGCCGCCCTTCTTAACAACAATACAGTTGTTTCTATAGTAATAAGGCTCTGTGAATGCGTATGACGCTTCTCTTTCCTTTGTCTTGCCCATACCGGCGATGATACAGTCATAATCTCCTGCATCGAGTGAGATACCGATTGATGACCACTCAACCTTATGTACCTCAAGGTCCATTCCCATCTGGTCTGCAAGCTTCTGTGCCACTGCTACATCATAGCCGTATGCATAGTAATCAGAGCCTGCTATCTTGACTGCCTTGCTGCCGTCCGGTGTGGTATCTGTATCCTGTGTCCAGTTGAATGGAGCATATGCACATTCCATACCACCTTTAAAACCTTCTTTGATGAGCTGTCTGCCGCTGAGCTATCTGAAGCAGCTCCTCCTGATGACGAACCACATCCAAACAATGTTGTCACTGCCATTACACCTGTCAATATCAATGCTGCAAATCTCTTACTTCTCTTCATCATAATCTTTTCCTCCTTGATTATTGAAATACGAAAAGGCGCCGGAGTTTTTCTCCAGCGCCTTTGCTTAGTTCGTATAATAAACTTAATGAAGCAGCTTTGCAATGTTAATTTTGCACAATTTATTTGTGCATTTTTACAGTAACTAATTAAACATAAGCCTTTTTACAAGAATACAATTAACTACATCCAGATATTCCATCGAGTCATCAAGGCTGATTTCCAGTATTTCCTCTATCTTTTTCAGACGGTATTGCAGGGAATTACGATGAACGTACATCATCTGTGCCGTTTTTCCGACATTAAAGCCACACATATAATAATTGAGCAGCGTATCTATGAGAAACGAGCCGTTTGCATTGTCATACATCTCAAGCCGCTTTAGCTTCTCGTTGCAATAATCCATGATTTCCTGCTGATTGCCACTGTTGAACATATACTTGTATATGCCCATGGAGCTGGCACTGATTACCTTCTTGTTGGTCGGATTGGGTAAAATATCCTTTTTGGGGATGAGATTTTTCGCCTCCTGATAGCTCTTGCCAAAATCCGCGGGCTTCCTGTATGCAGCACCGAGTATGCATGTGCTGTGAATGAGCCCTGCAAATGGTGCACGACTGTCTAAGTCCCAAGTATCCTTTCAATCTGATGCTCTGTCTCCATATCCTTTGTCTCCTCCAAAAAAGAAGCACAAATTTGCTTTTAAAAAACCTCATATACATAGGCTTTTTCTTCATATGGATAACCTCGCGGTTCAGGCAGTCGGTATAGTATGTATATGTGTGCTCGTCCTGCTCCAGATTCACTCCGTATTTGCGGTCTATCACGATGATTCCCACTCTGTACGGCCGGTCAAAGGTCAGACCAAACTGTGCAGAAATCTTCTCGATATACTTATCATTTACCTCATATCCAAAAAGCAGATTGTATAGGTAGTCCCCGGTCCGTTTTATTATCCACACTGGTCTCTAAAAGCAGCTCTCCGACGCTCTGCGCAATATCTACAAAAGTAGCTCCCTCCCACCGGATATAAAACAACGGCAGCTTGAGTTCATCAGCCTTGTCCTTCATCCTCTGTGGTGTCTCTTCCCTGTCCTCCACAACAGAAATCGCAAGCCTGATATCCCGAGCTCATTCAGCTCAACCATGGCATCATATGCCTCGTCCATGGAAAATCTCTTGTAATCTACCACAAGCAGTGCAAAGTTGCCCGGATTCATATGATCCTTATAAGGCTTTGTCTGCACCAGATAAGTCCATGACACCATCCGATCAAGCCCTGCTGCTCCCGCCACAAGCTCCATTCCGTCCATTTGTAAATTGTTAACATCCCTGCATGAAATCATCTGCGTCTCCCTGATATCATTAAGCTTCGGTAATTATCCCAAGCCGTTTCACATTACTTATATCCACAGCCGCTTCGCCCCGGCATATCCTCTCCGTGCACATACCTGGCATTGAACTCCATATTTATCTCACGAAGCTCCTTCTTTCCGTCGATATAGTCCTGATACATCTCGGCAAGCCCCGACATGCAGCCATCGCAGGTGGCCTCAATATTGCCAAGCGACTCAGCCACAATTGCCTCGCGCTCCTCTTTTGTTGTCTCACTGATTAAATATCCCATTTTGTATGTTTCCTTTCCGGCTGTTCACATATTAAAAGCCCAGATTCTCATCCACAAGAATAATCTGGAAACGTCCCTTCACCCTTGAGAAGCGTGTGGTCAGAATCTGACAGCAGATACACTGCGGGCTCTTGCAGTCAAAGCAGGTGCCGTTCTTGGAGCAAGGTGTGTCGATGCCAAAGCGCTGTGCGTTGATAGGCGCAGCCTCATTTCTCGCACGGCTCATCGCGTCTGCCTCGGTCTTTACGACCTTGTTCATGCCTACTATAAGAAGCACATGCTTCGGTCCGTAAGCATATGCCGCCACGCGGTTTGCATTTCCGTCAATATTGATAAATACGCCATCCTCGCTCATCGCATTGACACTTCCAAGGAAATAATCCGATGTAAATGCCTTTAACGCTATCTCCTGCTTCTCCTCCTGCGTAGACACCTTGTCCCTGTCATAAAACTGGTATTCTCCGTTTGAGAGCGCCTCATACAGACCACACTCCTTCACCGATGTGGCACCGCCCATATTGATTGAGCTGCCCTTTGGAATCAGCTCCAGTGCCTTCTTAACAGCCTCCTCCTTTGTCTCGACATAATATGCCTCCATGTTGCGCGACTCAAGTGCCGCCACAAGGCGCTTTCCAAGTAATTCGTTTCTCATTTTTCTTACGTCCATAGTGTAAACCTCATTTCATGCTTATTGCCAATTCCAGTTTGTGCTAATTAGCTGTATTAATTGTTGTTATTATACTACTTTACAGGGGATGTCTGCAATTTATTCGGAATAAATAATCGTACTTTTCATTCTAATAGGAAAAAAGTGCACAACAAAAAAGAGCTCTTTCGAGCTCTTCCTGCTTTGTACAACTTTAAATTGTAGATGATTACTGTAAGAGTGAAAGTACACCCTGGTTTGACTGATTAGCCTGTGCAAGCATAGACTGTCCAGCCTGAGCAAGAATGTTGTTCTTACTGTAGTTAACCATCTCTTCAGCCATATCTGTATCACGGATACGAGACTCAGCTGATGTAGTATTCTCAACTACGTTGTCAAGGTTGTTGATTGTGTGCTCAAGACGGTTCTGCACTGCACCGAGTGATGAACGCTGTGAAGATACTGTTGAGATAGCATCTGCAATTGCATCGATAGCGTATGTAGCATCCTGCTCTGTATCAGCCTTGATACCCTTTATGCCAAGTCCTGCAGAGTTCATTGAGTCGATGTTGACTGTAATCTTGTTTGTCATGTCAGCATCAGCACCTACGTGGAGGTTGAAGCTTAAGGCATCGTTGTAGTTTACTTTGCCCTTTGTGAGGGTGAACTTGTTTGTTGCTGCATCTAAAGCACCAGTATTTTTATCTGCTGTTGCTGCAGTATCTGTTCCTATGTTGCTTGCTTTAAGAATTTCAGCTGTCTCTAACTGGTAAGCTTTTTTTAGCTGTGATAATGCTTGAATCGTTATCATCTATACCATCATCAGCCCCCTTCATAACAGTAAATGACTGATTACCAACTTTAGTCGTTGCTCCTTCGGCATAAAATGCAGTCGTTGCTTTTTCTGCTGTTACAACGCTAGTTGCATTATCTAATGTAGAAGGATCTACAGAATACCATCCTTTTGCAGTTCCTTTGTTACCGCCAGTTGCTGTTATAGCATCATAGTACTTGTATTCAACCCCATTCAAAGTTGCTGTATCACCAGCTTTTGGAGTATCATGACCAAGTCCCATTTTTAAACGCAGCCTCTCCATCATCAGCAGTAGCACCAATTGTATAGTTCTTTCCAGCAATGCTTACCTTATCGCCAGCATTGAGCGTCTTTAATGTAACATCAACTGTATCACCCTTATCTGTAAGTGTAACACCATCAATTCCTGCATCATGAGCATTTACATTATGAGCCTTATCTGCTCCGTCACCCTTTAAGAGGTATGTCTCATTGAATTTTGTTGTCTCTGATACACGGTCTATCTCTGTTGTAAGCTGGTCAATCTCGTCCTGGATTGCTTTTCGGTCTGTGTTAGAGTTTGTTCCGTTTGCAGACTGTGTTGCAAGCTCGTTCATACGCTGAAGCATTGAGTGAACCTCTGTAAGGGCACCTTCTGCTGTCTGTACTGCTGAAACGCCATCCTCTGCATTTGTTGAAGCTCTGTCAAGTCCCTTGATCTGCTTTCTCATCTTCTCAGAAATTGTAAGTCCGGCTGCATCATCAGCTGCACGGTTAATTCTGTAACCTGATGAAAGCTTCTCTGTGCTCTTTGACTGTGCACTTGTTGTTACGTTGAGCATTCTGTTGGCATTTGCTGCCTGCATGTTGTGTTGTACTACCATAATATAATCCTCCTTGTCCCACGTTCGTGGGTTATTATGTTTGACCTCTGGAAATCCTTTTCCCGAGGGTTTTGCAGCTGCTTTGTGATTAATTTTTTATTTAAGCAGTTGCATTTTTCTATAACAAGCGGCTTCCCGGGTGTGGCTTGCGCCACAGCCGCCTATTACCTTATTGTGTTATGCTTACTTACCTGTTTCAGACTTAGTTGATTTTGACTTTTTCTGTCTTTCATTCCAGATAATCTTCTTGATTTCATGCTGTGCTTCCTCTGAAATCCTTGGCTCCGGATAATATGTATCTTTTCTCTTCTCAGGATTCGGATCATTGTTTGACCTTGAGATGTTCATCTCTCTTGGAGCATCTATCATGAGACGTCCGTTCTTTCCGCTTCCTCCGGCATAGACCACTCTGATGTTGTCCCCGATATTTACATATTCTCCTTCTCTGAGCGTTAATTTAAGCATTATGTATACCTCCGTGCACTTGATTTAAGCTGTTTCCATGCTTATACAAATGTAACAATTCTCTAAGAAATGTTGCATTTTTTGTCTAAGAACAAGGATTTTTGTGGGAAGTGGTCGTCAAAAAAGGCAGATACAACCAATAAAGGGCAAATATAATTTTTAAATAAGTTGTAATTGGGTGTAAAGTATTAGAATTGATGTCCGATATAGTAACTGTAAGATAAAAAATGCAACATTTCTTAGAGAAATGTTGCATTTTTCATTACTATATTTTTAAATTTGAAAGTGAGGCTATAATCGTATAATTTCAATTATTTTGCACTACGATTGTTTTTTGCACACACTTAGCTGTAAACGTTTAAAAGTTTCTTTTTCTTCAGGAATTGACAATATTCCTCCTTTTTTTCTATGCACAGGCTTGCTACTGCATTTCCATACCTTGCAAATTTTTTTAATTCTTCCATAGAACAATCTTCAGGGTTAAGTTTACTTTTTACAAATTGAGACATAAATCCGCCCAAAATGAATCTCCTGCACCTGTAGTATCTACTACTTGACTTGAAAAACCACTTACCTTTTGATGATCCTTCCTATTACATATTAACACTCCTTCTTTTCCGAGTGTCACTGCAACTATTTTTATTCCATGGTCTAATAAATAGTTTGCTGCTTCATCCGGATTTTCGTATGGCGTAAGTAAAGCAGTTTCTTCATCTGACAATTTAATCATATCTGCAAACGGAAGCATTGAACGCATACGTTCTATAGCAGTCTTCTCATTATTCCAAAGAGGCGCCCTGTAGTTAGGGTCATATGATATAACTGCACCTGCATTTTTTGGCACATTTCACTGCCTGAAATGTAGTGGAACGTGCAGGTTCATCAGTAAGAGAGAGTGAACCCACATGAAAAAGCTTTTGTATTCTGTAAAATTTGAGTATCGACTTCCTTGTACCCTATCATTGTATCTGCTCCGGGTTTCCTTGCAAACGCAAATGATCTTTCTCCATCTTTTGTAAGATTTACAAATGCAAGTGTAGTAAATACATTATCATCCAATATAATGCCATCGCTATTAATATTTTGATTTTCAACAGCTTCTATTAAGAATTTACCATGCATGTCATTTCCAACCTTGCCTATAAAGGCTGTTCTCAATCCTGCTTTAGCTGCTGCAGTAAGCATATTTACCGGTGCCCCTCCCGGATTACGTTCATAAAGACACATGCCGGTTTCTGAAACTCCTGCCGGTGTAAAATCAATTAATAATTCTCCCATCGCAACTATATCATATTCTTTTTCCATCCATGTCTCTCCCATTCGCAATTATTTTCCGGAAATGCTTAAATTATAGAATTCAACATTCGAATCCTGAGCAATTATACCAGTTTCAAATTCCGGTTTGGCATATATTCTATATGTAAACGCTATCTGTTCATCAATAAATGCCTCTATCATGTCATGATCCACAATAATCTTTACGTCTATTGCCTTTCCGTCTTCAATTTGCATTGTTTTCTCACAGACACGCACCCCATCCGGCCCAGGCTCGGTTGCCGGCGGAACCGCCTGACACGACTGTACCCAAAATGGATCCACTCCCATCGGAAGATTTAAAAATGAGACCCTTTGCATTGCTTTATCAAATTCAAGAAATAAACATCCACTTGCCTCTTTATCAGACTTTAAAAGAATACCAAACGTATCATATGTTTCTCTTGGTACTATTTTCACATGTCAGCATATAGCTTTCTTCCGTATGTCTCAAAAATTCCATATGAACAGCTTTCCAACGCATTCAATGTTATAGTTTTTTCACCATAATCTTTTGCATTTCCAAGAACTGATATATATTTCCAATTAACAGCTTTATCAAAAATATGCTCATATTCACATGGTAACTTTACATTTAACTCTCCATTTTCGGTTGGCACCACTTCATGTGGAATACAAAATGTTCCACCCCAATACCATTCACCTTTGTCACTCTGCTCTGCACGATCATGCGCCCATCCAAAATAAAAACGTCTTCCATCATCATTTTGCATTGACTTAGCAGCATAAAAGCGTCTTCCACCAATACCATCCTTTTTAGGTTTTCTCCACGGACCAAAAGGAGACTCTGATACACGGTATATTGTATTTACAAACTCTGAAAATCTTGAGTAAGACAAATACCAGTGACC
>ENA-OQCV01000500-OQCV01000500.1-human-gut-metagenome-genome-assembly--contig:-NODE-500-length-10545-cov-3.141678_pt1 | contig 10545 bp, 11 predicted proteins | sample MGYA00242766_ERZ504592 | MGnify/ENA primary metagenome ERZ504592 (study PRJEB26092, sample SAMD00036315) | human gut metagenome | host: Homo sapiens | study: EMG produced TPA metagenomics assembly of...
TTGTATCCAAGATGTGAGAAGATGCTTTGGGCTTTTGACCTTGCCCAGCGGGTTTTCTTCAATAGCCGCGCGCACCTGAAATTCCTGTAGGTGCGTATAAATTTGTGTGGTAGACACGTTGCTGTGGCCCAAAAGCTGCTTGAGTGTAAGGATATCTACATTGCCGGTCTGATACATCAGAGTTGCGGCAGTGTGGCGCAGCTTATGTGTGGAAAAGCCTTTTAATCCGGCTGCTTTCATTGCACCGGTCACTAGCTGTTCTACCCTGCGGTTCGAGATACGTTCTTTGCGCCGTCGGGTAATAAAGACCGCCTTTTCCTGTGGCAGAAGTCCCTCCATCGTATTGCGTTTGCCCAGATACAGCCGCAATGCTTCCATGCAGGCATCATTCAGATAAACCATGCGCTCCTTGTGGCCCTTGCCAAACAGGCGTATCTGGCGGTTTTCCAAATCAATGTCGTCCAGATTCATGCCGACAAGCTCTGCCAGACGCATTCCACAGTTCAAAAACAGCGTCACCATGCAATAATCCCGCTCCGGAAAATCGCTTTGGGTCTGCGTGCTTTCCAATAACTCCATGGACTGCTCCGCCGTCAGATATTTGGGCAGTACCTTATCCTGTTTGGGTGGGTGGATGGCCGCAGTCGGATCAGCATCCAGCCGGTTGACCTGATTGACCAGGTAATCATAAAAGCCGTGCAGGCTTGCCAGCCGCCGGGCCGTTGAGGACTTTTTGTTGCCGCACTCGCGGTTTAAAAAGTACAGATATTCGTAGATATCCTCCTTTGTTACGGAGGCCCAGAATGCGGTGTCCAGCCCTTTGGGGTCGATATCCTTCATCTCGCTGTCTTCGGGCACAAGCCCACGGCGGCGCTTCATAAAACGGCTGAATCCGCGCAGATCACAGTAGTAGCTGAACGCCGTGTTTGCGCTTTTGCCCGCGATCACTTCCAGATAGCGGACGTATTCTACAATGTCCGGCGCAGCATCATCGAAGGGCTTGTGCTTGCCGGGATTTTTCTCGTCCAGATAGATCGACATTGTTTTCCTCTTATAAGCGGTCAGATTTCAGGGCATTGATCGCATCGGTGATATAAGCCGCGCCGATCAGCTGCATTCCAGGATAATCTGCCGGGCTCAGATGATTCAGGCTGTGCTTCGGGATCACCGCACGTTCAAAGCCGATACGCTCTGCCTCATGCAGGCGCTGTTCCAGATTGGGTACGCTGCGTACTTCACCGCCAAGGCCGACCTCGCCAATGGCGATCAGCTTATCGCTGACGGGCCTGTCCAGCAGCGAGGAGACCATACTCAAGCAGACAGAAAGATCACAGGCAGTATCACGCAGCGCAATGCCGCCCACGATGTTAATATATACATCCAGGTTTCCAAAGAAATACCCTGCACGCTTTTCCAGCACAGCGATCAGCAGATTCATGCGGTTGTAGTCGTAGCCGCTGCAGGCACGGCGCGGTGCTGGAAAATTGGTTTTGGTTGCAAGGGCCTGAATTTCGCTCAAAATAGGACGGCTGCCCTCCATGGTACAGGCCACACAGTTGCCGGAAACGCCAAGAGGACGGCCTTCCAGCAGCATCTGTGAAGGGTTTTCGATCTCAGCAAGGCCCTGCCCCGTCATATCAAACATGCCCAGCTCATTGGTGGAGCCATAACGGTTCTTGGCCGCACGCAGGATGCGGTACGGCAGCATTTTATCGCCCTCAAAGTAAAGCACCGTATCCACGATATGCTCCATGACTTTGGGGCCTGCAATGGCACCGTCCTTGTTCACATGGCCCACAATGAACATGGGGATCTCCTGCTTTTTGGCCACGGCCAGCAGGCGGGCCGCACTTTCCTTGACCTGACTTACCGTACCGGCGGAGGACGAGATATCCATGCAGCGCATCGTCTGGATGGAGTCGATGACCACGAGATCCGGCTTTTCTTTTTCGATCAGGCCGCAGATCTCGTCCACATCATTCTCCGCTGCCAGAAAGATGTTATCCTGCGGCACTTTCAGCCGGGCAGCGCGCAGCTTGACCTGCCGCACCGATTCCTCGCCAGTGATATACAAAACGCTGTGCTGGTTGGAAATGGCACCGCACAGCTGCAGAAGCATAGTAGATTTGCCCACACCCGGCTCACCGCTCAAAAGCACAACGCCACCCAGCACAATGCCGCCGCCAAGTACACGGTCCAGCTCCGAAATGCCGGTCAGAATACGGCTTTTTTCTTCGGTCATGCTGATCTCAGAAAGGCGTTTTTGCGGTCAGGGTGGTCACCCCTTCCGGGCGGGCGGCTGCCGCCTGTTTGGCTGCGGCCGTACCTGCTTTGGGGGGCTTCCGCTACAACGTCCTCGTTCATCGTGTTCCAGCTGCCGCAGCTTGGGCAGCGGCCCATCCAGCGGGGGCTTGTCTCGCCGCAGTTGGAACACACATATACAGATTTTTCAGATTTTGGTTCCTTCATCTAAAAAAAGCTCCTGTTACATTGTCTTGGCTTTATTATTCTCTATTGTAGCATATAACAAGCAAACCCGCAAGAAAAGCCCTTGCTCAAAGCCTGCTTCCAATGCTTGCAAGCGCTGCAGAAATGCCGCACAGCGGCACAAATAACGTCAGCGTCAACAGATACTGCCGGATGAATCCATGTGGCCGGACGATCTCCCGGTCAGGCCCTGCTGCCAAAAAAAGGAACAGACGCGGATCTGGCTGCTCACCCGCAGAGAATCTGTGCCGAGCGTGCACAGCCCTGCAGAAGCAGCTGCCGCAGGCAGAAATGCAAGCAGCAGAAGCCACGTTTCCTTTTTCAGTGCCGTGTCGGAAAGCAGCTGCACAAACAGCGTCCCGTTTCCCAGCCATAGAACATCGTAAACAAAAAGATCCAAAACCGGCCCCAGTGCGGAAAAGCCCATCAGGAACAGAAGGGTCGCGGCCGCAGCAAGCGTAAGATATTCCGTTCCGAAAAGGCTGGCCGCAGTATGTGAATCTGCAGCGGCAAACAGGCCGCGCCAGCTTTGCAGGTAATATTGCAGCCAGTCCGGCTGCTGCTTTTCGCAGAAAGCCAGAAGCACGCCAGCTGAGCCAGAGCCGATCAGAAAGGCACAGACGAGCAGCCAGCAGGTTTTCTGCCGGGTTTCCGTGTTATGTCTCTGCAGCGGTGAAGGCACTTCCGGTGCGGATCGTTCTGGCGGCAGTGTTTTCTGCGGCTGCGGCAGAAGCGCAGCTTCACCTGTGGGAAGCTGCTGCGCGGCTTCTGGCAAATGCGCTGGCGTTCCTGTTTGCTGATAGACCCACATGATCGAACCTCCTTGTTTTATTTGTTCAGCTGCGGCGCTTTTTCTCCCGGGTCACCATGCCCAGCAATCCGCCAATACTGCCGCACAGGATCAGCACAGCAAACCGCAGCAGCGGCGGCTCTTCCGTAAGCGTACCGGAAGGAACGCTGAGCACCACGAGCAATACCGCATAAAACAGGCCCTGTACAAGCCCGCACAGCAGGCCGCGTTCCTTTTTGCAAAATGCAGCGATCCAACCGCTGCAAAGGCTCCCTGCACCAACGGCTGCTGTTGCCAGCGGCGGTGCGGCGGCACCGGAATAACCCTGTGCTGTCATCAGCGCTGCCATTGCGGCCAGCCAGCCCGCTGTGACCATAACGCCGACTGTCCCAGCCAGCAGAAGAACCCGGAGTTCCGCCGGGAAAAGTTTTTTCTCAGACATAAAAACGCGCCTCCCTGCCAGTAATCTATGCAGGAAGACGCGTTTGATATGCTCTTAATTGTTTGAAGAAAAAGGCTTACTTCTTGTCAGCCTTGTCCATGTTCAGCTTTTCAACAGCGGAAATTGCAGTCTTGGTGAAACGGATCTTCACACGGTCAGCACCGGTCTCCAGAACAAAGGTATCGTCCTTGATTGCAACAACACGGCCAATGACACCGCCAATGGTGGTGACCTGATCGCCGATCTCCAGGCTGCTGCGCATTGCGGCATCCTTCTTCTCCTGCTTCTTCTGGGGACGATAGATCATGAAGTACAGCAGAACCAGCATCAGAGCCAGTGTGAAGAACAGGCTGATGTAGCCTTCGGAAGTGGTAGTCAGAAATTGCATGGGGCAAAATCTCCTCTCAAAATTCAGATAAGCTTATTATACCTTTTTAAACGACCTGTTGCAAGGCTTATTCTCAAATTCGGGTATCCAGAAGATTTACATATTTATCGTGGAAAGCCGTGAAGGTGCCTGCATCCAGCTCATCCCGGATGCGCTCCATCAGATGGTTATAGAACCACAGGTTGTGCATGACGGCAAGGCGCATTCCCAAAATCTCCTCCGCTTTGAACAGGTGGCGGATATAGGCACGGGAATAGCTGCGGCAGACCGGACAGCCACAGGCAGGATCAATAGGGCGTTCATCGCGCTCATACTTTGCATTCTTGATGTTGATGATACCGCCCCAGGTGTTCAAGTGGCCGTGGCGTGCATTACGGCTGGGCATCACGCAGTCAAACAGATCCACGCCGCGGGAAACTGCCTCAATGATATTGCCGGGGGTGCCAACGCCCATCAGGTAGCGGATCTTATCCTTGGGCATGTGGGGCTCCACCTGACTGATCATTTCATACATCACCTCGGTGGGCTCGCCCACAGCCAGACCGCCGATGGCGTAACCGTCCAGATCAAGGTCTGCGATCTGCTTCATGTGCTCCACACGCAGATCCGCAAAGGTGCAGCCCTGATTGATGCCAAACAGCAGCTGATCGGGATTCACGGAAATGCCCCTCGTGCTTCAGGCGGGCCATTTCAATCTTACAGCGTTTCAGCCAACGGGTCGTTCGTTCACAGCTGGCTTTGGAGTAATCGTGCTGGGCGGGTTCTCCACACATTCATCAAAGGCCATGGCGATGGTAGAGCCAAGGTTTGCCTGGATCTGCATACTCTCTTCCGGGCCCATAAAGATGCGGTGGCCGTCCAGATGGGAGGCAAAGGTCACGCCCTCTTCGGTGATCTTGCGCAGCTTTGCCAGACTGAATACCTGAAATCCACCGCTGTCGGTCAGAATGGGGCCGTTCCAGCGGGTAAATTTGTGCAGACCGCCCATATCGGCTACCAGCTTGTCGCCGGGGCGCAGATGCAGGTGGTAGGTGTTGCACAGCATGACCTGTGCGCCAATGTCTTTCAGGTCCTGAGCAGACAACCCACCCTTGATGGCACCGGCGGTAGCCACGTTCTGAAAAGCGGGCGTCTGCACCGTGCCGTGCACGGTCTTGAACTCGCCCCGCCGGGCGTCGTGTTCCTGCTTGAGCAGCTTATAGGTCGTCAAAGAAGGCATAGTTTTTGTTCCTTTCTGTGCACGGAAAACAGCCGTGCGATCTTCATGAAAAAGCCCGGGATCAGGCTCATCAACAACAGAATAGCGGGAAAAATAATCAAAGAATCAGCATCGCATCGCCAAAAGAGAAGAATCTATAACGTTCCTCCACAGCCACCTTATAGGCTGCCATGGTCTTCTCGTAGCCATACAGGGCCGACACCAGCATGATAAGGGTGCTTTCCGGCAGGTGGAAGTTGGTGATCAGGCCGTCGATGCAGTTGAACTTCACGCCTGGATACAGGAAGATAGAAGTGTTGCCGCTGCAGGCGCGGATTTCGCCGTACTTTGCGGCAACGGCTTCCAGCGTGCGGCAGCTGGTAGTGCCCACTGCGATCACACGGTGACCGGCAGCCTTGGTATCGCGGATCATCTGCGCCGTTTTTTCGTCGATGCAGTACCATTCGCTGTGCATTTTGTGATCCGCGATCTCGTCCTCCTGTACAGGGCGGAAGGTGCCCAGACCCACATGCAGGGTCACTTCAGCAATGTTCACGCCCTTGGCGCGGATGGTATCCATCAGTTCCGGGGTGAAGTGCAGGCCAGCCGTGGCGCTGCGGCGCTGCCAAGCTCCTTGGCATAGACGGTCTGGTACTGGCTCTGATCCTCCAGCTGCTTGGTGATATAGGGCGGCAGAGGCATTTTGCCAAATTCGTCCAGCTTTTCATAAAGGGTCTCGGTATCGTAATAGAATGTAACGTACTTGTTGCCGTCCTCCATGGTCTCGTCTACCACGGCGGTCAGGCTGCCGTCACCAAAGCTCACCTTCGTGCCGGGCTGCATCCGCTTGCCGGGCTTTGCAAGGCATTCCCACTGGTCACCTTTGACCTGACGCAGCAAAAGCAGCTCACACACAGCACCGGTGGGCTGCTTGACACCCACGATGCGGGCAGGCAGGACCTTGGAATTGTTTACCACCAGCAGGTCGCCCGGCTCTAAAAATTCCGGTAGATCGTGGAAGATCTTGTGCTGGATGCTGTCGTCTTTCTGGCTCAGCACCATCAGCCGTGCAGAGTCTCTGGGGTCAGCCGGCTCCTGTGCAATGAGCTCTTTGGGTAAATCATACCAAAAATCTTTTTTTAACATAGCGTTCAATTTGCCTTTCCGATGATTGACACGGACACCGTATCAATGATATCATAAAATCTGTATAAACAGTATCTATTATATTGCATCGCTGTCCGGTTTGCAAGCCGTGAATCTATGTAATAGAAATATTTATTGAGTTCGCTTTCACGAAAGGAAAGGTGCTGGAAATGGAAAAACAGTATAAAGTGGGTATCGTAGGTGCGACTGGTATGGTCGGTCAGCGTTTTGTGACGCTGCTGGAAAATCACCCCTGGTTCAAGCTGACTGTTCTGGCCGCATCCGGCCGCAGCGCCGGCAAGACCTATGAGGAAGCTGTCGGTCCCCGCTGGGCCATGACCTCCCCCATGCCGGAAAGTGTCAAGAAGATGGTAGTTTTGGATGCATCCAAGGTGGAAGAGGTTGCTTCTCAGGTGGATTTTATCTTCTGTGCAGTCAACATGCCCAAGGATGAGATCAAGGCTCTGGAAGAGGCCTATGCAAAGGCTGAGTGCCCGGTGGTGTCCAACAACAGTGCAAACCGCTTTACCCCGGATGTGCCCATGGTGGTGCCCGAGATCAACGCCGACCACATCGAGATCATCCCCGCACAGCGCAAGCGTCTGGGCACCAAGCGCGGCTTTATTGCCGTCAAGTCCAACTGCAGCCTGCAGAGCTATGTTCCCGCCCTGCACCCGTTGATGAAGGATTTTGGTGTCAGCAAGGCTCTGGTGTGCACCTATCAGGCCATTTCCGGTGCAGGTAAGACCTTTGACCGTATGCCCGAGATCGTGGACAACGTGATCCCCTACATCGGCGGCGAGGAAGAAAAGAGCGAGCGCGAGCCGCTCAAGCTGTGGGGCCACATTGAGGGCGACCATATCGTGAACGCCGAAAAGCCGGTAATCACCGCACAGTGCTTCCGCGTGCCTGTCTCCGACGGCCACACCGCTGCCGTGTTTGTAAGCTTTGAGAAGAAGCCCACCAAGGAGCAGATTTTGGAGGCATGGGCAAACTTCCGCGGCCCCGCACAGGAGCTTGACTGCCCAGCGCACCCAAGCAGTCTTGCATTACTTCACCGAGCCGGATCGTCCGCAGCCCAAGCTGGACCGCAACACCGAGAACGGCATGGCTGTGTGCATCGGCCGCCTGCGCGAGGACACCCTGTTTGATTACAAGTTTGCCTGCATGAGCCACAACACCCTGCGCGGTGCTGCAGGCGGCGGCGTTCTGCTGGCAGAGCTGCTGGCCGCAAAGGGCTATTTCGACTAAGTATATTTTGCGCAAAAGCGCATACAAAGGAGTTTTAGGCTATGAAGAATCCTGTCTTTACCGGCGTGGGTGTTGCCATTATCACCCCGATGTACGAGGACGGAAGCATCAACTTTGACGAGCTGGGCCGCATTATTGAGGATCAGATCGCGCACCATACCGATGCCATCATCATCTGCGGCACCACCGGCGAGTGCTCTACTATGACCGATGAGGAGCAGCTTGCCGCCATCAAGTATACGGTGGAGGTTGTCAACCACCGCGTGCCCGTCATTGCAGGCGCTGGCTCCAACGATACCGACCACGGCTGCGCACTGGCCGCAAAGTCTGCCGAATGCGGCGCAGACGCTCTGCTGATGGTGACTCCCTATTACAACAAGACCACGCAGGCTGGTCTGGTTGCTCACTTTACCGCCATGGCTGAGGCCGGAGGCATCCCAGTGATCATGTACAACGTGCCTTCCCGCACCGGCCTGAACATTGCCCCGGAGACTGCTCTGGAACTGAGCAAGCATCCTCTGATCAACGGCATCAAGGAAGCTTCCGGCAACATCTCTCAGGTAGCCAAGATCGCACAGCTGTGCGGCGACGAGCTGAACATTTATTCCGGCAACGACGATCAGGTGGTTCCCCTGTTGGCTCTGGGCGGCAAGGGCGTGATCAGCGTCGTGTCCAATGTCAAGCCGGAGCTGGTGCACAACTGCTGCAAGGCATTCTTTGACGGCGATACCGCCAAGGCCCGTGAGCTGCAGCTGGAAATGCTGCCGTTGGCAGATGCTTTGTTCTGTGAAGTGAACCCCATTCCGGTGAAGTACGCCATGAATGTGCTGGGCTGGGAAGCTGGCGAGTGCCGTCTGCCTCTGGTAGAGCCGAGCGAGGCACACAAGGAGTATATTGAAAAGGCTCTGCGTGCAGAGGGTCTTATTACAGAATAAGTTTTTGGCTGCAAAAATGCCCGGCGGAGCGCTCTGTCCGGGCATTTTGCGATATGCCGATATGCAAAACGGGCAGGAAAGGATAAAAATTATGACGGATATTGTGATTCAGGGCATCGGCGGCCGCATGGGCCATGTGCTGTGTGATATGATCGCACAGCGCGAGGACTGCCGCGTGATTGCAGGCATCGACATAAAGGATGGCGAACAGAACGGCATCCCTGTGTATGACAGCCTGGAAAAGCTGGACGGCAAGGGCGATGTGATCATCGATTTCAGCTCTCCGGCCGCTGTGGAAAAGGCTCTGCCCTACTGTGAAGCTCACAAGTTGCCCATCGTGGTGTGCACCACCGGCCTTTCGGAAGAGCTGCAGCTCAAGGTGGTGCAGCTATCCCGCACGGTGCCGGTGTTCAAGAGCGCTAATATGTCCATGGGCATCAATGTGCTGTCGGAACTGTGCAAGCGCGCTTCGGCTATTCTGGGTGTGAACTACGATGTTGAGATCGTGGAGCAGCACCATCACAACAAGCTGGATGCACCCAGCGGCACCGCTCTGATGCTGGCCGATGCCATCAATGAGCAAAACAATGGCGAATATCATTATGTTTACGACCGTTCTTCTGTCCGCCAGAAGCGCGACCCGAAGGAAATTGGTATCAGTTCCGTGCGCGGCGGCAGCATCGTGGGTGATCACGAAGTGCTGTTCTGCGGCCCGGACGAGGTGATCACTCTCAAGCACACCGCTTATTCCCGCAATATTTTTGCAAACGGCGCGGTAAATGCTGCTGTTTACCTTGCAAAAAAGGAGCCGGGCCTGTACAATATGGGTGATATGATCGCTGCACTTTAAAAAAGCCTGATTGCTCTGCTTTTGGCAGAAACATGGTGGAAGGATGTGGACGCGGATGAGCAAACAATCCCCGCAACAGCACCGGCGCAGACCGACTGCAAAACGCCGCGCCAGAAGGCAGGCTTTCTGGACAGCCGGAGCGATGCTGATCGTATTTCTGTTCTGCCTGCCTTTGCTGCCAAAGTTCTTTCTGCAGGAAAGCATACCGATGGCAGAACCGGTGAGCACGGAAAGCTCTTCTGCAGGTTCTGCCACTGTATCACAGCCGGAAGAAGCAGAGCCTGCGCCAGAGCCGGAACCGCGGCCGCTGGTTCAGACTGTCCGCTTTTCTGCAACAGGAGATAATCTGATCCACGCTCCCATTTATAAGCAGGCGCAGCGCCGCGCTTCCGGAGAGGAAGCTTACAGTTTCGATTACTGTTACGAACATATTGCGCCTTTTTATGCACAGCATGATGTGAACTGGATCAATCAGGAAACGCTCTGCACGGATGAATTGGAGCCATCCTCCTACCCATGCTTTTCTACGCCGGGCGATTGCGCCCGTGCGCTTTACCGGGCGGGTGTGCGGGCGTTCAGCCTGTCCAATAACCACACCTACGATAAAGGCGCTTCCGGCATTGCCGCCACCCTGCGGTTCTGGGACAGCATGCCGGAGGATGTTGTAACGACCGGTTTGTGGAAGGGAGAAAGCGACTACGGTCATATCCCGCTGCAGACTGTCAATGGTGTAACGATCGCATATCTTTCCTACACAGAGCATACCAATGGTATCCCGCAGAACAGCTCCATGCAGGCCAATGTGATCTATACCAGCCAGACCGATGTGATCGAGCAGCAGGTAAAAGCGGCACGTCAGCTTGCAGATTTTCGTGGTGGTGGGTGTGCACTGGGGCGTAGAAAACAGCCATGCCATCGCAGATCCGCAGCGAACTCTGGCGCAGAACCTTGCAGACTGGGGTGCAGACTTGATCATTGGCACCCACCCGCATGTGCTGCAAAATGCACAGTGGCTGACTGCAGCAGACGGCAGGCAGGTGTTCACGGCCATATTCTCT